>Ga0129313_1002222_pt1 | contig 10541 bp, 10 predicted proteins | sample O1105metagenome_FD_94436 | JGI IMG/M metagenome (GOLD analysis project Ga0129313, IMG submission 94436) | Orangutan group fecal microbial communities from fecal samples from Wisconsin, USA - O1105 metagenome | ecosystem: Host-associated > Mammals > Digestive system > Large intestine > Fecal... | reverse complement strand
GGTCAACGGAAGAATTATGGAGAATAACAGTGGCAGTCCTAAGGATGGGGATGTGATCGCAGTCCGCGGATATGGGAAATTCATATTCCGCAACATTCAATACGATACCAGAAAAGGAAAGCAGGCAATTCTGGTCGATCAATACGTATGACACGAATCAGGATTAGAAGGAAGAGAATATATGGCAGATAAATGTGATAGTTGCATGAATTTTGAATATGATGATGAGTATGAGTGCTATACCTGTATCATGGAGTTGGACGAGGATGAGATGAGCCGGTTCTTAAGCGGTAATTATAAGGAGTGTCCGTATTATCAGCTGGGCGATGAGTATAGAATTGTAAGACATCAGATGTGATCCGGGCATAGCAGTGAAACAGGCTGCATATATTAGTTACAACAAAATGACAGGTCAGACAGACATGGGTACAAACAGGCGAGTAATTGCGAGGATTCTTTTATCTATACTTCTGGTATCGAATATCTTTTTGTTAAATGGCTGTAATTCAAAAACAGAAACAGAAAATCTGGACTTTACGGTATGTGAGGAAGGCCGGTTGCCGGCCGAACTGGTGAAAATCATTGGAGAGAAAAAGGCGGAACCATTTAAGCTGACGTTTACAACAAGAGAGTACATGTACATTGTTGTGGGATATGGCGCTCAGCCGAGAGGCGGCTGTTCCGTGACAGTAGAAGCCCTGTATAAGACAGATGAGGCCGTCTATATTGACACGAACCTGATAGGTACGGAGGACAGTGAGATCAAGATCGATGGGATGTCCTATCCGTATGTGGCAGTGAAATGTGAGAATCAGGATTTGCCGGTGGTCTACCGGTAAGAATCAAAAAACAGGAATATTTCTATCATCTTCTCATAGAATAGTATCAGTGAACATGGGAGGGAAGATCGATGCAGTTAATCAAAAAAGAAATACGTACCAATAATCATAAAGCAGAGAAACAGGTGCAGTTAACCATTGATGAGGATTTCAATGTGCCCGATACGAAACAGGATATAGACAAGATCATTACCAGCCGGGGACAGGTCGTGATCGATGATACGGAGCCGATGGTGGATCGTCTGCGTGTGCGAGGACATGTGAGCTATCGGATCCTGTACTCCGTGGCCAAGTTAGAAGGAGAACTGGATGCCATGGAGGGAAGCGTTCCGTTTGAAGAGATGATCAATGTGGATGACCTGCTTCCATCCTATGATACCGGTGTCAGTTGTGAGATTGAAGATCTGAACATCACTATGATTCATTCCCGGAAGGTTGAGGTAAAGGGCCTGATCCAGATGAAAATCGACGTAACGGAACAGGATGTGCTGGAGGGCGCAGAAGGGATTGAGAACGGAGACGGCATTCAATGCCTGTATAAGAAGGTGCCGTACACACGGACGGTTGCGGATCAGAGAGATGTGTTCCGGGTACGGGAAATGGTGCCGATCCCGCAGAATAAGCCCAATATCCGCCGGATGATCTGGTATTGTGCGACTTTAAATGACGTGGAAACCAAGCCGTTGGATAATAAGATTGATATCCGGGGAGAGCTGGAGGTTTTCTTAATCTACCGGGCGGAGGAGCAGATGCCGATCCAGTATCTGAATCTGGATATTCCGTTTAGCGGTGAAGTGGAATGTATGGGATCCATGGAGGGAATGACGGCGGATATAGGAGTGAACCTTGGTGAAACGCAGTTGGATGTGGAACCGGATGAGGATGGTGAGGAGCGGATTCTGAATCTGGAGGCGAATCTGGAGCTGGCAATCCGTATTTATCAGGAAGAAGAGCTGGATCTTCTGGGGGATATGTTCTCCACCTCGGCATGCATTCAGGTAGAAACCGAGCAGTTCGATTATGAGTCGCTCCTGACCAGAAACAATGCAAAGACCAGGATCGTGGAGCGGATCAAACGTAAAGAAAATCAGGCCGGAATCCTGCAGGTATGCTATGTGGAGGGTACGGTAAAGGTGGATGATATCCGCACAACGGAGGAAGGTGTCGTTGTGGATGGCGCAGTGGAAGTGCGGTTGTTATACATAGCGGAGGATGATACCAGGCCAATGAATTCCATGACCGGATATCTGCCGTTCACCTATCTGGTGGAGGCGAAGAACCTGTCGCCGGATACAATTTTCCATATTACGCCGACACTGGAGCAGATCAGCAGCATCATGCTGGGCAGTGATGAGGTGGAGATCAAGGCAGTTGTGAATTTAAGTATTATTGCTTTTGCCCGGAAGCAGTGTCCGGTTATTGTGGATATGAGTGTAGCGGAAATCGATTATGAAAAAATGAATCAATTAGCCGGCATTATCGGATATATGGTGCAGGAAGGGGATACATTATGGACCATTGCAAAACGCTATTTTACATCCATTGACAGTATCCGTAAGGTGAATCAGCTCGAGCGGGATGAGTTATCACCGGGTCAGAAGCTGGTAATCGTGAAGGGTTAATGGGATAAATAATCAGGAAGAATCGGAAACGGGGAAAACACGCAGAAACAGAAGGAATCCTGCGGCGAAAGCCGGTGGCGGACGGTTGCAGGATTCCGGGAATTGTACTATACTTAGTGCGAGTTAAACTTGATCTAAGATACCGAGACAGGAGGAATTATAATGGAACGACCAAATGCATGGAAAACATACACGAAGAATCAGTTAGAAGAATTGGAAACGCTGAACGATCAGTATCGGACATTCTTAAATGTCGGAAAGACCGAGCGCGAATGCGTGAAGGAGATCGTGAAGCAGGCGGAAGCAGCCGGTTACGTGAACTTTGAGAAAGTACTTGCCGACAAGCAGACGGTGAAAGCAGGGGACAAGCTCTATGCAGTATGCATGAAGAAGACCATTGCTTTATTCAACATTGGAACAAAGCCTATGGAAGAGGGAATGAATATCCTGGGCGCTCATATTGATTCCCCACGATTGGATGTAAAGCAGAACCCACTGTATGAAAATGATGATATGGCGTATCTGGATACCCACTATTATGGCGGTATCAAGAAGTATCAATGGGTAACACTGCCACTGGCCATCCATGGCGTTGTAGTGAAAAAGGACGGTTCCGTTGTTGATGTAGTGATTGGTGAGAAGGAAGAGGATCCTGTATTCTGCATCACGGATCTGCTGATCCACCTGGCTGGTGAACAGCAGGAGAAGAAGGCAAATAAAGTAATTGAAGGAGAGAATCTGGATATTCTGTTTGGTAGCATTCCTTTGAAAGATGAGGAAAAGGAAGGTGTCAAGAAGGGTGTGCTGAATCTCCTGAAAGAGCAGTATGATATGGAGGAAGAGGATTTCCTGTCAGCAGAGCTGGAGGTGGTTCCTGCCGGAAAGGCAAGAGAGGCCGGAATCGACCGGAGCATGATCATGGCATATGGTCAGGACGACCGGGTATGTGCGTATACCTCTATGGCAGCGGTGCTGGAAGTAGAGAATGTAGAAAAGACAACCTGTTGTCTGCTGACCGATAAGGAAGAGATCGGCAGTGTCGGAGCAACCGGTATGCAGTCCAAGTTCTTTGAGAATACAGTGGCAGAGCTGTTAGGAGCAATGGGAGATTATTCAGAGCTGATACTGCGCAGATGCCTGAAGAATTCCCGGATGCTGTCTTCGGATGTCAGTGCAGCTTATGATCCGCTGTACGCAGCAGCCTATGAGAAGAAAAATGCTGCATATTTTGGCCGGGGCATGGTATTTAATAAGTTTACCGGTGCGAGAGGTAAGTCAGGCTCAAACGATGCCAATGCAGAGTATATGGGCGCATTGAGAAAGATTCTGGACGATGCACAGGTAGCCTATCAGACAGCAGAGCTTGGTAAAGTAGATGTCGGTGGCGGCGGAACAATTGCATACATCCTGTCCTTATATGGTATGGAAGTGATTGATAGCGGTGTGGCAGTGCTGAATATGCACGCTCCGTGGGAAGTGACCAGCAAGGCGGATGTATATGAAACAAAGAAAGGATATATAGCATTCCTTCAGAACGCATAAGGAATTAGTCAGCCATCAGCAGTGGCAACCGGTATTCATACAGCTCACTGTTGATGGCTTCTATATTATAATTCCGGTTATTTACATAAGTGGCAATGATCAGATCCCGGGGATCCTTCAGATAAAGCTCACGGTGCTGAAAGGCTTCTAAGGTGCGGCGGATCATACGACGATCCATATGTGCACTTAAGCATAATACCAGAATAACATCCCGACTCGGATGTTTTGCCGTAGTTCCATTTAAAATATCATAGGCATAAGAACGGGAGAGATAGCCGGAGCAGTTCCGGATGATCCGGGCAGTTGTGATGCCTTCCGAATTCTGTGCAATATAATCTGAAAAAATATTCCGATTGGGATAAGTATCTTTGACCTCTGAAACATAATCGGATAAATTTTCTGCAGTAATCTGATTCTGCTCCAATATATTTAAAAGATTTGTGGTTGAAATATCTTTCATGTGATTTCTCTCCTTATTCATTATCAATAGTTGCCAGACGTATCATTTATAGTGTATTATACATGAATAGAGTAATAATAGGCAAGTATAGCATGACGGAAATATGCCATATGTGCAGGCGGAAGGATACAGAGGGAAATGACACTGGAAGAGAAATATGAGTTGTCCTGTTATCAGGAACTTACAAAACTACATGCAAACAAGGAGATTTATCTGGTACAACATGTCGACACTGGAGAAATCTGTGTGAAAAAGGTGATCGATACCTATAACAAGCCGGTCTATCAGGCATTAATGGAGTTGAAGATCCCGAATGTGCCACGGATTCAGGCACTTTTTGAAGCGGAAGATCACTTGATCGTAATCGAAGAATACATCCATGGGGAGTCTCTGGAGAAACGGATGAAAGACTGTGGAGTCATGCAGGAGGAAGAGGTCGGCCATATTATGATGGCAGTCTGCGATATTCTGCAAAAGCTTCATGAACATCAGCCGCCAATCGTACATCGGGATATCAAGCCATCGAATATCATGATTAGTCAGGACGGTGTTGTGAAGCTGGTTGATTTCAATGCGGCAAAGGAATATGCGGACGGCAAAAATGAGGATACAAGGCTGATCGGCACGCAGGACTTTGCGGCACCGGAGCAGTATGGGTTTGGCCAGTCTTCTCCGCAGACGGATATTTATGCACTTGGAGTGACGATGAACTATCTGCTGACCGGCGATTATCCGAAGAATCAGTTATGGAATGGCAGGCTGAAGCCTGTAATCCGGAAATGCGTCCAGATTAATTCCGGGGAACGGTACACAGGTGTTTTGCAGCTGAAGACCGCCATAGAGACCGTCATGCGGACGAAGAGCAGGAATATTCTGGTGCGGAGTCTTTATCCCTATCAGAAATATGCTCCGGTTGGGTTCCGAAGCGGCGCATTATGGAAGATGCTGTTGGCAGTAATCGGATATCTATTTCTATTGGCAGCAGTCGTTACGTCCAATGTAGAATATCAGGGACAACCGGCAACCGGAATCGTGTTATGGATGAACTGGTTCGCCTATGCGGCTGCACTTCTGGGCGTTGTGTTCTTTATAGGAAACTATGGAGGTATCCGGTATGCATTTCCGTTTATGAAAGGGAACAAGGTTCTTCATTGGTTTCTGGCAATTATCTATTGCTTACTTTATGTATTCGTAGTTGTTTTTATCATGGCACTGATATTAACTACGTTTGAGTATGCATTCAAAGGACTGTAAATCGTTCTGTAAAATGTCCGCTGCATAGCGGACGAAAACTTTCCTCGATATAGCTAAAATAAACAATATATGTTTTGGCAGGGAGGAATCGGTATGAAGCAGGAAAAGTGTATAGCATTTGCAATGCTTCATATCCTGATTCCGCTGTGCGTGGGAACCGGGATCTATATCCTGGTCCGGCCCGGAACATATATAGCGAGAGCCTGTACCTTTCTGATTCCGTGGCTGGGTGAGCTGCGGATCCGGATGGGGACGGATCTGTTTCATATGTTTTTAAGAAATTATGCTTGTGACATGCTGTGGGCATATGCCCTGACGATCGGACTGCTCTGGTACGGAAGACTGACCGGGCAGAAGGTATGGAAGTCGGCATTGATCAGTGGCGGATTCGCAGTGCTTATAGAAGGATTGCAGATTCTGCCGGTAATCCCCGGAACCTTTGACGGGATGGATGTGGCTGCGGAGATTTTGGCAACGCTTATCGCAGGATGCGTGAGCATGATTTTTTATAAATACAAGGATAAGGAAAGAGGAGAGCATGTATGAAAAAGAACATTATGAAAAAGCTTGGTGTATTTGCGATATTGTTTGCATTTGGACTGAGTGCATTAGGCAGTGGGGAATCAAATGACAGCACAAAGGATATTGTATCCGCGAGTGAGGCAGGCAGTGACGCGGCGTCCAATCCGAGTGCTGATGATTCAGCAGGAGCGGCAGATGTTGCAGAAGAGGATGCGGATCTGTCCATTGAAGAGCAGGTCCTGATCGATCAGGATGGAATCAAGGTGACAGCCACCGGAATAGAGCATGACGCATTCATGGGAACCGGTGTGAAGCTGCTCCTTGAGAACAATACGGATAAAAATGTGATGGTAGGCTGCACGGCACTGATCGTAAATAACTACATGATCTCAGACCTGTTTGCGTCTGAGGTGGCAGCCGGCAAGAAAGCCAATGACACCATGTATATGATGTCATCCGACCTGAAGGCGGCAGGTATTTCCAATATCGGACAGATAGAGATCTATTTCCATGTGTATGATTCGGATACATATGATGCTTTATTTGATTCGGATGTGGTTACCATCCAGACATCGAAATACAATGAGATGGATCTGCAGGCAGACGAGGAAGAGAGTGGATATGAGCTGTGGAATCAGGACGGTGTGCGCATCGTTGGTAAATATGTAGATGAAAACAGCTTCTGGGGAACCGGTGTCCTGTTATACATTGAGAATACCTCCGGAAGAAATATCGGAATTAACTGTGATGATATGTCCATCAACGGATTTATGGTAGACCCGGTGTTCTCTGCAACGGTATATAATGAGAAGAAATCTTTTGATGACATTACGATTTTCTCATCCGACCTGGAGGAGAATGGCATCGATAAGGTCAATGATATTGAGCTGAGCTTCCATATCTATGATGCTGACAGCTGGTCAACTATTTGCGACACCGGTGCCATTACATTCTCTGTGGATCAGGCGGCGGAGTAAATATATTATTGATTTTTTTATTATAATTGCATATAATATAAATGAGCAAAAGTACTTGCTCGATTTAAGTGCGTTGCTACTTTAAGTGCAAACCTTTAATTTAAGTGCTTCACTACTTTGAATGTGAACCTTTAATTTAAGTGCTTCGCAGCTTGGAATGCGAGTCGTTAATTTTCAGGGAGATAGGTTTTTATCTCCCTGTTTTGCTTACTATGGAGGATAAAGTATGGATTTTTATCGCATCAATGAGGAATATAATCGATATCTTCAGAGTTACGAAAAGGAAAACAGAGGGGTTACCAAGGTGCCGAATATTAGATATGCAGATCGAAATAAATTTGCTTTTGGTGCGGTTATGCAGGTTAATGGGATGAATTATTATGTATCTGTATCCTCTTTTGATAAGAAGCAGGAAGCTAACATTTTAATTCGTATACCCGGAGATAAAAAAGAAATAAAAGGTTCTTTAAGATTTAATTATATGATTCCGGTTCCCGAGGAATGTATAGAAAGGCTTATTATTAAAGATATAGAAGATGAGAAATATCGATCGTTACTAAACAAGGAGTATCAGTTTTGTATAGATAATGCCGAACGGATTCAGAAAAAGGCAAATAAGATATATGAAATGGTTATAACAAATCGAAAACAGGCACTGACTGATAACAGCTGTGCATTTGATATTTTGGAGGAAGGGTGTAGAGAATATATTAAAAATATTTTAGGGGAAAATATTAATAAACTCATTTGATTGTATGGCGTTTTAATAGAATTTTCTACTATGCGGAAAGGGTGTTGCCGATGAATGGAAACACCCTTTTTATATAGAAAAACAAGTGTAATTGTTAGTTAGGAGTTCTATAACCCAAAGCTCTTTACGATTTTCTGGAATTCCGGACAACCGGCAAAACTCTTAAGGACAGTCTTGCGACTCTCGCCTCTATTCAGACGACCTACCCAGTAATCCAGGCCACCCTGATCATATTCACGTCCCATAAAGGTACGATAGAGAACCTTGACATACTCGGTGTTGTTTAATTTCTTATTCGTAAATTCCGGTGCAAAGAAGAATGATTCTGCAACTTGAACCGGAGTTTTACGCTTCGCATTGATCTCATCTGTCCAGTATTTTAATCCGCTTGCTTCCGGATTTCGATTCAGGGCTTTTGTATAGATTCTTGGCATAGGTGGTTCCAACCGGCGTCAATGCCATAGCGAGAGCCAGTGTGCCCGCAATGACAGACCTCCATAAATTCTTTTTGTACATAGTACCTCTCCTTCCCAAAGTAAAGATTTTCGTAGAGTGTATTCCTCTACGAAAAGAAACATATTAACTTGATTTTATATAGGAATTTGTAATGCCTAAAGGTATATAAATAACAAAATAATAGAAAAAAGACGGAATTAATTGACAAAGAAAAATGAAGCAATTATCATATATTTTATAGTATCCGATTTGTGGATATGAAAATATATCGTAGAGGAATACACTCTACGATACATATAATATAAAATTATCAATAATAAAAGGGTGTTGCCAATTATTACAGGTAACACCCTTTTTACATGGAAAACAATTATAATTATCAGTAGAGCTCTATAACCCAAAGCTCTTTACGATTTTCTGGAATTCCGGGCAACCGGCAAAACTTTTAAGGATAGTTTTGCGGCTTTCGCCTCGGTTCAGACGGCCGACCCAGTAATTTAAACCGCTCTTATCAGCTTCACGTCCCATGAAAGTACGGTAGAGAACCTTGACGTATTCAGTGTTACTTAGTTTCTTGTCAGTGAACTCTCTAGAGTATATGAAACTTTCAGCTACCTGTGTTGGAGTCATTTTTTTATTCTGAATCTGCTGGCACCAATAGTTTAATCCGGCTTCGTCTCCTTTTCGATTCATTGCCTTAGCATAAATACGGCTCACAAATTTAGTAAGATTTATATTCTGATCACGTGCCTGTTTCAGAGAGATAGTACCGGGCATAATGCCATATGAGTAGCAAATTTTTTGAAATTCGTTTGATTCAGCAAATCCCTTATAAACATATTCACGTGATACTCCCTGATTTAATAGATCAACCCAATAGTTTAGTCCTGCTTTATCTGCAGAACGATCCATGAATACGAGGTAGAGCATCTTGACAAAATCCTCATTCGAAGTCTTTTTCTTTTTGTATTCGTCACTGAAAACAAAGTTGTAGCCTACCTGAGCACCGGACAAGGAACGTCCATTCAATCGGCCTGCCCAGTATGTAATGCCTGACGGATCTGCTGTGCGACCTAAGCAAAGCGTATAAAGACGAGAACAGAAGGCTTCCGTAGGAGTTAAAGGTTTCTCCTTTTTGACTGTAAGAGAGAAGGAATAAGAGGCATCACCAAGTTTATAGGAATAAGAGACGGTCTTGACCCCTTTATTAAAAGTTAGAGTAGAACCGGAAAGTGTACCACCTGTAAGGTTAGACATTCTGTCTACTTGAAAGTATGGAATCTTATTTAAATCCACCTGGCGCTTTGAGTTCAATGTCACAGGATAGGAATTGCCATCTACTTTTAAATGTGGCCCATAAGATGAATTGAATTTCCATGTTTTCCATCCAATACAGGCTAATTGATTGTTAGTACATTCCAATCCCAAAAGATTTTTATTTGAGGATATATCCAAACTGGTTAAGAAGTTATTGCTACAATTTAAGCTATCTAATAATAGGTTTTTTGAAATGTCTAGGCTGGACAAGTGGTTGTTGTAGCAACATAGACCGCGTAATTGTGGACAACGGCGGATACTAATATTTTCAATGCTATTATCCTGACACACGATATTCTGTATCTGTGAATTGTAATCAAGATTAAGTTCTGTTAATAAATTTGCTGCACAACATAATTGAATTAATTTTGTGTTGTTCTTAAGATTTAAATTGGTTAATTTGTTAGTACTACACTTTAATTCTGTTAAATTAACATTTTTGCTGACATCAAGAGTTGTTAATTCATTATCCTGACAGCTGAAATAGGATAATTTTTTGTTTTTACTAAGGTCGAAAGATTTTATTTGATTACTATCGCAATCTAATGTTGTTAACTCTGGATTGTGGGTTACATCAATACTGGTTAACTGGTTGCCAAGACAAAGTAAGACGGTGAGTTTGGAATTTTTACTTACATCCACTTTCTTGACCCGATGATAAGAAAAATCTAAACGCTTTAAATTCTGGAAGTACTGGATTCCGGTTAGATCTTTGCAGGAGCCGGGTACTTCCTGAACAATTTCATATCCGATTTCAATTTCTGTGCAAGCATCTCGTTCAGTCTGTGACAACACCCCATT
>Ga0129313_1002220_pt1 | contig 10557 bp, 8 predicted proteins | sample O1105metagenome_FD_94436 | JGI IMG/M metagenome (GOLD analysis project Ga0129313, IMG submission 94436) | Orangutan group fecal microbial communities from fecal samples from Wisconsin, USA - O1105 metagenome | ecosystem: Host-associated > Mammals > Digestive system > Large intestine > Fecal... | reverse complement strand
GGCACAGGATGCCCTCTATAAGATCATCGAGGAGCTGGATATCGGGATGCGGAAGCAGTTCACAGAGAAATTCGCCATGATCCGGGCAGAGTTTGACAAGGTATTCCGGGAACTCTTCGGAGGGGGACATGGCAGTCTGGAGCTCATCGAGGATGAAGACATTCTGGAGGCGGGAATTCAGATCATTTCCCAGCCGCCGGGAAAGAAGCTCCAGAACATGATGCAGATGTCCGGAGGAGAAAAGGCACTGACGGCCATTGCCCTGCTCTTTGCGATCCAGAACTTAAAGCCATCGCCCTTCTGCCTTCTCGATGAGATCGAGGCGGCTCTGGACGATTCCAATGTTGACCGTTACGCGAAATATCTGCATAAGCTGACGAAACATACCCAGTTCATCGTCATCACACACCGTCGAGGCACCATGGTCGCCGCTGACCGTCTCTACGGAATCACGATGCAGGAGAAGGGCGTATCGACGCTCGTCTCCGTAAACCTGATTGAAAATGATTTGAAATAAAGGAGGTTTCCTATGGAAGAGAAGAAAAAAGGCTTTTTCTCACGCCTTGTGGAAGGTCTCACAAAGACCAGAGAAAACATTGTGTCCGGAATGGATTCCATCTTTTCCGGCTTCTCAGCAATCGATGACGATTTTTATGAGGAGCTTGAGGAGACCCTGATCATGGGAGATATGGGCATTCAGACTACCATGGCCGTCATTGAAGACTTAAAAAAGACTGTGAAAGAGCAGCATATCAAGGATCCGGAGCAGTGCCGTGAGGCCTTGATCGCCAGCATCCGCAGCAAGATGGATCTGGGTGAGAACGCGTATGAGTTCGAAAACAGGAAGTCTGTCGTTCTCGTCATCGGTGTCAATGGTGTCGGAAAGACTACATCCATCGGAAAACTTGCAGACCAGCTGAAGGCCGAGGGAAAGAAGGTTGTCCTCGCCGCAGCGGATACCTTCCGCGCCGCAGCCATCGACCAGCTTGCCGAGTGGGCAAACCGCGCGGGTGTGGAGCTGATCGCCCAGAAAGAGGGATCCGATCCTGCTGCCGTGATCTATGATGCCATTTCCGCTGCGAAATCCAGAAACGCGGATGTGCTGATCTGCGATACCGCCGGAAGACTTCACAATAAGAAAAACCTTATGGAAGAGTTGAAAAAGATCAACCGGATCATTGACAAGGAGTATCCGGAAGCATATCGTGAGACTCTTGTAGTTCTCGACGGAACCACCGGCCAGAACGCTCTGGTACAGGCCCGGCAATTTATGGAAGCCGCAGATATCACCGGCATCATCCTCACAAAGCTTGACGGAACCGCAAAGGGCGGCATCGCCGTGGCAATCCAGTCTGAACTCGGCATCCCTGTGAAATACGTCGGAGTCGGGGAAAAGATCGATGACCTTCAGAAGTTCAATTCCGAGGATTTTGTGAACGCCCTGTTCGCAAAACAGCCGGAGTAGTCAGGAAAATCCATATAGGAAATGACAGCGGAAAGCTGTAAAAATAAGGAGAATATACTATGGAAATGCAGGAACTCAGTCTTGAGAAATTTGAAGAAGCGTCCGAGATCGTAAAAAAAGTAACGCAGGAGACGAAACTGATCTACAGTGAATATTTTTCCGAGCGTTACGGAAACAAGATCTACTTTAAACCGGAGAATATGCAGCGTACCGGTGCGTATAAAGTGCGCGGTGCATACTATAAGATCAGCCAGCTCACACCGGAAGAGCGTTCCCGCGGCCTGATCACTGCCTCCGCCGGAAACCATGCGCAGGGTGTTGCTTATGCCGCGAAGCTCGCAGGTGTTAAGGCAACGGTCGTTATGCCGGTAAACACACCGTTAATCAAGGTAAACCGCACGAAATCCTACGGTGCTGACGTTGTCCTCTACGGAAGTGTCTTTGATGAGGCATGTGCCCACGCCTATGAGCTTGCCGACGAGCATGGATACACGTTCGTTCATCCGTTTAACGACTTGGAGGTGGCAACCGGACAGGGCAGCATTGCCATGGAAATCATCAAAGAACTCCCGACAGTCGATTACATTCTCGTTCCGGTAGGCGGCGGCGGACTCTGTACAGGCGTTTCCACCCTTGCAAAGCTTTTAAACCCGAAGATTAAAGTCATCGCTGTTGAGCCGGCAGGAGCTGCCTGCTTAAAAGCATCTTTAGAGGCGGGAAAGGTTACCACCGTATCCAAGATCAACACCATCGCTGACGGCACTGCAGTCCAGACACCGGGAGACAAGCTGTTCCCGTATCTTCAGGCAAATGTGGACCATGTGATCACCGTGGACGACTCTGAGCTGACGCTCTCCTTCTTAGATATGGCAGAAAACCACAAGATGATCGTTGAAAACTCCGGTCTTCTGACAGTAGCAGCTTTAAAGCACCTAGACTTCAAGGACAAGAAAGTCGTATCGGTATTAAGCGGTGGAAACATGGACGTTCTCACGATGGCTACGGTTGTCCAGAATGGTCTTATGCAGAGAGACCGTATCTTCACCGTAAGCGTTATGCTTCCGGATAAGCCTGGCGAGCTGGCAGCGGTATCATCGCTGATTGCAAAGGAACAGGGCAACGTCATCAAGCTTGAACACAACGTATTCGCAAACGTAAACCGCACGGCAGGCGTTGAACTCACGATCACTCTGGAATCCTTCGGAACCGAGCATAAGGATCAGATCATCAAAGCATTGGAGAAGGCCGGCTACTGCCCGGTGATCACCAAGACGAACGGAATCTATATGTAACACTTGATTGCCAGATGTCCCGGCTGATCCATGCAGACTTGCAGGACAGCCGGGACATCTGCTGATTCTGGCATCGATATGCCAGCCGGTCTGGCGGAACACAACCACCGGAAACCGGCACATACGCAAAGGGGAAATTGTATGTACAGAAGCGAAACTCAGACCGCTTTAAAAAAGAATATTCTGTATTTTCTCCGCTGGACCGCGATCTCCATTGTGATGGGAACAGTCTGCGGCCTCATCGGAACCGCATTCGGATACGGGGTCATCTATGCCCAGCGGTTGTTTAAGACCCACAGCTTCATGCTGTACCTGATGCCTGTGGCAGGTGTCCTTATCGTCCTGCTTCATCAGATGTTCCATGAAATCGGAAACAGGGGGACGAACCTGATCCTGGAATCCATCTCCTCAGACGAGCGGATCCCGATGGCGACTCTGCCCTGTATCTTTGTCTCAACCATCTTAAGCCAGGCTGTGGGCGCTTCCGCCGGAAAAGAGGGCGCTGCCTTACAGATCGGCGGATGTATCGGAAATTATTTCGGCGATGTGTTCCATATGGACGAGAGAGATAAGAAGGTCATGATCATGAGCGGAATGAGCGCCTGCTTTGGAGCGATTTTCGGAACGCCTCTGGCGGCTGCCATGTTTGGGATCGAGGTCATCAGCATCGGCGTTGCCTATTATGCGGCGCTTGTGCCCTGTGTCTTTGCGTCCTTCATCGGTGCTCAGATCTCCGGAAATCTCGGACTTCACGGGGAATTCTTCCAGATCCTTCATATCCCTGAGTTTTCTCTTGTTCCGGCGCTCTACACCGTAGGGCTTGGACTTGCCTGCGCGCTTCTCAGCGTCTGCTTTTGCATTCTGCTTCACGAAACCCAGCATCTCTATAAAAATAAGATCGGAAACGTTTATGTAAGGATCCTTATCGCAGCAGGACTTTCCATCGCGCTGGCATTTCTTTTTGGACGGGATTACTGCGGAGCAGGGTTTAACCTTGTAGAAAAGGCTGTGGACGGAGAATCCGCGTATCTCGGATTTTTACTGAAGATGATTTTTACAGCCGTTGCTCTGGGCGGCGGATTTAAAGGCGGAGAGATCGTTCCCACACTGGCAGTGGGATCGTCCTTTGGATGTACCTTTGGTCTGCTCACAGGCTTTGAGCCGTCTCTGTGCGCGGCAGCAGGAATGCTCGCTACCTTCGTTGGCGTCACAAACTGCCCGATCGCTACCATGTTCCTCGGATTCGAGCTTTTTGGGTTTGAGGCGATGCCTTATTTTGCGGTGGCGGTCGCCATCAGCTTTACATTGTCTGGATACTATGGCCTCTACAGCGGTCAGAAGTTTACATATTCGAAGACGAAGGCAGAGTTTATTAACAGAAAGGCCCATTAGGGTCAGGATTTTCTTTGATATCGGATTGATTTTTTATTGTGGAAATGCTATGATGCTTATTACAGGTCTATTTACATGCGGTGCTGTTATGGATATTCAAGTCAGGCGTTGTTCACGCGCGTGAAATGAAGCCCGTAAGAGTTAAAAGGGAAACAGGTCGAAAGCCTGTGCGAGCCCGTCACTGTAGATCCGGAGTGTATGAAAAGTGTCCGTTATAAGCGGACAGTCACTGGCAGCTTCTGCCGGGAAGGCATTTCATGCGCGATGATGGATGAGCCAGGAAACCTGCCGGATGTCTGCCGGGAAGAAAAAGAACCGGCCTGAGACCTGAAAATTCATTTTTCAAGCGAGGAGAAGAGTAAATGAGAAAAGCAAACCTTTATGCCGTTATGACAGCGGCAGCCGTATCCATGGCGATCCTTTCCGGATGCTCCGGAAGCCAGACAACAGCCTCAACCGCAGCGGAGACCACTACAGCTGCAGAGACAACTGCTGAGGAAACTACCGCAGCGGAGACGATCGCTGCTGAGGCAGATGACGAAGAGAATTACGATACAGGAGATGCTTCCATGGATAACACAAGAAATCAGGATGAGATCGGCGAGAATGAGCTTCTTGTTGTAAGCTTCGGTACAAGCTACAATGACAGCCGCAGACTGACTGTCGGCGCGATCGAGAATGCGATCGAGGCCGCATTCCCGGATTACTCCGTAAGAAGAGGCTTCACAAGCCAGATCATCATTGATCATGTAAAGAAAAGAGACGGTGTTGTCATCGATAATGTGGCAGAGGCTTTAAACCGTGCCATCGATAACGGTGTCAAGACTCTTGTCGTACAGCCGACCCACCTTATGAACGGTCTTGAGTACACAGATCTTGTAAATGAGTTAGCAGAGAACTCCGATGCCTTCGAACATGTTGCTGTCGGCGAACCGCTTTTAACTTCCGATGATGACTTTAAGGCCGTGATCTCCGCGATCACAGATGCAACCAAGGAGTACGATGACGGCGAGACAGCGATCTGCTTTATGGGTCATGGCACAGAAGCTGATTCCAACGCTGTTTACCAGAAGATGCAGGATATGTTAAAGAAGGAGGGCTTCGATCACTACTATGTAGGTACTGTTGAGGCGACTCCGTCCTGTGAGGATGTTATTGCACAGGTAAAAGATGGCTCTTACAAGAAAGTCGTTTTAGAGCCGCTTATGATAGTAGCCGGTGACCACGCAAACAACGATATGGCCGGTGACGAAGAGGACTCCTGGAAGAGCCAGTTTGAAGCTGCAGGCTATGATGTTACCTGCCTGGTAAGAGGACTTGGCGAGCTTGAGCCGATCCAGCAGCTTTTTGTACAGCATGCCCAGGCCGCGATTGACAGTCTCGCAAAATAAGATGTTCTTTATGGGCGGTCGAATCTTCGGCCGCCTTTTTATGTAACAGGAAATACATAGAAATTCCCTGTTACATAAAAAGTTACTGACGTGCCAAAGATGCGCACTCGCGCGAAGATGCAGATTGTCGCAAGCGACTGCGCGAGGCGCGAGAATGTGCCAAGGCACATTCTTTTTTAACAGGAGGGATAAATTCATGCGAAAGTTAAAACAATTATCATTTGTACTTGCTGCTGTCTGTGCGCTGTCCACATCATGCGGACAGTCCACTACAACAAATACGACAGCTGCCATAGCCGAAACAACAGCTGAGACAAAAAACACAGAGGAGACAAACGCTGCAGTTGCTTCCGGCAGCGAAACTGCCGCAGAGCAGACCCTTGATACAACAGGACTTGTGCCGGTATCTGCAAACGATCTCAAGGAGGGAACTTACGATATTACCGTGGAATCAAGCTCCTCGATGTTTAAGATCACATCCTGTACCCTGACCGTTGAGAAGGGTACAATGACTGCCAGAATGACGATGAGCGGAACCGGATATCTGTATGTCTATATGGGAACCGGCGAGGAGGCAGCGAAAGCCCCGGAATCCGACCGGATCTCCTTTGAGGAGAACGCGGATGGAACTCACAGCTTTACGGTTCCGGTCGATGCATTAAATGAAGTTCTTCCGTGCACGGCATTCAGCAAGAAGAAAGAAAAATGGTATGACCGGGAACTCGTCTTTGAGGCATCCGGGATCCCGGCAGACGCATTCTTAAACACTTCTTTAAAAACAGTGGCAGATCTCGCTCTGACAGACGGAACTTACACCGCAAAAGTCGTTCTGGCCGGTGGATCAGGACGTGCGTCCGTGGAATCCCCGGTGGTGATCGAGGTGAAGGACGGAAAAGCTGAGGCAACGATCATCTGGAGCAGTTCGAACTATGACTATGTGCGGGTAGATGAGGAGAAGTTTCTTCCGGTAAATACGGAAGGAAATTCTACCTTTGTGATCCCGGTTGCAGGGTTTGACAGCCCGTTTACGATCTACGCCGATACGACGGCCATGAGCACGCCTCACGAGATCGAGTATACCCTGACCTTTGATTCCAGCACGCTGACAGAACAGAAGTAATTACTATGGATAAGATAAAAAATCATTTGTTCCGCCAAAAGCGGAAAAGTGCGATACCGTGCAGACAACCTGTCAGATGGATAGCAGCCATCTTGCTGCTGCTCTCAATGATCTGCTCCGGGTGTTCAGCAAAGACAGAAGAGTCCCCATCAAACATAACGTCCGCCCATAACTGGGACGACATGGCCCCGGTGGGATCCATGGATCTCCTCTATGCGGATCAGTTTTCAGTGGAGGATTATGGGGATGACATTACCCTCATCACCATCGGGGAGTCGGACCGCTTTCTTCTGCTGCCTGAGAATATGTCCGCACCGGACGGACTCCCGGATTCCATCACGGTCCTGCAAAAGCCGGTAAAAAACATCTATCTTGTGGCAACCTCTGCCATGGACGCCTTTATCCGTCTGAATGCTCTGGATTCCATCGCTCTTTCAGGAACGAAGGAGAGCGGGTGGTATCTTCCGGAAGCGAAAAGTGCCATGGAAGAGGGAAAGATCGCTTACGCCGGGAAATACAGTGCCCCGGACTATGAAAAGATCTTAAACAGTTCCTGCGGTCTCGCCGTGGAGTCCACCATGATCTATCACACTCCGGAAGTAAAGGAGCAGTTGGAACGCCTCGGTATTCCGGTTCTTGTGGAGCGCTCCAGCTATGAGAACCATCCGCTTGGGCGGATGGAGTGGATCCGTCTTTACGGAGTCCTGACGGGAAAAGAGGAAGAAGCAGAAGCAATTTTTAAGCAGAACGTGGATTCGTTGTCCGATGTTCTGGACATGGTACCTTCCGGAAAGACTGCCGCATTTTTCTACGTGACGAATTCCGGAAGTGTCAATGTGAGAAAGAACGGGGACTACATTGCAAAGATGATCGCCCTCGCAGGTGGAACCTATGTGCCGGAGAATGGCGGTTCTGATGAAAATGCGCTCTCCACTATGAATATGGATTTTGAATCGTTTTATGCCGCCGCGAAGGACGCCGACGTTCTGATCTACAACAGTACCATTGACGGGGAACTCACAACGACCGGAGAGCTGTGTGCCAAAAACCAGCTCTTTGCGGACTTTAAGGCAGTGAAGGAAGGAAATGTCTGGTGTACCGGAAAAAACATGTTTCAGGAGACTATGGGACTTGGGGACATGATCCGGGATATGAACGCAGTATTTACCGGCGATACAGAGGGAAGCTTCACATACCTTCATCAGCTGAAATGATGACCGGATGAAGAATGAAAAGAAACCGATTGAATTTATGAAGGAAGGGAGAGGGTGCCCATGGTATCCCAGACAAAGCGTATCATCCGCGTTTACCTGATGTTACTCGTCCTGCTCGCGGTCATGAGCTTCTTTAGTCTGGCCGTCGGCAGTGTGCGCGTATCGGCAGCAGATCTCCTGGCTGTTCTGGAAGGAAAAACGGAGAACGATATGATCCGTCATATCCTTTTTGATATCCGCCTCCCGAGAATGCTTGCTGCCCTGATCCTCGGCGGAGCGCTTTCTGTGTCAGGCTTTCTTTTGCAGACCTTTTTTTCAAACCCCATCGCCGGTCCCTTTGTTCTCGGAATCTCCTCCGGGGCAAAGCTCGTCGTTTCGGTCTTCATGATCCTGTTTCTCGGACAGGGACTTATCATGAACTCCTGGGGTATGGTCCTTGCGGCTTTTCTCGGCGCCATGGCTTCCATGGGCTTTGTGCTGGCAATTTCAAAAAAGCTTCCGCAGATGTCCATGCTGGTAGTCAGCGGCATCATGATCGGCTATATCTGTTCGGCTGCCACGGACTTTATCGTGACATTTGCCGATGATTCCAATATCGTGAATCTCCACAACTGGTCCATGGGAAGTTTTTCAGGGATCTCCATGGACGGGGTAAAGATCTGCGCTCTTGTGGTTGCGGCTGCTCTCCTTTCTTCCATGCTGCTCTCGAAAGCCATGGGGGCCTATCAGCTGGGGGAAGTATACGCGAGAAATATGGGAGTCAATATCAGACAGTTCCGGATCGAACTGATCCTCCTGTCCAGTATTCTTTCCGCCACGGTGACAGCCTTTGCGGGCCCTGTTTCTTTCGTTGGGATCGCGGTGCCCCATGTGATCAAGCAGCTCTTTAAGACTGCAAAGCCCATTGTTGTGATCCCGGGGTGTTTTCTCGGCGGTGCTTCGTTCTGCCTGTTCAGTGATCTTCTGGCGAGGACTTTGTTTTCTCCGACAGAACTTTCCATCAGCTCCGTGACTGCGGTATTCGGTGCGCCGGTGGTGATCGTCATGATGATAAAAAGAGCGGAACACTGAGAAAGGAGAACATATGCAGACCTATCTGACAGCCGACGGTCTCACCGTCGGATACCGTAAAAAGCCGGTCCTTTCCAATATTTCCATGAAGATCAGCCGTGGCTCCATCGTCACGCTCATCGGACCGAACGGAGCCGGAAAATCCACGATCTTAAAGAGCGTGATCCGGGAGCTTTCTCCTCTGGGGGGAAGTGTATTCCTTGACGGCACCTCCATTGAGAATTACTCGGACTCCGATTTTGCGAAAAAGACCGCTGTCGTTATGACCGGACGGCCGGACCCGGAGCTCATGACATGTTTTGACGTGGCAGCCGCCGGGAGACATCCGTATACCGGCCGGTTTGGGATCCTTTCAAAGGAAGATAAAAAAAAGGTCCTGGAGGCCCTCGAACTGGTGCAGTGCGGCAGTCTCGCGGAGGTACAGTTCCGTAATACCAGTGATGGCCAGAAACAGCGGATCCTTCTGGCCCGCGCCATCTGCCAGGAGCCGGAGCTCCTTGTTCTCGATGAACCAACATCCTTCCTGGATGTCAGACACAAGCTGGAACTTCTTGAGATCTTAAAAAAACTGGTTCAGGAACGCAATGTAGCAGTTCTCATGTCACTCCATGAACTGGATCTTGCGGAGCGGATCTCCGACTATGTGCTCTGCGCCGAAAATGGGACCATAGGGAGAGCAGGAACTCCTTCCGAGGTGTTTGAAAGAGATTACATCGCAAAGCTCTACGGGATCGAACGGGGAAGTTACCTGACTTCTCTTGGATTTCCGGAACTTCCAAAGGTGGACGGTACGCCGAAGGTATTTGTCATTGGCGGCATGGGAAGCGGAATCCCGGTGTATCACGCCCTGAACCGGGCAGGGATCCCCTTTGCGGCCGGCGTCATCCATGAAAATGATATGGAGTATCAGACGGTCGAGGCACTGGCAGCAGAAGTGATCTCGGAAATGCCCTTTGAACCGGTGGGAGAACGGGCGTTTCTTCGGGCAAAGGAACTTTTAGAGTCCTGCGAGGCGGTCCTCTGTCCGCTGAAGCTCTTTGGGACCATGAATGAGAGGAACCGGGAGCTTCTGCGGATCGGAACAGGACTCGGAAAATTACGGCAAATAAATCTTGACAAATCTGATTCCGGTGATATACTGAATTACAAGTGAAAAAATAACACGTTGACAGGAAGAGTACGTTCGGAAACTGCTCAGAGAGGGATACATTTGGTGAGAGTATCCTGCACGGAACGAACCGAAGACCACCCTGGAGTGTCCCTTAATCGGGAACGGTGATTCCGTTATCATCAAATGAAGTGGTATAGAAATTCTATACAAGCAGGGTGGAACCACGGGTAATCTCGTCCCTTGATTATGCAGAGCGCATAGTCAAGGGACTTTTTTATGTAACAGGGAATTTCCTGTTACATAAAAGGCATTAACGCGCCTAAGATGCATACTCGCGCGAAGGTATAGGTTGCCTGAGGCAACCGCGCGGGCTTTTCACTGAGAAAAACGTAACTGTAGGTTTACAGTTACACAATAATTTTCCAAGAGAAAAAGGAGAATGAACATGAAAGTAACATTAAAAGATGGCTCTTTTAAAGAGTACGCACAGCCGATGGCTGT
>Ga0129313_1002217_pt1 | contig 10573 bp, 10 predicted proteins | sample O1105metagenome_FD_94436 | JGI IMG/M metagenome (GOLD analysis project Ga0129313, IMG submission 94436) | Orangutan group fecal microbial communities from fecal samples from Wisconsin, USA - O1105 metagenome | ecosystem: Host-associated > Mammals > Digestive system > Large intestine > Fecal... | reverse complement strand
GGCAGCACCTGGCACGGCTGGGACGGAAGTCGCTGTCGTTCTCAAAATCGGTGGAGCTGCATGACAAAGTCATCGGGCATTATCTGAACATAAAACACTATCAATAAGTTGGAGTCATTACCATAATTTGTGTGCTTATATTATATCCGTGGCAAGCCAGCGATGATTATTTCTCCGGCTATATCACTGCGGATAAAGCACCCACTGACTGTCAGTATTATTTCAATAACGATGCCAGTAATTTCTCCCGGCATACCGCGTTTATCGACAAAAACCCAGGACTGTGTCAGAGCCATAAATTTATCTATATCACGACCTATCCTGAGTCTAAGAAACTGTCCGTGCTGGTGTGTCGCTCACCGATAAAAGCCAGGCAAGAAAATGCCTGTCAGTCGGTATATTATCCACGGTATGATAGCTAATGAACTTATATCCCCGAACGTCCCGCATCCAGACAGGTATTATCCTGCTGCTTTGTTTTGCTGCGCTTATTCTTACTGTCGTCTATCGGTACAGTAAGAACAATGGCGAGTTACATGATCTCACTTGCCGCTCTGCCATCGAAATTGTACGCAATACAAGCTCGTTCCGAGGGATTATTGATATTAAAACCGGGGGCAGTAAAGGTATTGTGAATATTGATGGTATTATCAAAGATGCCGAAAATAATGAGCAAACCGTGCAACGCATGGTACTTTTTACACAATCCAGCTACGGCTCAAGCCCGGTTTGGATTTCACAGAAAATCCAAATTTCCAATCGCGAAACGGCTCCCGCCAGCCTTATTCAGGAACTCCTCCCCGACTTTTTCCTAACCAACACCAGCGTATCCAACGTCGATTTTTTTGCGCTGAACAGCGCGACATACCTGATTACCAAAGAGGGGATCCCCTATCTGTACTGCCAGAATTATGCTTTGCCGGAAAATGAATAATCAATAAGCGTTCTGGCGGCAAAACCTACGGATGAATCTCAGTCGTTGTCGGTGATAAGATAGACCATTCAGGTCGAGCCAACGCTCGTCGTTACTGCCCATCAGGCGGCTTTCGAATGACAAATTTGTGGGTTTATGTGAGTTTCCAGGGGCTCACGTGAGACTGCCCTGGTCCCCAAAAAGATTAAAAAAAGAGCAAAAGCGATATGAAAGAGTCACTTGATACGGACTTCACGAACCACACCCCAATGATGCAGCAGTATCTCAAGCTGAAAGCCCAGCACCCGGAGATACTGTTGTTTTACCGCATGGGCGACTTTTACGAACTGTTTTATGACGATGCGAAACGTGCGTCTCAGTTGCTTGATATCTCCCTGACCAAACGCGGCGCGTCTGCGGGCGAGCCTATCCCGATGGCGGGCATTCCTCACCATGCGGTAGAAAACTACCTCGCTAAGCTGGTCAACCAGGGTGAGTCCGTTGCTATTTGTGAGCAGATTGGCGATCCGGCGACCAGCAAAGGTCCGGTTGAGCGCAAAGTAGTGCGTATCGTCACGCCAGGTACCATCAGTGATGAAGCGCTGTTGCAGGAACGCCAGGACAACCTGCTGGCCGCTATCTGGCAGGACAGTAAAGGTTACGGCTACGCCACGCTGGATATCAGCTCCGGGCGTTTTCGCGTCAGCGAACCTGCCGACCGCGAGACGATGGCTGCAGAATTGCAGCGCACCAATCCCGCTGAACTGCTGTATGCCGAAGATTTCGCTGAAACCTCACTGATTGAGGGACGTCGCGGATTACGTCGTCGTCCACTATGGGAATTTGAAATCGATACTGCTCGCCAGCAGCTAAACCTGCAGTTTGGCACGCGGGATCTGATTGGTTTTGGCGTGGAAAACGCCCCGCGTGGATTATGCGCGGCTGGCTGCCTGCTGCAATACGTAAAAGATACCCAGCGTACCTCGCTGCCGCATATTCGTTCCATCACCATGGAACGTCAGCAGGACAGCATCATTATGGATGCCGCCACGCGCCGCAATCTGGAAATTACCCAGAACCTGGCAGGCGGCTTTGAAAACACGCTGGCTTCGGTACTCGACTGCACCGTGACGCCGATGGGCAGCCGTATGCTCAAGCGCTGGCTGCATATGCCGGTCCGCGACACCAAAGTCCTCACTGAGCGCCAACAGACCATCGGCGCGCTACAGGATTCCACCAGTGAATTGCAACCCGTGCTGCGTCAGGTCGGCGATCTTGAACGTATCCTGGCGCGCCTGGCCCTGCGTACTGCGCGCCCGCGCGATCTGGCCCGTATGCGTCATGCCTTCCAGCAATTACCGGAACTGCGCGCGCAACTGGAAAGCGTAGACAGTGCCCCCGTACAGATGCTGCGCGAGAAAATGGGTGAGTTTGCTGACCTGCGTGAACTGCTGGAACGTGCCGTAGTGGAAGCTCCACCTGTGCTGGTTCGCGACGGTGGCGTCATCGCCCCGGGCTATAACGAAGAACTGGACGAGTGGCGAGCGCTGGCTGATGGCGCAACTGACTATCTGGACAGACTGGAAATCCGTGAGCGCGAGCGCACCGGCCTTGATACGCTGAAGGTTGGATTTAACGCCGTTCACGGCTACTACATTCAGATCAGTCGCGGGCAAAGTCATCTGGCGCCGATTAACTATGTGCGTCGCCAGACGCTGAAAAACGCCGAACGCTACATTATTCCGGAGCTGAAAGAGTACGAAGACAAAGTTCTGACATCAAAAGGCAAAGCGCTGGCGCTGGAAAAACAGTTGTACGATGAGCTGTTCGACATGCTGCTGCCGCACCTGGCTGATTTGCAACAAAGCGCCAGCGCGCTGGCAGAACTGGACGTACTGGTCAACCTTGCGGAACGCGCTTATACCCTGAATTACACCTGCCCGACCTTCACCGACAAGCCTGGTATTCGTATTACCGAGGGACGTCATCCGGTGGTTGAACAGGTGCTGACCGAGCCGTTTATCGCCAACCCGCTTAACCTCTCGCCTCAGCGACGGATGCTGATCATCACCGGTCCGAATATGGGGGGTAAAAGTACCTATATGCGCCAGACCGCGTTGATTGCGCTGTTGGCCTACATCGGCAGCTACGTTCCGGCGCAGAAAGTGGAAATAGGCCCGATCGATCGGATCTTTACTCGCGTCGGTGCGGCGGATGATCTGGCCTCCGGTCGTTCTACCTTCATGGTAGAAATGACTGAAACCGCCAACATTCTGCATAATGCCACCGAGAACAGCCTGGTGCTGATGGATGAGATTGGACGCGGCACCTCCACCTACGACGGCCTGTCGCTGGCGTGGGCGTGCGCGGAAAACCTGGCTAATAAAATCAAAGCATTAACCTTGTTTGCCACCCACTATTTCGAACTGACTCAGTTACCGGAGAAAATGGAAGGCGTAGCAAATGTGCATCTGGATGCGTTAGAGCACGGCGATACCATCGCCTTCATGCACAGCGTACAGGATGGTGCGGCGAGCAAGAGCTATGGTCTGGCGGTAGCTGCCCTGGCAGGTGTACCAAAAGAGGTTATTAAACGCGCGCGGCAAAAACTGCGCGAACTGGAAAGCATCGCGCCGAATGTTGCTGCAACTCAGGTCGACGGCACACAGATGTCGCTCCTGTCAGCTCCGGAAGAAACGTCGCCCGCCGTTGAAGCCCTGGAAAACCTCGACCCGGATTCGCTAACGCCTCGTCAGGCGCTGGAGTGGATCTACCGGTTGAAGAGTCTGGTGTAACGCCGTAATGCCCGATAGTGATACGCTTATCGGGCCTGCAAAATATCGCTATATGTAGGCCGGGTAAGGCGAAGCCGCACCCGGCGTGTTGATTAGCGCTTATCTTCTGCCAGCAGCGGTGGAATACTCGGCACCATCGGTGCGTCATCAATATCCTTCTGCGTCATGCGAAACGCTTGCGGGTAGTGCTCGCGGCAGGTACGGCGTAGAGGCTCAGTATCACGCCAGGTGTATAGACAATGCTGGCACTGATATACCGTCCAGACACCTTTTACTGGCGAGCTTGCCATCACTTCAATATGTTCATCGGCACAACGTGGACAAATCATCTGCTACTCCTTATTTACGGTTGGCCAGCATGGCGGTCAGTTTTTCTGCCCAGGCTTTCGTTTCCGGTAAATCGCATACCGGCTGGCTGTAGTGCCCACGGTTATCCGGCGCAACCGGCGTAGTCGCATCAATAATTAACTTGTCGGTAATCCCCGCCGGACTGGAACCCGGATCAAGCTCCAGCACCGACATATTCGGCAATTGCACCAGATCGCCCGCCGGATTGACCTTCGAAGACAGCGCCCACATCACCTGCGGCAGGTTGAACGGATCAACATCCTCATCAACCATAATCACCATTTTCACGTAACCCAGGCCATGCGGCGTCGTCATTGCGCGCAGCCCCACCGCGCGGGCAAAGCCGCCGTAGCGTTTTTTGGTGGAGATAATCGCCAGCAAACCGTGGGTATACATGGCATTCACCGCCTGCACTTCCGGAAATTCGGCTTTCAGCTGTTGATAAAGCGGTACGCAGGTTGCCGGACCCATCAGGTAGTCAATCTCCGTCCACGGCATCCCCAAATATAACGATTCAAAAATCGGTTTGGTGCGATAAGAGACTTTATCGATACGCACGACCGTCATATTACGTCCACCGGAATAGTGCCCGGTAAACTCGCCAAACGGCCCTTCGATTTCACGCTTACGGCTTTCAATTACCCCTTCGAGGATCACTTCTGAACCCCATGGCACGTCAAAGCCGGTGAGCGGCGCGGTAGCGATCGGATACGGACTTTCACGCAGCGCTCCCGCCATTTCGTATTCCGACTGATCGTACTTCAGCGGCGTGGCCCCCATGAGGGTAATGATCGGATCGTTACCCAGCGTGATGGCAATCGGCAGATCTTCACCGCGCTCTTCGGCTTTATGCAGGTGCAGCGCGATATCATGCATCGGTACCGGCTGCAGGCCAAGCTTGCGTTTGCCCTTCACTTCCATACGATAAATGCCGACATTCTGTTTACCGAAGTTGTCCGGATCCAGCGGATCGCGCGACACCACGCAGGCTTTATCAAGATAGAAACCGCCGTCGCCATCGTTCAGGCGAAACAGCGGCAGAATATCAAACAGGTTGATCTCATCACCATCAACACAGTTTTCAGCCCATGCCGGATTGGCGCGACGCTCCGGCGTAACCGGAAATTTATCCCAACGGCGAATAAACTCATCAATCTGTTTTTTCACCGGGGTATTTGGCGGCAGGCCTAAAGAGATGGCGTGATTCTGCCACGAACCAATAGTGTTCATCGCCACGCGGGCATCGGTAAAACCACGAATATTGTCAAACCACAGCGCTGGCGCACCATCACCAATGCGTCCGGTCGCATTGGCTGCCGCAGCCAGATCCGGCTCGGCGTTAACTTCTTCACTGATTTTCAGCAATTGCCCCTGGTCATCCAGCGCTTGTAAAAAGCTGCGCAAATCATCAAATGCCATTATTCATTCTCCTGTGAAAAATTCTGCGCCTGCCGTAAACCCTGCCAGCGACGGGCGTTGGGGTGTTCCAGACCAAACTGATCGAGCACACGCGCAACGATATGCTGCGTAATGTCATCGACCGTTTGCGGGTGGTTGTAATACGCGGGCATCGGCGGGACCATCGCCACGCCCATGCGGGAAAGCGCGAGCATGTTTTCCAGATGAATCGTGCTAAGCGGCATTTCACGCGGTACCAGAACCAGCTTGCGCCCTTCTTTCAGCACCACATCAGCAGCGCGACCCACCAGCCCTTCCGCGTAGCCTGCACGAATACCGGCCAGGGTTTTCATACTGCAGGGGATAATGATCATGCCGTCAGTGCGAAACGATCCAGAGGAGATGGTCGCCGCCTGATCCGCCGGGTTGTGGCAATAATCGGCCAACGCAGACACATCACGGACGCTGTGCGGCGTTTCCAGTTCAATAGTGGTTTTGGCCCACTTTGACAGCACCAGATGGGTTTCCACTTCGGGCATTTCCCGCAACGCCTGCAATAGCGACACGCCAAGCGGTGCGCCGGTTGCCCCGGTCATTCCGACAATTAATCTCATTTAGTTTCTCAATTTTTGTTCGTGTGCGAACGTTTTGATTAAAATACTCTCACATAACATTTCGGGCAAGGCCATCGCGCACAGATCGCTAAAGCCGCAATTGTTAAAAAAAGATGCGTAACCCGCTATGATAGAGACTGACAGGAATTCCGGAGCGCTCATGCCGTTACGAAATAAAGCATTTCACCTTTTACGTCAGCTCTTCCAGCAGCATACGTCCCGCTGGCAACATGAATTACCGGACCTGACCAAACCACAGTATGCGGTAATGCGTGCCATTGCTGAACGTCCCGGCATTGAGCAGGTTGACCTGACCGAAGCCGCAGTCTGTACCAAGGCAACCCTTGCGGAAATGCTAAGCCGAATGGAAAAACGGGAGCTGGTCAGGCGTGAACATGACCCGGCAGATAAGCGTCGGCGGTTTGTTTATTTGACCGCACAAGGAGAAGAATTACTGGCCAGCGCAACTCCGTTAGGCGATAGCGTGGATGATGAGTTTCTGGGGCGATTATCTGATGAAGAACGTGAGCAGTTCACACGTCTGGTGCGTAAGATGATGAACTAATCTGCCGGATGGCGACATAAATGTCTTATCCGGCCTACAAAGTCCTGCTCCCCGTAGACCTGATAAACGCAGTGCCATCAGGCAACAAACATAGAAAAAGGCCAGTCTCAATGAGACTGGCCTTTCTTGATAGAACTTGTGCTTACTCGCGGAAAAGCGCTTCGATATTCAGTCCCTGAGTCTGCAGAATTTCACGCAGACGACGCAGACCTTCAACCTGAATCTGGCGAACACGTTCACGGGTGAGACCAATTTCACGGCCCACATCTTCCAGTGTCGCAGCTTCGTACCCCAGCAGACCAAAACGACGTGCCAGCACTTCACGCTGTTTGGCGTTCAGTTCGAACAGCCATTTGACGATGCTCTGTTTCATATCATCGTCTTGCGTGGTGTCTTCCGGGCCGTTTTCCTTTTCATCGGCCAGAATATCCAGCAACGCTTTTTCGGAATCGCCACCCAGCGGGGTGTCTACCGAGGTAATACGCTCGTTGAGTCGGAGCATACGGCTGACGTCATCAACCGGTTTATCCAGTTGTTCAGCAATCTCTTCTGCGCTCGGTTCGTGGTCCAGTTTATGCGACAACTCACGCGCGGTACGCAGATAGACGTTCAGCTCTTTTACAATGTGAATTGGCAGTCGGATCGTACGGGTTTGGTTCATAATCGCCCGTTCGATCGTCTGGCGGATCCACCAGGTTGCGTATGTTGAGAAGCGGAACCCGCGTTCCGGGTCAAACTTCTCGACTGCACGGATCAGTCCCAGATTGCCCTCTTCAATCAGGTCCAGCAATGCCAGACCACGATTGCCATAACGACGAGCAATTTTCACCACCAGACGCAGGTTACTTTCAATCATGCGACGGCGGGATGCGACATCCCCACGCAGTGCGCGACGCGCAAAATAAACTTCTTCTTCGGCTGTTAACAGTGGTGAATAACCAATCTCACCAAGGTAAAGCTGAGTCGCGTCCAACACACGCTGTGTGGCCCCCTGCGATAACAGCTCTTCTTCAGCCAGGTCGTTATCACTGGGTTCCTCTTCACTCAAGGCTTTTTCATCAAAAGCCTCTACTCCGTTCTCATCAAATTCCGCATCTTCATTTAAATCATGAACTTTCAGCGTATTCTGACTCATAAAGGTGGCTCCTACCCGTGATCCCTAACGGAACTAGCACGTGAAAGCCTGGTTCCGCCGAATTATCGCTGCGGTAAATAGCGCAGCGGGTTTACGGATTTCCCCTTGTAACGAATTTCAAAATGCAAGCGTGTTGAACTGGTTCCGGTGCTACCCATGGTAGCTATTTTCTGCCCCGCCTTGATTTCTTGTTGTTCCCGGACCAGCATTGTATCGTTATGGGCGTAGGCACTCAGGTAATCATCGTTATGTTTGATGATAATAAGATTACCGTAACCGCGCAGTGCGTTACCGGCATATACGACGCGTCCATCTGCGGTCGCGACAATAGCCTGTCCTTTACTGCCTGCAATATCGATCCCTTTATTGCCACCTTCAGTAGCCGCAAAGTTTTCGATTACTTTGCCGTCAGTCGGCCAGCGCCAGGTAGAGATTGGCGAGCTGGTTGACGTTGAGCTTGCAGTTGATTCGGTTGCGCTAACTGCTGGAGCCGTTACAGGCGCTGTGACAACGGTCCCAGCAGGCTTGTTGTTCGGCAACATTTTATTAGCACTTTGTTCACCTGAATCCTCAGAATACGTAATTGTTGGTTTCGAAGCAACAGCAACGGTGGAATTTTGTGCAGGGTTGGTCACAACTCCTTGCTGTGCTGCATCCGCCTGGGTAATAGCATTACCACCAGTAATCGGTGTACCCGACGCGTTGCCCACTTGCAGAGTTTGACCGACATTCAGGCCATACGGGGCCGGAACGTTATTGCGTTGTGCGAGATCACGGAAATCGTTCCCGGTAATCCAGGCAATATAGAAAAGGGTATCGCCTTTCTTAACAGTATAGGTACTGCCGCCCGTATAGCTACCTTTCGGAATGTTCCCATACTTACGGTTGTACACAATACGACCGTTTTCCATCTGCACAGGCTGTTCCGCGACAGGCTGGATCTGTGGCGTTTGCTGTACTGTCGACGTCGAGCCCATTTTTGGTGGAGGCGTAATCAGCATGCCGGAATTGGTGTTCGTTGATGCACTGCCACCAACCGAGTTGACCGGCGCTGGTGGATTCGAGGTATTTGAACAACCTGCCAGCCATAATGAAACCAGTGACAATGCCGCAATGCGGCGAACGGTAAATTTGTGGCTTCCCGCGCTCATTTATCCCCCAGGAAAATTTGGTTAAAACCAGTGACGTAATCACCGTGCAAGGCATCGGACTGGGCACTGGAAACGTGACCACGATACGCTTACTAATTCCAGAATATCCAGGAAAACTCCAGGTATTCAGAGCCTGTATCTACGCAAGCTCCCCTTTTACTAAGGGAACGAAACGTACGGCCTCCACGGTATCGATAATAAATTCGCCTCCCCGACGACGCACCCGTTTCAGAAACTGGTGCTCGTCGCCCACGGGTAAGACGAGAATACCGCCTTCATCCAACTGCATCATCAATGCGGTTGGGATCTCAGGCGGCGCTGCCGTAACAATGATAGCGTCAAACGGGGCTCGCGCTTGCCAGCCCTGCCATCCATCACCATGACGGGTAGAAACATTATGTAAATCAAGCTGTTTAAGTCGACGACGCGCCTGCCACTGCAAACCTTTAATGCGCTCAACAGAGCATACATGGTGCACCAGGTGTGCCAGAATCGCCGTTTGGTAACCAGAGCCGGTACCAATTTCCAGCACCCGGGACTGCGGCGTTAACTCAAGCAGCTCAGTCATCCGCGCAACCATATAGGGCTGTGAAATCGTCTGCCCCTGACCAATCGGCAGAGCAATATTGTCCCAGGCCTTATGTTCAAACGCCTCATCAATGAATTTTTCACGCGGCACGGCGGCAAGTGCATCGAGAACAAGCTCATCTCTGATGCCCTGCGCACGTAATTGTTCAAGAAGAGTGTGTACGCGTCTGCTTACCATTGCGTGTCGGCTCCCACGCTGTCTAACCAGTCAGAAACAACTTCATGCGCGCCGTAGGCGGTTAAATCGACATGCAGCGGCGTAATGGAAACATAGCCTTCATCGACGGCGGCAAAATCTGTATCCGGTCCGGCGTCGCACTTTTCGCCCGGCGGCCCGATCCAGTACAGCGTATTACCGCGCGGGTCCTGCTGTGGGATCACCTGATCCGCAGGATGGCGGCTACCGCAGCGGGTGACGCGGATACCTTTAATCTGATCCAGCGGTAAATCCGGCACGTTGATATTCAAAATTCGCCCGGTGCGCAGCGGTTCACGACTCAGCGCCCGTAAGATACGGCAGGTTACTGCGGCAGCAGTATCGTAGTGTTTATGCCCATCAAGTGAGACCGCCAACGCAGGAAAGCCCAGGTGACGACCTTCCATCGCCGCCGCAACGGTACCGGAATAGATAACATCATCGCCCAGATTAGGACCTGCGTTAATACCAGACACGACAATGTCCGGACGCGGACGCATTAATGCGTTCACGCCCAGATAGACGCAATCGGTAGGTGTACCCATTTGTACGGCGATATCACCGTTATCATAGGTGAACGTGCGAAGTGAGGATTCCAGCGTCAGCGAGTTAGACGCGCCACTGCGGTTACGATCCGGGGCAACCACCTGTACGTCAGCAAACTCACGCAGTGCTTTCGCCAGCGTTTGTATACCGGGTGCGTGGACCCCATCATCGTTACTCAGCAATATACGCATAATCACCCATTGTGTTAATAAGTTCCCTTACAACACTGGTGGCGAAGCTACCTGCCGGTAGCCAGAAACGTAACTCAACGGTTACGTCATCCCACCAGTTCCAGCTTAATTGTTGTGGATACAGCAACATAGC
>Ga0129313_1002213_pt1 | contig 10581 bp, 8 predicted proteins | sample O1105metagenome_FD_94436 | JGI IMG/M metagenome (GOLD analysis project Ga0129313, IMG submission 94436) | Orangutan group fecal microbial communities from fecal samples from Wisconsin, USA - O1105 metagenome | ecosystem: Host-associated > Mammals > Digestive system > Large intestine > Fecal... | reverse complement strand
TGTGTTAAAATAGCGGTAGGGTCTTGGGCTGCAGCCAAAGCGGCCCGGGACCGTATGCTTTTTTAGGGGGAGAGATAATATGAAGCTGGGAAGACAGTGGGATGAGCGGTTGAAAATGTGGGACGAAGCCTTCGGGAGAATACGATACACCGAACTTGGAAGTTTAGATCTCTGCGGGTTTACCACGGAGGAAAGACTCTCGCTTGAACAGGCTGCGGCTCATTGTTTCCGCCCTTTCCCGGAGGGAACTTTATGGGGAGCAAAATGGGAGTACGGCTGGTTCCGCACCGAGGTGACGCTGCCCGGGGAAGCTGCGGGAAAACGGATTATGATACATATCGGCGCTGGGCCGGAGATGTTGGTGTATGTCAACGGCAGGGAAACCGGTTCCATTGATAAGCAGCATGATTTTGTGGAGTTGACACCATGTGGGGTTCCCGGAGAACGATTTGAGATATATGCGGAATGCTATGCGGGACACGGGCTGCGGCCGGAGAACGGCGGTATTTACGGGCGGAATGAAATCAGCGTGCCGGAGCCGCCGGGCAAACAGTGTACCGTGGGCAACACCCATTTCGGAATCTGGAACAGTGAGATGTTTGAGGTTTATGCCGATTATCATACTCTTTATGAATTGTGGAAAGTATTGCCCGACAGCGATTTGCGCACCATGAAAATCGGTGAAGCGCTGCAGCAATTTACATATACGGCTGATTTTGAGGCGGAGGAGCCGGAGCGCAGCGAAAGCATCCTGAAAGGAGCAAAGCTGCTGCAACCGCTTCTGGAGAAGAAAAACGGTGACACTGTGCCGGAGTATACGGTTTTCGGTCAGTCGCATCTGGATTTGGCATGGCTGTGGCCTCTGGAGGAGACGAAGAGGAAGTCTGCCAGAACCTATTCCAATCAGGTGGCGCTGATGGAACGATATCCGGAATACAGATTTTTGCTTTGCTCTCCCACGGTTTTGGAGAATTTGAAAGAATACTATCCCGAGCTGTTCCGGCGGGTAAAGAAGCTGGCGCAGGAGGGGCAGTTTGTGCCCGAGGGAGCGGTCTATGTGGAGAGTGACACCAATCTGCCCGGGGGCGAGAGTCTGATCAGGCAGTTTGTGATGGGGAAAAGATGGTTTCGGGAAGAATTCGGAGTGGACAGCCGTATGGCCTGGCTGCCGGACACCTTTGGCTTTTCCGGCGCCCTGCCACAGATTATGAAAGGGTGTCGTGTGCCTTATTTCGCAACCCAGAAACTGCTGCGTTGCGACCCGGAATGTGAGCAGTTCCCGTACAACGTATTTTGGTGGGAAGGCATAGACGGTACAAGGATTTTGTCTCATATTTATAAAAAGAACAATGCGGTGTTTACCTCCGGTGCCCTCAGGGAGCGCTGGGAGAAGGACAGGAACCAGAAACAGGAAATAGACTCCCTTGTATTTCCCTTCGGCTACGGCGACGGGGGCGGCGGTCCCACGGAGCTTATGGTGGAAACGGCGCTGCGCTGCAAGGACTTGGAGGGAGCTCCCAGGTGTACCATGGAGAGTCCTGTGGCTTTCTTTGAAAGGTTGGAGAAAAAGCAGGTCAAAAATGTATATTATGGGGAACTTTACCTGGCTTGGCACCGGGGAACCTACACTGCTCAAGCGGAAATAAAGCGGGGTGTGCGCAAGGCGGAGTATGCTTTGCGGGAAGCGGAGTATCTTGCGGGACTTCTCCGCCTTGCAGGCAAGACAGACGGGGAAGAGGAAGTGCTTTGCAAACTGGAGGAACTCTGGAAAATGCTGCTTTTGCAGGAGTTTCATGATATCCTGCCGGGAACTTCCATTCAGAGAGTAAACAGGGAAGCGAGGGAAGCCCTGGTAAGAATAGAGCGGGAGAGCCGACTGCTGGCAGAACAGCTTCTTGGCAAACTGGCCGGCGGAAACGCGATTTTCAACTCCTTAAGCTGGGAGAGAAAACGGGACGGACTGAAACTGCCTCCCTGCGGATATGTTACGTCGCGGAAAGATGCTGCCGGAGAGAATGCGGCATGGCAGGACGAAGGTGAATTTGTCTGCGAAATCCTGCCGGAAGGCGGTCTGGTGTATGGCAATGAGTTTTACCGTGCCGTGACTGACGGGCAGGGGAGAATCCTGAGCCTTACAGACAAAGCAAGCGGATATGAGTATGCGAAAGAGCCGCTGAACGAATGGAGGCTGTACCGGGATGTGAACGTGGACTATGATGCCTGGGAACTGGGGCGGATGTATGAGCAATGTCCGGAACAGCTCACAGGCAGCTGCACCTTCCTGACTGAGCGGGAACGGGACGGCGGAGTGACGGTTACCGTGGAGCGAAAGGAGAAGTACTTCACGGCGAAGCAGAGAATCCTTTTTCATCCGGACAGCCCAAGAATAGATTTTGACACGGAGATTGACTGGCGGGAGCGGCACAGAATCCTGAAGGCGGATTTCCCTACCACTGTCTATACGAAAGAAGTGCTGGAGGAAATTCAGTTCGGCTATATCCGGCGCCCAACCCATAAATCCAGACAGTACGAGAAGGATTTGTATGAGACCTGTCATCACAAATACGCGGCTTTAACAGATGGGGAGAACGGATTTGCCCTAATGAACGACTGTAAGTACGGACTGTCTGCGGAGGACAGCCGCCTTTCCCTGACCCTGCTTCGGGCACCGGTTATCCCGGATATGACGGCAGACAGAGGGGTACATAAGTTTACTTATTCCATTATGCCCTTTTCCGGTCCTTTTGTCCGCAGCAGAGTGACGGAGGAAGCCTACGAGTGCAATGTGGATGTGACGGTATCCGGCGAAAAGCCTGCGAAAAAGCCGGACAACGATGAGACGGTGGAATCCGTGTCCTTCTTCCGGCTGGAGGGAGGTCATACGGTTTTGGAGACCTGCAAGCCCGCCATGAATGAAAAGAAGAGTGTAGTGCTGAGAATTTATGAGGCAAAGGGAAGCGCGGGCGTGACGGTACTTACCCTGCCCGACAATGTAAAGCGTGGGTTTATCTGCAATATGTTGGAGGAAAAGCAGCAGGAACTGGAAATCCGGGATGGGAAGCTGCGATTGCAGTTCCATTCTTTTGAGATTAAGACCATATTGCTGGAAACGGAAAGTTAAACGGGAGTGAGGTGGCAGGATATGTATGATATCGGAATTGACGTGGGAGGAACCGGCATTGCGGCGGGGCTGGTGGACAGTTGCAACAGAATCGTGGCGCAGAAGACCATTCCCACGGACAGAAGCCTGACTGCCAGGGGAATGTCGGAGACACTGGTAGCGCTTACCGATGAACTGCTGTCGGAGGCGAAGGTGTCAAAGGGAAGAATCAAATCTGTGGGTGTGGGAGTGCCGGGAACGGCAAACCGTAAGACGGGCAGAATTGAGTATGCCAACAATCTTCCCTACTGTCAGGGGAATATCAGACAACTTTTGCAGGCTCAGACCTCCAAAAAGGTATATTTTGAGAATGACGCCAATGCGGCTGCATGGGGTGAATACCTCTGTCTGGAAAGAAGACCGGAGTCTTTTGTCATGGTGACGTTGGGAACGGGAGTGGGCGGAGGAATCATTCAGAATGGAAGGATTCTGAGAGGCATCAATTATGCCGCCGCAGAACTGGGACACATGACTATACGCTATGACGGTATTCCGTGTAACTGCGGCAGAAAAGGGTGCTTCGAGGCATATGCCTCGGCGGAGGCATTGGCGGCCCAGGCAAGAGAGATGATGGAGAAAAAGAAAAAGAGCCTGATGTGGGAACTCTGCGGGGGAGATTTGACACAGGTAAACGGAAGACTGGTATTTGATGCCGTGCGCCGGGGAGACAAGGCGGCGTCAAAGGTGGTGGAGGACTACGCGGGGTATCTCAGCGAGGGCCTTGCCAATATCATCAATATCCTGCAGCCGGAGGTGCTCTGCATCGGAGGCGGAATCAGCAAATCAGCAGATTTACTGATTCCCATGCTGCAGGTGTTGGTGCGTGACAAGGTTTATTCCAGAGAATCCACGGTGAATACAAGGCTTGTGGCAGCAAAACCGGATAGCGAGGCCGGTATCATCGGAGCAGCAAAGCTCAGATTAAGCAAGGATGAAAGGAGTGCATAGCATATGGAAAAGCACTATCAAAAAATCATACAGGACACCCAGGACAGGGTGGTAAAGTCTTTACAGATTCAGATTTTGGATGAAAAGAGTCCCCGTTACGGCGGCTTCGCGGACCCTAACGGAATCGTACAGGCAAAGTTTTCCATTTACCGAGTTGCCACTATGACGGCGGCTTACTGTAATGAAGATACCGTCTATTACCATGACGGCAGGGTACTGGACAGCATTCTGCTGGGTTTGGACTATATCAGACGTGTGCAGCATGAAAACGGCTTGTTTGACTATATCACCTGCAATTTCTTCTCTGCCCCGGACACTGCTTTCTGTATCAAGAAGTTGCTGCCGGTGTATCGCTATCTGGCTGGCAAGGCGAAGACTTCCGACTTGCCGGAGGGGGAACAGGGCATTCTGGAGAAGGTGGAGCATATTGTCCGGGCAGGGGCATACGGGCTGCTGGAGGGCGGCTTCCATACCCCCAACCACCGCTGGGCCATCGCTTCCGTTCTCATGACCTGCGGAAAGCTCTTTCACTGCGGAGAGATGGAGAAAGCGGCATTTACTTATCTGAACGAGGGTATCGACTGTAATGAGGATGGCGAGTTTGCGGAGAAATCTGCGGGAAACTATAACCGCATCAACAATGATGCCATGATTATGCTGTCAGAGGCTACGGGAGACGACTCCTACGAGCAGAATGCAGTCCGCAACCTGCGGATGATGCTGACTTACTGGGAGCCGGATGACAGTGTATTTACCGCCAATTCCACGCGCTTTGACAAAGACAGGCTGGTTTACCCCAAGGATTATTATATGGAATATCTGAACATGGGTATGAAATATCAAATCCCTGAATTTTTACAGATGTGCAATTCCATTTTTGAGATTGTGGACAGAAAACATATTACCTCACCGGATTTTCTGATTTGGTTTATGTTGAACCCCGAATACAGAAAGCTGGAGTTTGAGGGCAGCTATAAGCGCCTCGATTTTCACAGCTTTTACCGGGAGTCCGGTATTGCCAGGGGGCAGCAGGGACGATTTACCTATACGGTGATGAACGGCAAATCCAATTTTTTCTATATCCATAACGGCACCATGAAGCTGGAACTGAAGGTAGCAGGCAGCTTCTGCGAGCACAGAGCTTTTAAGAGCGAAAAGATGGAGCAACTGTCGGACAGGGAATACCACTTAAGCCAGACCATGCGAGGGTGGTACTATCTGCCCTTTGCTGAGAAGCCGGGGACCAGCGACTGGTGGAAGATGGACAATGCCTCCAGAGAGAAAAAGCTGGGGCCGGATATGCAGATTGACGTCTGGGTGAAGGAAGTGGAGAACGGCGTGGATGTCCGGGTGAAGACCTCAGGCGTTGAGGGAGCGCCATGGAGAATCGAGCTTGCCTTCAGCGGCGTGAATTTCCTGACAAACGATTACACGGATATGCCGCTTATGGGCAGTGAGGTCATCGTGATGAAAAAAGGATATACGGAGGTAGGCAACGGAAACGACGCTCTGATTGTGGGACCCTGCTTCGGTGAGCATCACTTTACGGAGGGCAAGGAGGACAGCGAGGCAAAGACAGCGGGAGCCGCAACCCTTTATCTCACCGATTACACTGCCTTTGACCATACCATCGAAATCCGAAACAAAAGGAGCTTTTTTGAAAAGAAATGACGGAAGAACTTGTGAAAAAATATGTGCCCCATCTGCGGTATGACAAAATGGAACCCTACGCTCCGGAAGCCGTGGGCTACACTGTGTTTCGGGAGAGTGGAAAAAGTCCTTCCGGCAGACTGCTTGTCAGAACAAAACCGGGGGAGACGGTGATTGAATATGCCTTTTATTACGACTTTGACATTCAGCATCTCTATGATTTGGAGCACGTGTTTGTCAGGATAAATGAGATGGGAGAGATTGTGGGGGTTTTAGGCAGCTTCCACGGAAAATTCCTGAATAACCTGATTCCGGGAGAGACAGCCTTTGAGGATACCCATGTCGTTGAGTATGTCCAGCCGGGGAAACATGCATTTATGCCGGCCCCTCACTATTTTCAACTGGCGCCGGACAGAAACGAAAGCTGTAACGTGTATGCGGGCAGTGACGGGCTGCTGATTGCCCCTATGTTTGAGGGAAGACTGTCCACGGATGAAGCCTTTGACAGGAAGACAGAGCAATATATCCGGCAGCATTACAGCTTCAGTCCTTCCTGGGAATTTACGTCGGAGTGTCCTCGTTTCAAAAGGCCGGAGGAGCTCCTGATGCCATGGGAGGAACTGGATGGATTGATTGTAAAGCGAATCGCGGACTGGAAGCGAAAAATTGACGGGGAGATAAGGTGATGGAGAGAAAAGCGGAAAGGGTAAACTACCCGGTGATGGCGGTATTTATGCTGATAATGATAGCTCTTGGTATCAGCGACTCCAACAGGGGCGTGTTTTCCACGGTGTTTGAGCAGGGGTTAAATCTGTCGAAGCCACAGGTGTCCCTGATCGTAACGGTAAGCTATTTGGGCAATCTCTTGTTTATGCTGCTGGGAGGAAATGCAGCGGACCGGTTTGACAGAAAGAAGGCCTGCATGAGCATTCTGGGACTTTGGACTCTGGCCCAGGTACTATTTGCCTGTACGGACAATTACGTTTGTCTGTTGCTCGGAATGTTTGTCAGCATGGGAGCCTCCACACTGATGAACACCATGATGAACATTCTCTCTCCCCTCTTCTTCGGGACGATGGCTGGATTGTATGTGAATGTGCTGTTTTTTGTGCAGGGTATCGGAACCAGCGGAAACCAGAAAATCACCGGCACCCTTGCCACAGATTACAACGACTACAGATTTTTGTGTCTCGGGCTGGCGGCAGTGGGTATGGTCAGCCTGTTTCTGTTGGGCATGGCGAAATTCAAGAGTGCGGACGAGACAAAACCAGGGGACAGTGTATCGGCAGACGGCGTGGCAAATAGGGAACGGGCATCAGTGGGGAAAAAGGGTTTCCGGGCTGCTTTCAACGGAACGGTTCTGGCTATGGGGCTTGTGTTTGGATTTTACTTTGTGGCGGAGCACGGCATCATGAACTGGTGGGCCATGTACTGCAGACAGGGTCTTGGACTTACGGGCAGCAGGGCGAGTACCAGTGTCTCCCTTTTCTTCGGTACCATGACCCTGGGAAGACTGGTGATGGCACCGTTGGTGCAGAAACTGGGTAACAGAAAAAGCATTGCGGTTTTCGGAGGAATCGGAAGTGTGCTTTACATTTTGGGGATTTTGTTGGGTGCGGACGGAACCCTGATTCTTGGATTGAGCGGAATCTGTATTTCCGTTATTTATCCGACCATCGTGCTACTGTTGCAGGATATTTTTCCCGGGGATAGAATAGCTACCGTGACGGGAGTGGTAATCAGTATCGGCACTCTTTTCGACATTGCATTTAATGCGGTGTTCGGTAGTCTGGTGGATGCGGCAGGGTTCAGCGTGTGCCGGGTGATATTCCCCGTTGCCATACTGATCTTTTACGGCGGATTTTTGAGTGTATCAAAAAAGGGAAATAAAAAGAGCATCGGACGTTAGGTCCGATGCTCTTTTGTGGTTGTTGTAGTCAGAAGCAATTAAGCTACTACAGTAACGTTGGTAGCACGAATCTTGCTGCTGTTTGCAGGGTCACACTCGGTATCGAAAGTAACCTTCTGGCCTTCCTCGAGAGACTTGAAGCCCTCAGCGTTGATAGCGGAGAAATGTACGAATACTTCCTCGCCGGTAGCATCGTTGGTGATGAAACCATAACCCTTCTGTGCGTTAAACCATTTAACTGTACCGTTGTTCATTGTGGTACCTCCTTAAAAAATAAAATATAGTGATTCTAAAGCTAGGACAAAAAAATCACATATTTTTGTAAACCATCATCAAAGCCGCAATGACTTACAAAAATATGTGAGTTCAATGACTTTCATTTAGAATACAGCTGTAGTATAGCACCTGTATTTGCGGAATGTCAACAATTATTTTTCTGCGCGAATATTTGTCGTTTTTATGGGGAAAATAAGGGAAAGCATAAAGAGGTGAAAGGCACGGTATGGGAATGGATTTTTGGTGGATTACGGCGGCTTATGCAGCAGCCGGATTGACCGGATTCTGTCTGGGCAGGATGACGGGAAGGGATAAGACCGGAGAGGCGGAGAAGCCCCGGGAGAAACAGCAGGAAAAGCGGACCGGAGGCAGACGGTCCGCAGCCGGACGAGGCGGAGACGGCTGCCTTGAAAGTTTTGTTGGAAGCCCGGTGTCGGGGGAGGTGGAGGACTTGCGGGAGGGAGAGCGGCCCGTGGTGGTAATCCGTCCCGGTGAGGACAAAATTTACGCCCCCGCGGGAGGAAAAATCACAAAGCTGTTCCCTCTGGGAAATGCTCTTTTGTTTCATACGGAATTTGGTGCGGAACTGTATATTCAGGCGGGAGATTCGGGGGATGAACTGTTGGGCAGATATTTTCGCCCCCGGGTTGTGCAGAATGAAATCGTGGGAAAGGGAAAACTGCTGATGGAGTTTGACCGCAGAGGCCTGGAGGCGGAAGGCGCTTCTGCGAGAGTGTCGGTGGCAGTGGAGAACGGAATGTACGACAGTTACATCCTGGCCGCAGCGGGGGAACGGGTCAGGTGCGGGGAAGAGATTCTGCGGGTGCAGTCCGAAGCCTGCGATACTCACCGGGAGTGACACCGTAGCGTTTCCCGAATTCCCGGAAAAAGGTACGGGTACTGCCAAAACCGGCATCCAGAGCAATCCTTGTGACGGAGAGAGAGGTGTCGGTAAGTAAATCCGCAGCGTACTCCAGACGTCTGGAGTTTACATATTGGGGAAAAGTAGTATAGAGCCTGCGGGAGAAAATGCGGGACAGCCGGAAAGGGCTGACACCGAATTCCCTGGATAAAAGTTCCAGGTTCAGGTCTTCCGTATAGTGGGAATCAATATAGAGAAGCAGCTGCTGTTCCAGCTCCAAATCGGTGTACTCCGCAGGCTTATGCAGGGCAAGGGTATCAAATACGTCCGTGAGCAGCAGAGTCAGGTATCCTTGGGAACGTAGGATTACATTTTCCGGGATAGCGGCTCCCCGTTGAAATTCCCGGGTCAGATGAATCAAACCCTCCACTGCAGTATGGCTGTGGCAGGACAGGCTTTCCATACAAAAGACGGGCCGGGAAACATTATCGTAAAAGAGATGGCGAAAACTGTGGCAGAAGTCGCTGTCAAAGATGCAGAGCAGAATGCGGCTCTTACCTTCCGTCCTAAGGCTGTGGAGCCGGTTGGGAAACACAAGGACACCGTCTCCGACAGTCAGAGAATATTCCTGCTGTTCCACGGTGACGGACAGCGCACCCTCCAACACCACGATAAGCTCCGCCTGGCGGTGGAGATGAGAGGCATAGGTGTTGTTATCCGAGGTGTAAAAGCGTATGTGTTCCGACCTGCTCTGATAAAAAATACTCATGGGACTTCTCCTTTCTGCGCCGAAAACCGATGTCTCCGCTTTTTTTGTTTGCGGGGGTAAAATTCGCTTGCCGTTGCAGGGGTATTTTGCGATTGCTACATTTATAGTAACACATTTCTGAAACACCATAAAGAAGGAGCAGAAAAAATGTGCAAAAATTGTCATAAGGATTTGGAAAAATGTCATGTTTGGAAATGGCTTTTGTGATAGGATAAATAAAGAAATTGTGTTGTCCACGCCGAAAGAAGAAAGGAGTACTCCATGGAGAGAGATAAAATTCAGAAAATGTGGATTGCGGATAATGGTGACGGAACATACAGCAATCCTATATTGTATACCGATTATTCAGACCCGGATGCCATACGTGTGGGTGAGGATTATTTTATGATAGCATCCAGCTTTTGCAACACCCCGGCGGTGCCGCTGCTGCACTCCAGGGATTTGGTGAACTGGAAGGTTATCAACTATATTATGGACAAGCTGCCCTTTGATTATTACGATAAGCCTGTCCATGGCTGCGGCACCTGGGCACCCTCCATTCGTTTTCACGATGGAGTTTACTATGTATTCATTCCCATGCCTGATGAGGGCATCATGATGTGTAAGACCACGGATCCCTGGGGAAAGTGGAGTGAGCCCTCTTATGTCAGGAAAGTAGTGGGGTGGATTGACCCCTGCCCTTTTTGGGATGACGACGGGAAGGCATACATGGTGTCAGCTTTCGCAAGAAGCCGCATCGGTTTCAAGAGCATGCTCTATATGTCTCCCATCAAACCGGATTGCTCCGATGTACTGGACGACGGACAGTTTATTTACGACGGTCACGCTACCCAGCCAACCATCGAGGGACCCAAACTGTATAAGAGAAACGGCTATTATTACATATTTGCTCCGGCAGGAGGTGTAAAGCCCGGTTGGCAGACGGTGCTGCGCTCCAGAAACATTTACGGTCCATATGAGGAAAAGATTGTGCTGCATCAGGGGAATTCTCCGGTGAACGGACCTCA
>Ga0129313_1002212_pt1 | contig 10581 bp, 9 predicted proteins | sample O1105metagenome_FD_94436 | JGI IMG/M metagenome (GOLD analysis project Ga0129313, IMG submission 94436) | Orangutan group fecal microbial communities from fecal samples from Wisconsin, USA - O1105 metagenome | ecosystem: Host-associated > Mammals > Digestive system > Large intestine > Fecal... | reverse complement strand
TGGAGAACAAGTATTTGTTACTTTGCCGTTCCTTGTCCACTTTGAAAGCCTGTCCACGGGACTGCATGATCTGTTGGGCCTGTTCAAAGGTTTCCGGGTCAACGATCCGCAGGTCCGGCCGCTCCACCACCATCCATTCCGAAGTGTCCTTATCCGCCCGCTGGCCGGTCAAAAAGTCGGTCACTTCCTGCTTGCCGTTGATGATTTTCCCGGTATAGAGTTCGTTGGTCAGGATACGGCAGACACCGCTCTGGCTCCATTGGCAGTTCCGCTTTGTCCGCAGCCCCCGCTCATTGAGGAAAATAGAGATTTTTGCCGCCCCATAGCCGTCCTTAATATACCATTCATAAATCTGGCGGACAACCGCTGCTTCCTCCTCGTTGATAGCGAGGTTGAAGTAATCCCCGATGGTCTTATCATACCCGTAGACGATGTTGGGGACGCGGCCTTTTTCCGCATTCATTTTCTTACCGAGCTTCACCCGCTTGGAGGTATTGGCGCTTTCTTCCTGTGCCAGCGCGCCGAATATGGTCAGCACAAATTCGCTGTTGCCCATGCTGGTCATGTTGGCGGTCAGAAACTGCGTTTCAATCCCTAATGCTTTGAGTTTGCGGACATTTTGCAAGAGATCAACCGTGTTCCGGGCGAAACGGGAAATGTCCTTGACCACTACCATGTCAAAGAGGCCATGCTCCGCGTCTGACATCATCCGCAGAAACTCTTTTCGGTTTTTGATTTTTGTCCCGGAAATGCCCTCGTCAGCATACAGCCGCACCAGGTTGTCCCCGGTGCGTTTGGTATATTCAGAAAAGAATTCTTTCTGTGCCTCCAGGCTGTTGAGCTGATCTTCTTTGTCCGTGGATACCCGGCAGTAAGCGGCAATATTCATAGCAACCTCTCCGTTATTTTTATACCGTTCTGTTACATCGTTATTTTACTATATGTTGTTTTAAATTTCAACAACAAAAAGGGCACCCTTTTCACGCAGGATGCCCCTCATCAATTTCTTCCTTCATATCTTTCAGCCCATCTGTGGCCGCCTGTATAGCGGACTGCACTTTTTCCTGATTTGCTTCCAACAGGATTTTCAAGATGTAGTCGGCGGTGACTGCCGCTGGATTAGGGTTATGGAACTGATAATTTAATTTTCGTTTCTTCACAGCGGAGTCTCCACCTCCTTCCCGCTTACACTGGTCTATCATTATGAAGGCCAGATTGAGAATAGTACTTTCCGCCAAAATGTCTTTTGGGGCATCGAACGGTCATCAATGTCAGCTCATACTCTGCTGCCAGGTTGGGTCGTCTGCGTGATCGTCCTCCTTGTGACCGAGGGCGAGTTTCTTTTGCCGCTGCCGGCGAAGTGTTTTCTTGTCTGTGTGATGGCGTGTAGTGGTGGCATCTCTTACGGGATCAGAATCTTGACCGCGCTCCAGAGAGCGGATAAGCCGGACCATATCGTCTGCAAGACCACCATCCCCACCATCGTCCCCAGCAAGATCAGGGCCAGCCACAGTAGCACAGACATCGCTGTCTCCAGACTGGGCGGCGAAACAGAAATCTCTTTCTTCTTCCCAGCCTGTCGCAGCAGCGCCTGTATCTGGGCCACATCCCGCGCCAGGGCCTCCATCTGTTCTTGGGCGGGGCACGGCTCCCTCCGGCCGGAAGCCTTCCGCAGAAGGGCTGTGTGGGCCGTGGTATGCTGGTTCAGGTTCTCCAGAGTGTCGCTCTGCTCTGCCGTCAACCGATACAACGCTTGGATCATCATCAGCAGATTTTCCCACTCCTCTTTGCTGGGACAGTTCTGCGGTGTCATAGATGGCGGAGCGTTCCTCCGCTTCAATTCCTCCATTGGCAAGCGCTGCCCGGATTCTGAACTCATGTTCCATGGCCTCCTTCGTATACTTCTCTTCATGGAGCCGGTTATCCCGGCACTTCATTCCCTCGGGTGTGGTGTAGGTGATGTTCTTTCTGTTCTCTGTCCAGCGCACTTCGTAACCTTCGCTCTTCATCAGGGAAATGAATTCCTCCCTGGTGGCAGCGTACTTCATACACTGGTCAATGGTGTTCATCAGTCGGAACTTCCAGCTTTCACCTTTGACAGCAGAGCGGTACTCTCTGGTGCTCATCCGCTTTTGCTTCACCTGCTTCTGTGGCGGCGGAAGAATCTCCAAGCCATGAGACGCACATATTTTATCGTTGGCCATCCTATGGGCCTGCAGGTCGGAGGCACTTTGGTGGAGCTTCTTACCGCTCTGGAAGCTCACACTGTTCACCACCAGGTGATTGTGGAGATGCTCTGTGTCCACATGGGTAGCGACCAGCACCTCAAAGTTTGGAAACTCACGCTGGGCCAGTTCCAACCCCATAGCGTGAACCTCATGCGGGGCCAAGTTAAGGCAGCAGAGCTGCCAACGGCTGCGCAGCGGGTTTTGTTTGGAGAGGAGACGCAGTGTAATGAGTGAACCCAGCCGCTGGCGGCGGGGTGAACGATATGAAACTTGCGTCGACGACGGGGTACGGGGCAGCGCCCCGAAACTGTGCGCGGCGTATAGCCGGGCGCGATGCTTGCCCTCGTCCCCCCAACTCCGTGCCTTGCGCCGCCCACACCCGCACCCGCTCGCCGCATCGTTGGATTTCGCCGGGGTTCCGGTCAGGACGAGGATTTTCTCGCGGCAGAACCAGGCGCATCATCTTCGGCAGCTTCCTCAACAGGGTCGATAGGGGCGATGTTTCTGGTAGGGGAATTATCGACCCTATCGACCCTACGCAGGCAGATGAGCCGCTCGCCATTGCTCTTGCGGAAGATCACCGAAATGCCGCTGCGCCTTAGTGCGGCAACGCTTTTGCGAATCTGACGGGAAACGCTGTTGGGGGAAAATCCCTCGATACCGTCAGGGTCGATCTTTTCCAGCAGCCCCTTGGCAGGGACGCAGATTTCAGACTGCTCCCGCATGAGTGCAGAGAGAAGAAAGATGATTCGTCCTGCTGGCTGTCCTGTCTGCTCACCGTCATCTGAAAGAAGGTTCCAGACATGGGTTTCACTGCTGAACTCCAGAGACAGCTCCCGGTAGGCGATGTCCCTGCCGGTGCAGTAGAGGGTAGCGGTATTCTCTCCGCGCTTACTCTTGCGGAGCACAAAGTTAGAATCCGTCGCGCCGCTTAAGCCTGTGGTACCCGAAATCATGTTCATGGGATCATCGTCGTTCATCTTCCGCAGATGATGGACCAGCAGTACCGCAATGCGGTGCCGGTCTGCCAGTGCCTTCAGAACACCAATGTCCCGATAGTCATTGGCGTAAGGGTTTGCCTCATTCCCAGCGGATCGGATACGCTGGAGTGTGTCGATGACCACCAGTCCGGTAGCGGGATGCTCTTGGAGAAACTGCTCCATCTGGTCTACTAACCCATTGTGGAGCTGCTCGGACATCACAGCGAAGTGCAGAGTGGATGGCGCGTCCTCGGTAAGATCAAAGAGCCGGCTTTGAATGCGCTGGAAGCTGTCCTCCAGACAGAGATAGAGGACTTCACATGGGCGAGTGGAGAAGTTCCAGAGTGGTTTCCCCTGAGCTACCTGGAGACACAGCCACAGCGCCAGCCAGGACTTGCCGATCTTCGGTGCTCCCGCCAACAGGTGCAGACCCGGAGGCAGCAGATCCTCCACAAGAAAGGATATCGGTTCGTAGTCAACGGACTGCAAGGTATTGGCATCAATGGTACATAATTTTTTCACACTATCTCCTCCTCCCGGTATTTGGCGGGGCACAGCTATATTGAATACCTGATTTATTTATGATATAATTATCGGGTACAAACTCAGTATAACAGATTAAAATACTGTTGCAAGGGCTTGGAGCACAGTTTCAGCCCCACAAACGCAAGATGGGTAAAAGTTAAAAACTTGATCGGGTACAAAGGAAGTGTGGCAGACGATGTACTACATGAATCATGACGCAGTGGACTATTTCCGGGTGGACTTCACACCGGACGAGAGTATCGTGGGAGGAAAATACTATCCCCTGGGAACCTTCGCGGCAGAGGCACTGGAGTGCGGGTGGAACGCCTCCGGAGAGATTCACCGGATGTTGAACCTATTTCAGGAGGAGTTCCAGGTTTTCCTGGTGGCCAGAGAGCCATCCAGCGCGGCTACGGCGCTCCACGCCATGCGGCAACTGTGGAAGGCACTGGAGGAGCTGCCGCTGTATAACAAGCTGCTGGCAGGTGACAACCGGATGTCCGCGCTGATCCCCTACCTGCGCGGACACCCGGACATTCTGGATGAGATGCTGACACCGGGGACGCCTCGTAATGAGGCGTACACCCGGTGGATGGGGAAACTGGAGCGGCTGGAAGATGAGCTGCGGGCTTTTGTCAGAAATACGAATTGGATGTTGGAGGAGTTTTTTCAGGATCTTCCTGGCCGGAGACGGCAGGACTACATCAAAGCTTATGCCGGTTACCGGAGCGTCATGGAAGAGGCGATGAACCAAAAGAAGGACCAGGAAGACGAAGGAGAAGCGTGGGAGGACGGTACTGTGGACCTGGACACGATCACCTTTGAGTACCCTGTGAACATCTCGCTGGTACCGGTTAAGGAATCCAAGTCACATCGTCTGACGCTGGCGGAGCAGATGACCTTTGAGAGTCTCACCAGCTTTCTGTACATGGATCTGTACAAGGGAATGGCTGCCGGAAATCTGCCACGCCGCTGTGCTCATTGCCGCAGGTGGTTTCTGGCGGTAGGAGGATACGATACCCGATACTGCGACCGGGTGGTACCGGGAACCGGCGGCAAGACCTGCCGGAAGGTGGGGGCTCATGAACGGGAAAAGGAAAAGCAGAAGACCGAAACCGCTTCTCGGGAGTATAGCCGGATCTACAACCGTCTGAAAGCCCGTAAGCGGCGGGGCCGGATTACAACGGATGAGTGGAACCGACAGGTAGTGGAGGCTCAGGAACTGAAGGACGCTTTTCTGGCAAAGCAGATTACCCAGCAGGAGTATGTACGAAAATTGGATGAGCTGTGATGTGAAAAACAGGACGCCTGTCCGGAGAAGGACAGGCGTCCTGTTTAGCTGTGTGAGATGGGCCGCTGATGAGTCGGATTTTAGAGATCGCCTCGCTGCCAGTATGTTTGTGATATATTTTGGCTGGTCAATCAAAGCGGACATCCATTTCGGTCTTATCGCACCGAGACGGATGTCCGCTTTCGTAGTGGTTCAGTTCATTTGAGAGTTCCCAGGCCAATTTGAATCCGCAGAGAAAGCTGTCTATGGAGCGTTTCTCTGCAATCAGATTTTGGGTATCAATGATCCGCAATACTAATTTTCTCTCTGGCTTTTCCAGCAGCTCGATGAGCTGCCGGTGGCAGTCATCGATCTCCTGCTCGGCCTTCTCCATGGGCAGAGGTGTGTAGAATCTGTCATACAGCAGTTTCAGGGTATCGTTCATATGTCTCGCCTCCTTGTAGCAAGACACCATAGCATAAAAACAGCAGAATATCCAGAGGAAAGAAAAATCGTACGGCATAAAACGATGGTGTCAATTCTTCAAGAAAAAAGTCAGAAAAAGGGAAAGAGTGACAGCCATTGTCCACGATGTATGCTATAATAGGATCAAATCAGTCCTCGAAGGCCAGAAATTTTTGCGGCGCCACATCCAGTGCGGCGGCGATGTCAAACAAAGTGTCCAGGGACAGTGCATTGGAGCTGTTGGAGGGCCAGGTGGATGATATACACAGAGTGCAAACCATCTTGGTTTTCCAGTCCTTTTTATCAGCGTTGAACCAATAAAAATTTAAAGTCCATTTAATAGGACACTCAATGTGTAATAATATCAGTATCATTAAAAAATAGAAAGTTTCAGTATATCGAAGATGAACTGTTTATTCTAAAATATAGACAGATAAATCGCGTCTTCGCTTAAATTACGGAGATATGGGTACCAATTCCTTTTATGTCTTGTAGCTCCGTGGCTATATCTTGTGCTTTTCTGGATAAGTCAACTAATATTCTATGAATCTGTAAAATTAGCTAGTCTTATAAGTGAGGTGATGACCTGTGCAAGATGTATTTGATACATTTTCTGCAGAGGAAAAAAAGAGCAGACTATCAGGAGATCAGTATTCAGGGGCTGTCAATGCAGACATGAATTCAGCCGCCTTTCAAACGCACATGGACAAATTCCACGCTGCACAAGGCCACGGATATGCTGCGGAACAAGCTAACCATTTATATGATAAATTGACGGGAAAGGACGCTTTTATAGTTGGTGGGGACAACGCCAAAGATGGTGCCGACCGGTTAGTCAATGGAATTCATATTCAGACGAAATATTGTCAGACGGCTGCTGATTCTGTAGCTGCTGCCTTTAACCAAGGAAAGTACCGCTATATCAATTTGGATGGTTCTCCGATGCAGCTGGAGGTTCCTTTGGATCAGTATGAAAAAGCTGTTGAGCTGATGGCCAACAGGATCAGAAATGGACAAGTTCCGGGGGTTACAAATCCCGCTGATGCAAAAGATTTGGTGCGGAGAGGGCAGTTTACTTATAAGCAGACCTTGAATATCGTTAAATTTGGCACAGTTGAGTCTTTGACCTTTGACGCAGTCAATGGGGTGATTGTATCTGCAAGCGCAATGGGAATATCTGCCTTGATTGCTTTTGCACACTCCATATGGCGGGGGGAGTCTTCAGCTCTTGCCGTTGAAAATGCACTTTGCTCAGGGATTCAGCTCGGAGGAATTGCATTTATAAATACTGTGGTCACTTCTCAGCTAATGCGCACAGCATTGCCGAAAGCGTTAGTTGCGCCTACAAAACAAATCACTCAAATGATAGGTCCCAAAGCATCAGCTTCCATTGCCAATTCACTTCGCGATGGAGCAAATATTTATGGCGCTGCAGCGATGAACGATGTTTCAAAGTTGTTGCGCGGAAACTTGATCACCGCTGGCATTATGGTAGTCGTCCTATCTGCGCAGGATATACACAACGCTTTCCAAGGCCGTATTTCAGGAAAGCAACTGTTCAAAAATGTTACTATTATAGCCGGTGGAATCGTGGGTGGAACCGCAGGGGTCTTAGCTGGAAAGTATGTACTGAGTCTGATTGTACCTGGAGTAGGAAAGATTGCAGGCATTTTGGTGTCTTTGGCCGGAGGCGCGGTTGGTGGCAGTGCGGGAGGCTCTGCTTCCCGGTCTGTTGTGGGTCGATTCATTGAAGACGACGCTGTCGCATTGACGAAGATGATAGAAGACAGTTTCTGTCAGCAGGCACAGGATTATCTGTTGACACAAGAAGAGGTTGATATCGTTCTTGAGGATCTGACACAGGCCCTGCAGGGTGAAACCCTTCTGGATATGTTCGCAAGTTCCGACCAAAAACAGTTTGCAGACGATTTGGTCAGAGCGCAAATTGAACGCTTGATCTGTGGGCGCGCCAGGGTATGTATCCCTACGGATGAAGAGTTTGTCCGGGGCATTGGAGTTCTGACAGAAGACGCTTCCAATGGGACGGGGATTTTTTCAATGTCGTCCCCAGAAAAAGTTGATCCTGTGGAAGTTGGCAGACAAGTGACCGGGCGTGAGTTATCCTTACATGCGGCCCGAAAGGCTATGTATACGGCCAAACAGATGAATATAGCCCAAAAACAGGGTGAATATAAGTTAGAAAAGATGCGCTCAGGAGAGCAAAAATTCCGGTCTGAGCTTGGAAAACTTCATACGGAACGCAAGGAAATAAAAGATGAACTGGCCGGATTGTTGAGGGGAAATGACAAATGAGCATGGAGTTAAAAATTATAGATCCGTCTGCGCTTAGCCAAGATGACCGGGCTGAACTGGACGCCAATATTGAATCACTGATTGCTGGCTACAAAAATAACCGCCAAGAAATCAATCGCCTTGTGTTTGAAAGCGTTTCCGCCATGACAACCGGGGAGGAATACGAACGACAGCTTTCAAGCAAAAAAGGCCTGAGACGATTCATTGGCGGCATTACCGGCAACAATAAAGCGATTCAGGATAAGATCAACAGTAATCGAGCTATGGCGCAGTACGCGGCACAGCAGACCTTACAGCGGTTGGCCGAGCAAAATCTCATGAGTTTTGATTTGATCACCGCCGTCAATAACAAATTGAATGCCTCCGTGGTGGCAATAGAAGGCGAGATCAATGAGGTTTACGCTACCCTTGCGGCTTTTTTCAAGCAGAGCCGCAGTGATGTGATACAGCTTGAAAATCGTGTAGAGCGATTGGAGCGAAATGTCAATCTGCTGAATTGGCAAAACTCCATTGAATATCAGATGTTTGATGGAGTGGAATATGCTGATTTGGATGATACTACTAAAATCGTATGCCTCGTCCGGGATTTTTACGACATTACAAAAGGCAACTGGACAACCTCTGACCTTCTGCTGCTGAAAACGGCGATGGGAACCATTGGGATCTCTCCCAGAGCAAATATCGGACTCTTCGATTTTATCAGATTTGTTGACAAAAATAGCTATTTGAGGCAGCACCTCTTGGGTGGATTACAAATTTCCCGTATGCCAGAAGCATACTTGGTTCCGCTTTGCGGAATGAAGAAACTGGAACTTTTAAGCGGTGAGGAACAGTATGTTGTCGAAACAGTTACAGATGAATTGAGTCAGCAGGGTATTCGAATGGACGAGGCGCTGCTGCGCGAGGAACTGACGAAAAAGTATATCCGCCAAGAAGCGACTGTTGATATGGGTATGACCGTTAACAGTTATGATCTTATTTTGGAGATGTTGTTTAATCTGCGAGAGGCTTGTGACAGAGGACTGCTTGTTCCAGAGAATGCGGACTCTGCTGCGGATGATGACGGCGATACCGAAGATCTGGATGCGATGTTCCAGGAGGCGTCCGAATTGTTTCGCACATACCATCCCATTGAAGCCCGCCCACTCTTAGAAAAGCTATCTGATGCAGGCTACGAGAAAGCAAATGTTCTGCTCTATTGGCTGTTTACTGACGGCTACTACGAAAATCAACAATATATGGGAGACGATGAATTAGCCTGTGCGTATTTAAGGATCGGATATGAGGCTGGTGATCCCATCAGTTCTTTGCTATATGCAATAAAAGAAACTAACAAAGAAGTGGCGGAGCGTTTCTTGTCTCAGGTGGAAAAAATTGCAGAGGAGGGTAATATTTTTGCGGAATATACATTGGGCGTTGTAGCCGAAAGCGATGTTTTCGGAGAAGCCGACTACTTTGGGGCTGTCCAACATTTTATAAATACATATCAAATTGGATTTTATCGAGCTGCTGGATCAATTTTTCAGCGTTACTATTATGGGGATGCTCCCTTTAAAAAGGATTGGATTCAGGGAACCCTTTGGGGTACAGAAGTTCTAAAATACATGAATCCTAGAGATGCCATACAGGTAGCAGATATGTATGCGTTTATTGAAGAGTATGGCTGCACAGAAGAAAGTGCTAAGCAGTCAATCTATAAAATAGCGATTAGGCTATTGGAAAATCTAACTGATATAGGCGATGGTGATGCTCCAGTAGGGCTTGGACTCATGTATGAAGAAGGAAAAAGCACACCAGTAGATTTAGAAAAAGCGTTTTATTATTATTCAATTGCCGCAGAGCGAGGCAATGAGTTGGGGCAATGCTATTTGGCTGAATCCTATCTAAATGGAAATGGAGTAGCATATAATCTTGAAAAGGCAAAATATTGGTTTGAAAAAGCCGCTGCTAAAGGTGAGCAGCGGGCAATCGATATGCTCAAACAGAATTTTAGCTGAAGATACAGGGGAGATCTCAATTATGGTTAAGTCCCTGACCCATTACGACTTGACAATGTAATATTTAGGTGCTATCATACTTTAAAATGAGATGTTGGTGGTGGAGGTGTTTTCTCTGTACCAACATCTCATAATTTTTAATAAGGAGAGATTTCTGTGGATATTAGCCAGGAATCCTTGAATTTAGAACAGTTCTGCGATCAACTGATATTATGCAGCAGTGAGGACACGACAATTCAGAGCGAAGCACGCTGTAAGATGGATGTCCTGTCCCGTGATATTCAAGTCTTGTTTGAACAAGGGAAAAATATTAGGGTAAAGACCCACATAGGTATGGCTGAATTCGAATGGGACAAAAAAGAATTTTTTGAGCACTTGCGTAAACTCGTTGATATTGACTCACGGTATTCGTTCGCCATAAAAAAATATTTTCCCTTTGCATTGAAATAATTTTCTGGTTCAACTAACATTTACACCATTGTTTCCCCCAATTCTTACTTCTTATTGAAGTTGCTCTGCCAACTTTGGCATAACCAGTATAAAGCCGTACTCCGGTCCTCTAAAACACAAACAAGCGGCATAGGCCAGCCCGTTCCCGGTGCTGACCTATGCCGCTTGTTTGTTGATATGGACGCTTACTGTATCGCCCATATCAACCGTTCTAATTTATCACTTCTATATGGACCGTGGATTTGCTGATGCCGAATTTGGCAGCGGCGGCGCGGACCGTGGTCCGGTTCTCTATGATGTAAAGAGCAAGGCGCTCCGCCCGCTCCTCCATATTTCCCTTCAAAGCACAACAC
>Ga0129313_1002208_pt1 | contig 10592 bp, 9 predicted proteins | sample O1105metagenome_FD_94436 | JGI IMG/M metagenome (GOLD analysis project Ga0129313, IMG submission 94436) | Orangutan group fecal microbial communities from fecal samples from Wisconsin, USA - O1105 metagenome | ecosystem: Host-associated > Mammals > Digestive system > Large intestine > Fecal... | reverse complement strand
TGGTATTTCAGCTGAGAGGCCGCGTAGGCGTTTTTCTGGTAATCCAGCGCGGACTGGGAGGCTTTCAGTACCTGCTGGTAGTCCGCCACGGCGTCGTACATGGCGCGGAAGTTCATCTCAAAGGACTGGACCGTGGACTGATACGTATACTTGGCGGCCTCATAAGTATGGACGGCGGACTTGTAATGATAGTTGTTCTGTCCGTAGCCCTTGATGCTGTCCTTGTAAGTCTCCTGCGCGTCATCCAGTGTTCTTTGAGCGGCGAACAGGTCATAGCTCTTTTCCTTGGCGGCGGCCAGGGCGGTATCGTAATCCATCTCGGCCACCAGCTTGTCGGACACCTGGGGAGGTTCCGTCAGCGTCAGGCTGCCGGCCTGCTCCAGTCCCAGCATGACCTCCAACTGGCGGGTGTAATTGCGGATATTCATATCCAAAGTGGAGATGCCGCTGGACATCTGGGTGCGGCCGTCCTTCACCTGCTGCAGCGTCAGGGCGGAGATCTGCCCCAGCTTGTAGCGCAGCTCCATCTCCTCCACGGTGCGGTCTAAAGCGTCAAGCTGCCGCTGGAGGCTGGAGCGGGTGTTCTGCATCTCCAAAATGGCCATGTACAGCGTCTCCGCGCCCATGACCACTTGATTCTCCGCGTTTTCCAGCTGCCGCTTGGCGGCGGCGTAATCGTCCTGGATCTTGCCGTCCTTCAGGTCGTCGAAAGTGTCTCGCAGAGAGTCGTAGGAGGCATCCAGACTGGAGAAAATGTACTCGGAGGAAAAAGAGCCGGACAGGCTGGTGTTGCCCATGGCGCTGTCCAGCTGTCCCAGCTGGAGCATTGCCCGCTGCGTTTTCGCAATGCTGTTCAGGGCGTCCTTTAAATCGTCATACATTTTTTCATAATCCACCACATCAATGGAGGCGATGGACTCCTCCAGCATCCGGACGGTCAGGTTATTTTCCCGGACTCTGGTCTCCAGATTGGCGAAAGAGACAGTGCCCTCCGGGTCTGCGGCATACAGCTCTTTTTGTGTCACAGTCTGCCCGTCCTTGACACCGGCGGCGGCCATTGCGGCATCCGCGGTGCCGCTGGGCGTTTCCGCGGCCAGTGCCGTGGCGGACAGAAGGGAACCGCTCAGCGCTAGGCTCAGCGCTATGGCCGTGATTTGTTTTCGCATACGAACTCCTCCGTTTACTCTTATTCCCAACATGACTTCCTTACATTACGGTGGCAAGTTTAAGCCAAGATTGAAAACCGGCGTTAAAACTGAGAACAATTTAAAAATTCCGTTCCGGCAGCGTTACCCGGAAGCGGCTCCAATGGCCGTATTCACTTTCGGCGCTGATCTTTCCGCCGGAGGTCTCCACAGCGGCCCGGGCGATGGCCAGGCCCAGCCCGTAGCTGCCGTTACCGGTGCGGGCCTTGTCGCAGCGGTAGAATCGCTCAAAGATATGAGGCAGGTCCTCCGGGGCGATGCCATGGCCCGAGTTGTAAACCTCCAGCGTCAAATGACGGCCCTCCTGATGAAGCTGCAAAGAGACTTCACCGCCGGGGCTGCAATACTTGAAGGCATTGTCCAGCAGGATGCCCGCTACCTGACGGATACGCTCCGGATCGCCGCAGAAGGAACAGTCTTCCTGAATATCCGTTGTGTAGCGGATATTCTGCTCAAAGGCCAGACTTTCAAAGGGCAGCGTGGCCTGATAGACCACCTCGGACAAAGAGAAGAATTCCCTTCGCTCCACCGGCTCCGCGTCATCCAGACAGGCCACCTCCAGCAGCTGACGCACCAGAACATCCATCCGCTGGGTCTCATACTGGATGCAGTCCATGTACTTGTTGGGGCCAAGCTCCGAGGCCAGCACCGCCGCGTTTACCGTGATGGTGGAAAGCGGTGTTTTCAATTCGTGTCCGGCATCGGAGATGAACTGCTTTTGCCGTTTCAGGGCGGCCACAGCAGGGGAGATGGCGTAGCGGGACAAGAGGATGCTGATGCAAAACAGCAGAAACAGCACTGGAAGGCTGACACTGAGGCTCACCCGCAGCAGATGGCGGCCGATGTTTTGAGAAAACCCCAACCCGTTGTCCGCCAGGATCACAAAATAACCGTAGGGCTTTTCCACCTTATAGTAACGGAAACCTCCGGTGCTGCCGCTACCGACTTCCCGCTGGCTGACGGTGCGCAGCACCGGCTCCATATCGCTGAGATTCAAAGGGGTTTCGCTTCGCAGGTCTTCAAAGCAGAGAAGCGTGTCATCCGGTCCAAACTCCGCCACGTACAGGGGGGTGGCCAGAAGACTGAACAACTCCTCCTTCGTTACAGTCAGCTTGCCAAAGGCCAGGTCCTCCACAAACTGGCCTTGCTGAGAGCTCCGGAAGACCTCCTCATTTTCCGCCAGACTTTTTAAAATATGGTCTGTCATCTGTCCGCATACCAGCACAACGGCTACGTGGACCATAAGATTGCCTAAAAGCACGAGAAGTGCCAGGGTCAGCGTGGTAGTCAGGACGATCTTTCTTTGCAGCTTCCGGATCATGGCTGTACCTCCAGGTGATAGCCAGCGTTGCGGATGGACAGGATCTGCACGTTGGAGTGCAGGGCCCGCAGCTTTTTCCGCAGGAAGGAGATGTAGACCTCCACGTTATTGTACTCCGCCTCACTGAGCAGCCCCCAGACCTTCTCGCAAAGCAGCGGCCGGGGAACGATCTGGTTTTTGTTCATCAGCAGGCACTCCATCACCTGAAACTCCTTGGGCCCCAGGCGCAGCCGCTCGCTGCCCCGGCACAGCTCCAGCTTCCGCCGGTCCAGCCGGATGTCGCCGAAGGAGGGGGCGTCCTCCAGCGGCATTCCGTTGCGCCGGGTCAAGGCCCGGACACGGGCCAGAAACTCCCCGGTGTCAAAGGGCTTGGTCAAATAGTCATCGGCGCCGTGATCCAGTCCCTGGATGCGGTCCGGCACGCTGCTGCGGGCCGTCAGCATCATGACGGGGGTCTCGATGCCGCCCCGCCGCAGTTCCTCCAGCACGGAAAGACCGTCCCGCTTCGGCAACATGATGTCCAGAATAATGAGGTCGTACAGGTCGGTCAGGCCGTTGTCCAGCCCGCTGTCGCCGTCAAAGGCCAGGTCTGTAACATAACCCTGTTTTTCCAGCAGAGCCCGCAGCCCCTCCGCCATGCCCTGCTCGTCTTCCACAATTAAAAGACGCATATGGATGCCTCCTCCGGATTCCGGATTAAGGGATGATTCGTAACAATTTAATATATCAAATCATGGAGCACATTTCCATATAAAATATGTAAAAAAGCGGCGCCGGAGTGTTTTCCGGCGCCGCAAGAAATGCTTATTCCGTAAAATGCACGTGGTTGAAAATATGGTCCTGGCAGAAACAGTGGTATCCGGCGCAGCGAGAGCAGTAGCGGAATTCCAGTTCGGGATAGTCGGTGTCCGTGCGGCCGCAGACGCAGCACTTATGCCGGTAGCCCTGCTGGGATTCCTTTTTTTGCTGCTGCTTCACAGCGGACTTGAACTGAATGGTCTGGTGGGAATTCTGATGGCGGACCATGCGCCGCCGGGAACCGAAGGCCTCCGCCAGGTCCGTCCAGAAGAATACCAGGAAGTTCAAAAGGGCAATGACGGGAATGAGGGCGCTGACAAAGTCCAGCCGCAGCAGGGCGCCGAGAATGTCCACGGCAAAGAGCACCGCGTCCAGAATGGCCAGCCACTTCATCTTGATGGGGATGATGAAGAACAGCAGCACCTGGGCGTCGGGGTACAAGGCGGCAAAGGCCAGGAACATAGACATGCTGACGTAATAGGTGCCGAAAATGGTGTAATTGACGTTGAAGGCGTAATAGCCAATGATGCCTACCAGAATCGTCAGCACCACGCCGGAGAGATAATAGAGGTTGAATTTCGGCGTGCCCCATTCCCGCTCCAGCAGATTGCCGATGAAGTAATAAAAGTATAGGTTGATGATGAGATAAAAGATATTACTGACATCCGGCACGAAAATAAAGCTGACCAGCCGCCATAGCTGTAAATGCAGGACCTGGCCCCAGTTGAAGCCCAGATAGCCGTACAGGGAATAATTGCTCAGCCGCAGCAGCAAAAATACGATCACATTGCCGGCCACGATGAATTTCATCAGGTTGGGGATGCCGAAATTGGGATGGCTGTATGCGAAGCGGTCCACGGCATCGTTCAGCTTTTTCAAAGTTAAGACCCTCCATTGTTTCACGGATATTGTGCATTATACCCTCTTATTGGAAAAAAGTCATGTATAATTTTTAAACGATGGAAAAAAGGGACCTTTTTGCTGGAATCGGGGGAAAAGCCCTCTTGACAAACCTATAAAACATGTTAGTATAATACATGAAAATTTGATATCCCTTATCAAGAGTGGCGGAGGGAACGGCCCTATGAAACCACGGCAACCTGCGTTGTAAGGTGCCAAATCCGGCGGATACCGACAGATGAGGAGCGAGAAGAAGTTTTTTCTGCGCGTTTCGTCGTCGAAACGCGCTTTTTTTCGCCTCTTGAAAGGGAAGAAGGAGAACAACTATGGCAAGACATTATTTATTTACCTCTGAGTCCGTGACCGAGGGACATCCCGACAAGATCTGCGACCAGATTTCCGACGCTGTTCTGGATGCCATCCTGGCTCAGGACCCCCAGGGCCGCGTGGCCTGCGAGACCACGGCCTGCACCGGCCTCATCCATGTCATGGGCGAGATCACCACCAGCTGCTATGTGGACATTGCCAAGATCGCCCGGGAAGTGGTCCGGGACATCGGCTATGACCGTGGCAAGTACGGCTTCGACTGCGACACCTGTGGTATCATCACCTCCATCGACGAGCAGTCCGCCGACATCGCCCTGGGTGTGGACAAGTCTTTGGAAAGCAAGAGCAGCGCCGACGCCGAACTGGGCGAGGGCGCCGGCGACCAGGGCATGATGTTTGGCTATGCCTGCGACGAGACCCCTGAGCTGATGCCTCTGCCCCTGTCCCTGGCCCAGAAGCTGTGCAAGCGCATGGCTGAGGTCCGCAAGAGCGGACTTCTGAACTACATGCGTCCCGACGGCAAGAGCCAGGTCACCGTGGAGTACGATGAGAACGACCGCCCCGTCCGGGTGGATGCCGTGGTCATCTCCACCCAGCACAACCCCAATGTCACCCTGGAGCAGATCCGCCAGGATATGATCGAGCAGGTGGCGAAGGTGGTCATCCCCGCCGATATGCTGGACGAGAATACAAAATATTATGTCAACCCCACCGGCCGCTTCGTCAAGGGCGGTCCCGCGGCGGACGCCGGCCTCACCGGCCGTAAGATCATCGTGGATACATACGGCGGCAGTGCCCCTCACGGCGGCGGCTGCTTCTCCGGCAAGGACCCCACCAAGGTAGACCGCTCCGCGGCCTACGCTGCCCGCTGGGTGGCCAAGAACATCGTGGCCGCCGGTCTGGCCCGCCGCTGCCAGGTGGAGCTGGCCTACGCCATCGGCGTGGCCCAGCCTGTCAGCATCCTGGTGGACACCTTCGGCACCGGAACCGTCAGTGATGACAAGCTGGAGACCGCTGTCCGCAAGGTGTTTGACCTGCGGCCCACCGCCATCATCCGCTGCCTGGACCTGCGCAAGCCCATTTACCGCCAGCTGGCCGCTTACGGCCACATGGGCCGGGAGGACCTGGGCGTGGCCTGGGAGAAGACCGACCGGGTGGATGCGCTGAAGGCCGCTGTGGCGGAGCTGTAAGCATTCAAAAATCAGAAAAACCGCTGCTGAAAGCAGCGGTTTTTCTTTTCCAGACATTGCACGGCGCGGCATTGTCGAAACCGGGCAGACTATGGCCGGAGGTGAGAAACATGGACCACGGATTTCCCGGCTATCTCTGCCTGACGGACCTTTTGGACCAGGATTTGTCCGCCTACGAGTTTTTCCAGACCCTGTCGCCGGAGGAACAGAGCGACCTGCGCCGGTATGACAGCGAAATCGCCACGTTTTCAGAGCTCCAGGCCCGGGCGGCCCGCCTGCGGGCGGAGGGAGAACCTCTGTGGTAGCAAAAAACATCCCCGGAAAACTCCGGGGATGCTTTTTTATTTTCCAAAGTAAGCGGTCAGGACCTCCAGGGCCTCCTCCCGCAGGACGCCGCCGGTGACGGCGGGCTGGTGGCCGGAGCGGCTGAACACGATCTGGCAGCACTCGCTGCCCCCCTGCCCGAAGATGCGGCAAAGGTCGATGTCGCTGGCACCGTATACCAGGCGGCCCAGCTTTGTCCACACCATGGCGCCGCAGCACATGAAGCAGGGCTCGCAGCTGGAATAGAGGGTGTACTCCCGCAGGTCCGTGATGCCGGTTTCGTGGCAGAACCGCCGCAGCAGGCCCAGCTCCCCGTGGAAGGTGGGGTCGCTTTCGGTGAAGATCTGGTTTTCATTGGTGAATACGATCTGACCGTCCTTCACCAGCACGGCGCCGAAGGGCTCGTTTCCGTGTTCCACCGCCTGCCGGGAAAGGCGGATGGCCTCTTTCATAAACTGTTCGTCCTGTGTCATAGCGGGACCTCCCGTATCAGATTTTGAATAGAGTATATCACGCTTTCCGAAAGTCCACAAGCGGCGGGGAAGGGAGGAGACTGGAGCAAAAAGAGGTACCAAAATGGGACTGCCTGACAAACTGGAAGTTGTCACCATGTTCATCACTTATTTATACACGTTTGTAAATAATGGGATCATCGTATCCAAAAGTCCGCTTTCCGTTAACTTCTATAATTTCAGATACTTCCAAACAACTATCAGAAAACTTTTCCCAAAGCTTAAATGTCATTACTGGTGAAAACTGACTTGAGCTGCCTCCCTCCCAGATGCCATCATTTTCATGATAAAGTGCCGGAGTAAACTTTTTAGATTTTTTCAGTTCACTATAATCAACATTTTTCATAGAATCATATGAGAATGTATTTTTGTCTTCTCCTTCCGGAATCTCATAGGAGGAAAGTAAAATTCCATCTTCATTTTCTGTAATAAGGAAAAGGTGCGGTGATGCATGACGGTTACCATTGGTCTCATAGTAACTTTCTTCAACAACAAATTTTCCATTGAAATCTTGAGGAATATTATTTATTTTGTCATTGCAGACTGTATTTACATGCTTAGCATAAGGATATATTTTTCCTGTTGCCTGCATCATATTAAACTGCTCTTTGTTATCAAAATGTCCCGTCATCATACCAATAAAATTATCAAGTTTCATCATTTTATTTTACCTCCATAAATTCCACTTTGTCGAATTCATCATATCATAATGCAGAACTGCCTGCAATAAAGCCGGTTAGTCAAATCGCCGAAGATAATTTTATCAACACTTAGGGTAAAAGAGAGTATATAAATCCCGTGTTGACCTTCCCTCTGGAATCGGGTACAATACTTTTGTTACAGAGGCGCGAAAACGTGCCCAAAGGAGTGGTAGTATGCCAAGTATTTCTGTGATCGTGCCCGTCTATCAGGCAAAAGATTTCCTGCAGGGCTGTGTGGACAGCGTGCGGGACCAGACTTTTGAGGACTGGGAACTGCTGCTGGTGGATGACGGCTGCACCGACGGTTCCTCGGAGCTGTGCGACCGCCTGGCGGCGGAGGAGGACCGCATCCGGGTGTTCCATGTCCGCAAAAATGCCGGCGTCAGCAAGGCCCGGAACCTGGGCCTGCGGGAGGCCAGCAGCGAGACCATCGCCTTTTTGGACGTGGATGACCGGTATGAGCCCCAGGCGCTGGAGACCATGTGGTGCCTGCGCCAGCAGACGGAAGCCGACACGGTGGGCTGTGCCCATCTGAATTTGTATCCCAGTGGAGAACAGGCACCGGAAAAGCTGCTTCCCGCCGGCGTTTATGACAAGCAGGGCATTCGGGAGGGCATCGTCTATCCCCTGCTGGGGGACCGCCTGAAAATGCCGGTGTTCAATGGCTACATCTGGCGCTATCTGTTCTCCGCCAGCATCATTCGCAAAGCGGGCATCACCTTCGAGGGTGCCTATCTGGAGGACGAGCTGTTTTTGATGGAGTACTTCTGCAACGCCCGTAAGTTGGCGGTGACGGAGCAGCCCCTGTACCGCTACCTGCTGAACCCCAATTCCGCCACCCACAAGTACATGAAAGACCTCATGAAGGTTTACGACCGCTTTATGGTGCGGAAGGAGGACCTGGTCAAACGGTATAATCTGGAGGAGGCCCGTCCCCAGTGGCGGGAGTATACCAACTGGGCGGGGCTGCTCATCGCCATCGGCAATGAGTATGCCAAGGGCAGCGCCAAGACCATCCGACAGCGGCAGCAGGCGGTGCAGGAGCTGTGCGCCCGGCCGGACATGGCCCGCGCCATCACCCAGGTGCAGCCGGAGGGCCTGAGCCCCAATAAGCAGATGGTGGCAAATTTCGTGCGGGGAGGCCACTTCTTCATGCTGACCCAGCTGTACCGACTGAAAAACCGGATCTGAGGAAAACCATTTTATGACACTTTTGAAAGAGAGCTTTATTTACCAGCTTTGGCTTTGGCTGCTGGCGGCTTATGAGGCGAGCACCGTCCACCGCTGCCTGATGGTCTGCGGCGCCTGGTGCAACCGGCAGATCGATGGCAGCGCAGTCCTTGGCGTTTTGTGCCGGGAGGGCGCCGTGGCCCGGGCTTGGCCGGATAGCTTGCTCTGCCGCGTCTTGACAGCGCTTGTGAATCTCCCGGCCCGCCTTCTGCATCTGCTGTATGGTGCCCTGTCCCGGACATTTGAGGACAGCTTTTTTGCCCGCCTGGCCTTCCGCTTGGGGGATGAGACCGCTATCGCCCAGTCCTGGCTCATCATGCTGCTGTGGGTCATCCCATTCAAGCGGTGGAACAACGCATACAGCCTGATGGGCTTTGCGCTGCTGCTGGTGCTGTTCCACGCCGGTGCCATGCATCGGGGAGAGGACTTCCGGCTGGACCTGCGGTCCGTGGGCTTTTATCCGCTGGTGCTCTTCGGCGCCATGTTCCTGGCGGTGGCGTTTTCCTATGCGCCGTCGCTGTCCCTGCGCTTTTTGATTTACCACATTTCCGCGGCCCTCTGCGTGCTGGTCACCGTCAGCGCCGTTCGCTCCGGTGAGGAACTGAAGCGCTTGGCCGCCGGCAGTTCTGTGTGTGTACTGGTGTCCTCGCTGTACGGTGTCTGGCAGCGCATTCAGGGCGTGGAGGTCAATGCCTCCTATGTGGATCTGGAGGTCAATGCCGGGATGCCGGGCCGCGTGGAGTCCTTTTTTGACAACCCCAATACCTTTGCCGAGGTGCTGATTCTGCTGCTGCCCCTGACGCTGGCGCTGTTCCTGTGCTCCAAACGGACCGTTTCCCGGCTGGCGGCCGGCGGTGTGTTCGTGGTGGGCGTGGTGGCCCTGGGCATGACCTATTCCCGGGCCAGCTGGGTGGGCATCGCGTGTGCCATGGTGGTGTTGGTGTTCTTGTGGCGGCCGAAGCTCATCCCGGCCTTCGCGGTGGTGTGTGTGCTGTGTGTACCGTGCATTCCCACCACCATCTGGAACCGCATTTTGACCATCGCCAACCCCAACGATACGTCCACAGCCAGCCGCGTGCCCCTGTACCAGGCGGCGCTGAACGTTATCAAGGAATCCCCCATCTCCGGAGCGGGTCTCGGTACCGCTGCAACCCAGGCGTTCATCAAGGATATGAACCTCTACCACGGCAAGGCCCCCTTTGTCCACGCCCACAACTTCTTCCTGGAGGTGTGGATCGAGGCTGGACTGCTTGGCATTGTGGGTTTCATCAGTTCCATGCTGTGGAACATCAAGCGGGCCGCCCATGCCGTCCGCCACTGCGGAGACTCCGCCGCCCGTACCATCACCTGTGCCGCCTGCGCGGCCATGTGTGGCGCTCTTGTGTGCGGGCTGGCCGATTATCTTTGGAATTATCCCCGGGTTATGTGTATGTTTTGGTTTGTGTTTGCCATGGCGTTGTCAGGCGTTAAGGTTTGCTGCTTGGAAGTGGGAAAGTGATACATGTCTGGGAAAGTGCTTGACTTTGCGGCATAAATCAGTAAAATAATATGGGTCAGGGAACTCCTGGCCCATATTCATTATGAGTAGCGCGGGTGGTTGGGAGCGATTTTCCGTCTATCCACGATGGGAACAGCCAAAGCCAGGAACCCCTTGCGACACAGTCGATTGCGGGATTTTTACGAGCAGCAAAACCGGGGCAAAAAACGGGTTTGACCACATAAATGACCACAGACAGAAAAAACTTTATTTTTACCCCTCGCCGTGGTATCATGGCAGGAAAGTGAATATCCGGGTATAGCGAAGTTGGTATCGCGCCTGGTTTGGGTCCATCAGGCCGGGAGTTCGAGTCTCCCATCTCGGACCAAAGCGCTGCGCTCAAACACTTCTTTGGTGATTCCCAGCATCGCTTCGCCGCAGGTCTGGCCTGTCAGGTCCGGCACGAGGTCGCCGGCGCCGGTGTATATGGCCCGAAACTCCCCCATGGGCGCGGCCTGCCGGCGGGTGGCCCGCATGATGGTCACGTCCCGGTCTTCCCACCGGCAATCGATGCGCCCGGCCATGGGAAGGCCGGACCAGGGGGCGT
>Ga0129313_1002205_pt1 | contig 10600 bp, 15 predicted proteins | sample O1105metagenome_FD_94436 | JGI IMG/M metagenome (GOLD analysis project Ga0129313, IMG submission 94436) | Orangutan group fecal microbial communities from fecal samples from Wisconsin, USA - O1105 metagenome | ecosystem: Host-associated > Mammals > Digestive system > Large intestine > Fecal... | reverse complement strand
CGGCGAATCCGGGAGGATATCCTCCTGCTGTATATCGTCTGCTGCAGGAAGATCTTCTTGCAGCTTAGGAACTGATAGAATTTAGTGAGTTTTAACGACTACACTTTTCTTGACAATTCCATTTGATACCCACTACCGGTCATACCAGCGATCCCCACGTTTCGCATGAATCTGTGAATGGTACAACTTACACAACGCAATCAGATTACTTCGATTATGTGTGCCACCTTCACTCAAAGGAATTTTCAAAAGATATCTCTTGTAGTTTCCATATGTTAAATACCGATTTTTTATTTTAGTTTATCATAATCCGCATCAGATACATGCTCGCACCACTCATTGGATGTCTCCTCACCTGGCACTTCAATTGCCAGATGCGAAAACCATTCATCCGGTGCAGCACCATGCCAGTGTTTAACACCTGTAGGAATATTGATGCAGTCACCTGGCTTCATTTCTATAGCTTCTTTACCTTCTTCCTGATAATATCCTCTTCCGGCAACGCATACCAAAATCTGCCCGCCTCCACTTTTTGCATGATGGATGTGCCAGTTATTTCTGCATCCTGGTTCAAATGTCACATTGAAAATTCCAACCTGAGAAGTAGAAATCGGTGCAAGAAAACTTCTGCCGGAAAAATACTGTGCAAAGCCATCGTTTGGTGCACCGATTGGAAATACCATCTTTTTAGCATGCGCCCGCATCGCTTCCTCTTCGTATGGCAAATCTCCTTCACCAGCCTCCCACACTTCCTTTGCAAGATTGAGAACAGCCCATGCTTTTGGCCATCCTGCATAGAATGCAACATGTGTGATCACTGCAGCAATCTCTTTTTGTGTCACACCATGATTTTTTGCATTTTGAAGGTGGTATTTTAAAGAAGAATCCGTAATTCCGGAAGCCATCAGAGCAACCACTGTGATGATGCTTCTTGTTTTTACGTCAATATCATGGTTATTCCAGTTTTCGCCGAAAAGTACATCATCGTTAAAATGTGCAAACTCCGGTGCAAATTCACCAAGTGCATTTCGTCCTGCTGTCTGTACTATTTTTTCCATATTCTGTATACCTCCATAGCACTGTTATTTATAAAGATTTTACCCACTCACTGATTTCCTGTTTCGTTCCACGATTTAACAGGCTGCCTTCTGTGATCACTGCATCCGGTGCGGATGGCTGCAATTCCTTTACAGTGTTCCCGAATCCACTTCCACCGGACGTTGCAAAAAGCACGATCTTTTTACTACTGAAATCATAAGCTTCTAAAAATGTATTGACGATTGTCGGAGCCACATACCACCAGATAGGGAATCCTAAAAGAATCTCGTCATAAGAACTCATATCCATCTCTTTTTTCATAATCTCCGGTCTGTATTTCTTATCACTCATTTCCACACTGCTGCGGGATTTTTTATCCATCCAGTCGAGGTCAGCCTTTGTATATGGAACTTTCGGTTCAATCTCAAATAAATCAGCTTTTACTTCCTCTGCAATCATCTCTGCTACTTTTTTTGTTGTTCCGCTTGCGCTGAAAAATGCAACTAATTTTTTACTCATAATAAAAAGCCCCTTTCTTTACGAATTTCTCGCATAAAAATAGATGTATAAGATTTGATTTTCTCTTATACATCTATTTTATACCCAATTATTTTATTATGTCTAATGCTTATATTGAATTCTCTTCTATGCCTGAAAAGCATTTATTTCTTCTATCATTTTACTGACTGCCAGAGAATATGGAATATTTCGTCTCCAGGCAATCACAGTACTTGTCGTGATTTCAGGAGAAATTCTTCGCTGTACAAGAATATCCTCTCGCCAATATTTGGCTGCACCTTCGATGGATACCGGATACCCCAGTCCATTTGCTGCCATAACTCCGGCATTGGTTCCAAGATTACTTGTAAAAGCAATCTGCAGTTTCGAAAAATCTTTTCCAAACCAATTGGCAAGTTCACTTTGAACATTCACTCTTTCCGGCAGGATCAATGGTTTTCCAATAAGATCTTCTTTTTTTATAAACTCTTTTTCTGCCAGCGGATCATTCGGTCGCATTCCAACACACCAGTGATCACAATCCGTAATCCGGATATAATCCAGTCCTTCCGTATCCACCGGCTCCATAAATAATGCAATATCTACAAGTCCTTTGTTCATCATCTCATACACTGCATCTGCTGTTGCAGTATGCAATACAATCTGAACCAGCGGATATTTTTCTTTATATGTTTTACATATCTTTGCCAATGTCTCCACTGCCGCAAATTCACCGCATCCAATGGTTATCGTGCCCTCTACAACCTCTTCTTTTCCTTTCAGTTCTTCCAGCGTTCTTTCCTCAAGATTAAGAATCTCCAGGGCACGCCTTTTTAATAGAATTCCTTCATCAGTAAGCGATATTTTCTTCCTGTTTCGAATAAATAATGTTACTCCAAGCTCCTCTTCAAATGCTGCCATTTGTCTGGATAGCGTTGGCTGGGTAATATGCAATTGATCTGCTGCTTTTGTAAAGCTCTGTTCTTTTGCTACCGTCAGAAAATAGCTTAATAGTCTTAATTCCATGTTTTTTATTCCTACTTTTTTGTTGTAACTGTTCTATCATGTTGCGTCCCAAACATCCTCTATATTTACATGTAATATCTGAACAAAATCCCGTAGGTTATTTTTTAATTATCTATGCCTTCCAAGCCTTGATTTTACTGGCTTTTTGGCAAAGCTTTCAAAGAGTGCCGTGGCAGATAAAAAACACTTTTATCATTGTTGCATAATCTCGCATTTCTTAGTTTTTTCTTGGCATTTTTAAAAATATCGATTCTAACAACCTGCATCCTGCCGGTGTTTTAAAAATACGGTCTTTTGCACCTTCAATCGACTCTCTTGGATAATTACTTTCGCTTGCATTTACAAGAAAATCTGCTTCTACTAAAATCTGATAATCCATCCCATCTATATTCGTATATGTATGATGGTGTGTGACCAGCCATACGATACGCTCAACTTTCTGTTCTGATACAGGAAGGTCTTCAAAGAATTCTTTTACCAGAGGTTCACTTTCAAGTTCCTGATTTTTACCGTTCGTATTACCATATTTCTCACGGCAAAGCGGACAGGATATATCATGGACAACTGCTGCAAGTTCAAGGATTGCCTGTGTATTTGCATCCACACCTTCCTGCTCTCCTATCGTCTTTGCATATGCCCATACTTTCAGGAAATGTTCGATGTCTCTCAAATTACCCTGATAAAAATCAATCATTTTTTCGATGGCAACTGATGTAAGTTTAGATTTTTCTTCCATAGTAGAACTCCTCCTTGATTTCATCTGATTTATCGTTTACACTTTCTAGATCGTTTATTTTATTGTATCACAGCGAAACATTGTTCTGCCATCGTTTTTCAGGATATGTGTCCAGTTTTTAATAGCAACCAGGTATCCATAGTTTAAAGCTATATCAAACACTACTTTTTTCGTATTATACAAACACACTATTTTCTGACATAATACAGATAAATCAAACACAACTTGTATAATATCAGGAGGAATTTTATTATGATAAATCTCACATATGACATCGTAGGTTCATTTCTCAGACCTGCCGAAATTAAAGAAGCACGTAAAGCCTACAAAGAAGGAACTCTTTCCAGAGAAGAACTGACCAAGATCGAAGACCAAACAATTGCTGATCTGGTAGAAAAAGAAGTTTCTCACGGCTTGAAATATGTTACAGATGGAGAATTCCGCCGCAGATGGTGGCATTTGGACTGGTTAAAAGAATTTGACGGATTTGATACCATTCATTTTACAAAAGAGATCAACGGAACCCTCAATGAAATTGAACTCGGAACAGTAACCGGTAAATTCTTCTACGACAAAAACAAAGCACACCCTGAACTTCGTGCCTGGGACTATCTCCACTCACTTGCACAGAAGTATGATGGCATTATCGCAAAAAAATGTATTTCCGGACCAAATATGATCCTGATTGATCATTTTCTTCAGCTTGGTAACAAAGAAACTCCTTACTACGGAACCGATATCAATGCTTTGATCGATGATATTGCCAAAGCTTATCAGGATGCCATTCAGGATTTTTATGCCCACGGCTGTCGTTATCTGCAAATTGACGATACGTCCTGGACTTATCTCATTGATGAGAACTTCTTGAAGAAAGTAACAGCTCTCGGATATACACAGGAACAGGTTTTAAGCTGGTTCCAGCTGGTATCAACCAAAGCTCTGGAAAACAAACCAGAAGATTTCTTTATTGCAACTCATTTCTGCAAGGGTAACTTTAAAGGAAATCCTCTTTTCCACGGTTTTTATGATTCCGTTGCACCGGTGATTGCTGAAATTCCGTATAATGCATTTTTTGTAGAATATGATGATGCCCGCTCCGGTTCTTTTGATCCATGGAGTGTTTTAAAAGACAATGATGCGATCTTTGTTGCCGGTCTGATTTCTACCAAGAATCCAGTTCTGGAAGATCATGATCTTCTGAAAAAACGTTACACCGAAGCACGTCTGGTTGTCGGTGATCAGATTGCACTTTCGCCACAGTGCGGATTTGCTTCTGTCGAAGAAGGAAACTGTATTGATGAAGAAACACAGTGGAAGAAGATTGATTTGCTGGTATCTTGTCAGGATTTTTTATAAGTTTGAAACGCCGTACTACTTAGTTAGTGCGGCGGACAAACAACTCTTTTCTGCTTTTAATTCTACATTTTTTCTATAGCAATTTTTCCCTTACTTAACCTAAAACTATCTATAACTTCCTCAATAATTCATTTTTTAGTCCCAAAGTGCAAAAAAGTGTTCCTTCAGCAAATCCATCGCTTCATTTTTGCACTGTTCTCTATACTTTTCCAATTCTTTATCTTCAGCAAAATATTTTTCCGATATTTCTTTAAATTCCGATATCTCATCCATAAAATGCATTGTTCTGCTTCCATGTTTCTGACTTTCTTTCAATTCTTCTTCTGTCTGCAATTTTTCTCCAAATAAACCGTATCTCTTCACAAATTCTTTATACGCTTTACCATATTCTTCATCATATGGATTCTTTCTCTTGCATGTTTCTTCATTAGACTCTCGCCAAAGAAAAATCATATGATCCAGAATTTTATTCCATTCTGCATGGCAAGTATCATTTACCAGAATTCCTTCTTTGTTTGTATAATTTTCTCCAAGATATCCTGGTGATCCCATCCGGTTATCTCGCAAATCCTGTAACATTTCTGGAATAAGATTTTGCAAATGTACATACATATTCCATTTATCACATTCCGCATAAGTTCTGTTGTATTTTCCTTGACATAAGCATCAACTACACCAAGCGGCTTGTCATCTTTTACTTTCGTGTCACGCCCAAGAATACTTAAACGCATATTCTCCGCCGTTGCCTGAAGCTGACTGTTCTTCATATCACAAAACCGTACTCGCTCATTATATTCATCACTCAGCTTTTCTCGAAGTTTCCCTTCAAAATCTGCTTCTCCTTCATAGGAATCTATACCTCTAAGTCTGCTTCTGAGAGAAATAGCTCCTGCAACGGTAAATGTTCCATAAGATGTCTTGATTTCTGTCTTAGCATTCGACTCTACGATTGCTGCATCAATCTTCTGAAAACGTTCTATCAGATCTCCAATCTGCTGATATGCGGCCTCTGCTTCCTTTGCATATTCTGTCTTCTCGATCCTTTTTGCAAACACTTTATCTTCATTCGGCTTAATCGTATCTACAAAGCTTGCCTTTGCAATTTTATCCGTAATTTTCTTTACTAACAGATCTCTTTCATCCAGTGCCTGTGTAACTAACATCTTCTCACTCATAAAAAAATCCTCCTGTAAAATCATTTCCAACTTCTGATAGAAATAATTTTACCGAAGGATTCCTCATTTGTCATTGAACTTGTAGTATAATAGCACTTTCTGTTATGCTGCTTTTCTTTCACTAAGTCTGTCATAATATGCATGCAAATGTCTGCGCTGTAAGAATTTCTTATCCGATTCAATAAATTTTCTATTGCCACACAACAGCTCATCTACCGACAGCTGAAACAATTCGCTGAGTGCATATAAATTGTCAACCGTAGGAAGACTGCTTCCATTCAACCAGTGGTAAACGCTCTGAACACTTCCGAGTCCCAAATACTGCTGCACATCTTTCACAGAAAAACCATACATCTTCATAATTCTTTTCAATCTGATTCCTGTTGCCTTCATATCAATTGTTGGGATCATCGTTCTCCTCCTTCATTTCATCTTAAATGTACTGAATAATTACACCTTTATTTTCCCAAGTTGCCAGAACGCCACTGCACTCGCCGCTGCCACATTCAGCGAATCCACTCCATGCGCCATCGGAATCTTAACCGTATAATCACAACGCGCTATCGTCTCATCTTCCAGTCCTTCGCCTTCATTTCCCAGAATAACTGCCAACTTTTCTTCCTTCATCAGTTCCGGATCATCAATACTGACCGAATTATCGTTCAGTGCAAGCGCTGCCGTCTTATAGCCCAGCTTTTTCAGTTCCGTGATTGCCTGCCCCGGCCAGATTATCTCTCGCTCGCAACGTATTTCTTTATGATCCTGGATAAATGTCCACGGAATCTGAAATACGGTTCCCATACTCACCCTGGAAGCCCGTCTGTAAAGCGGATCACTGCATCCCGGACTCAGAAGCACCACCTCCATATTAAGAGCTGCTGCTGACCGGAAAACAGCTCCCACGTTGGTCGGATTCTGTACATTTTCAAGAATCGCAATTCGGCTTTTCCCTGCACACATATCCTGAAAACTTTGCAGCGGTTTCCGTTTCATTGCGCAAAGCATTCCTCGGGTCAATTTGAAACCTGCCAGCCTGGTCAATACCTCAAAATCCGCTGTAAAAATTGGGACTTTCGTATCAACAAACTTTTCCATAATCTGTCTGGTTTCTTCATTTTCTTCTATCTGCTTTTTCTCAACAAGAACTGACACCGGCTCATAACCTGCATCCAATGCTCTTCCGATCACCTTCGGGCTTTCTGCAATGAATTTCCCCTCTTCCGGATGATCCTTATTTAAAAGCTGTGCTTCCGTGTGCCTTGCATAAATATCCAGTTCCGGCGCATGAAAATCTTTGATTTCTATTATGTTCAGCATTTCTTTTCCCCTGTTTTCATCTGTTTGTAGGCAATTTCCCGGCAAAGACTGTCCGGGTAGCCTTTCTGCTGCAGTACTTTGTAAAGTTCATCCTGTTTTGATCGTGTCATAAATACTACTCCAAATTTATTTTCTTTCCATTATTCTTTCTACATTATACTGAGAACAACTTTTGAAATCAATCTGTTTTCTATGACTCATTTTTGTTTCTTTTTTGGTTGTATATCACCTGATTCCTTTTCATTTCATACTTATATGATACAAAGTCAATCTCACTTCTTCATCTTAGGAGCAATAAGCAGCACCACTGTCACAAGAAAATATACATCATACAGTAACCAAGTAATTATATTGTTCCAAGGGAAACTCTTTTCTGGATGGTTCAATGCAAACATTATAAATACAATAGCTATAATCAGCATTATCAAACCGATAATCCTTGATATATTCTTTTTCATGTAATGCCCTCCTTGTCAAACTTGAATTTTCTACCCTTATCAATAACCCCAAGTTATCAGATTCCATTCTCCGCCTTCACTCCGTGCAAGCCACCATGACCAAGTGTATTCTTCGTTAGCCTCCCATGCACCGCCACCTTTTTTCGGCGAACGGAAACTGCTTTCAAATGCAATACATTGCGTAAAGGCTTCTTTATTATCATCCGTTCTTAAATCGTTCATCCATTCAATGTTATCTGCATTGTTGCATTCTTCATCCGGCATATAAGAAAGGCTATGCAATTCACAGCCCTCAAACGAAGCGAACTGCTTTTTTATAATCTCAATGGCAGAGTCTATTTCTTCTTTTGAATAAACGGAAGATGTTCCATAATCAATTTTCACTTTTGATGTATCGCCGTTCTTTCCGCATCCGGCAAAGAGAAGAACCAGCACAATACAAAGCGTTACGGTTATAATCTTTTTCATAGTGAATACCTCTTAAAATCACACGCTCTTTGCGTTCTCCGTCATCTAATGTAAACTTCAGAAGCTGTATTATTTACATCATTTTTCTTATTTACACCATCTAAGGACTTCATTGTCGGGATTGTCAGAACATCTTTATATATATCCTTGCTATATCCTACAAATGCCTGTTTTTCTGTACTTTTAAGATTTGTCTGGACTATGCAAATCTTTACATCTCTACGATATTTTTATAGATTGGTACAAAATTGGTACAAAACTGATTTTCTTATTTTTGTGTAATAGCCTCTCGTACCTGCATCGTCTTGCACATATCAGCCATTCCTTAAACGGCAACTGGAGTACTTCCGACTTCCTCATAATACCTGTCAGCTATATATTCTGCCGATTCTGCCCATAATCCATTTTCCGTTTCCTGCAATGTCTTATACGTTTCGGATTTATAAAATTTCAATGCAGCTTCCTCGAAACTGATTTGATAATGTTGTTGCAATAATTTTAATACATCTCTAATTTGTATGCATACATTCATAGTGATATCTTTTCCATTAAAACTATAAATCATTTCTGGCATAAGAAGTCCTCCTCATCAACTGTAAATACTGTAATGCTTTTTCTGTATGAAATGACACCTGATTATTCACTTTATTATACCGTAATCTTTCCACTGCTTCTGATGCTGTCAAAATATTTGCTATATATAGCTGAACAGATAACATTTCACAATCTGTCTGTACACTCATTCTTTTACTACTCCCATTTTCCCGAAAATATTCTGTCTTTTTTCTATGCATTTATTATAAGCTCATTATCCATAAATACGCAATGAGGTTTTTTCGACAAAACAGGAAGAGAATCAATCACCCTCTTCCTGTCTGTTTTTCCATTCCTGCTTCTTTTCTTTCAGTTTTTCTGGAAATCATCAAACTCTGCCGGTTTTAATTCTTTTGTTAAGAACACTTTTACTATGTATTATCTTTCAACCCATAACACTGGTACAACATATCTGTCATTTTTTGCTTATCTGTTCCTCTTATACCCAAGGCTTTTAAATCCACTGTTTCATCAGCTATTTCAGATAAGAATTTCTTCATATCCTCTGCTATTTCCTTACTGAGAACTTGCCTTGTATTGGCTGTGATTAACTGTGCCAATCGGAACACATCGTTTTTATGTTTCTTTATATTTTTGCTGTCAACCTGCTCTCCATTCAACTTGCGTTCTTTTAAATCCAGCCACGCTTTCGCCTTAAATGGTATCAGGCAAGTCGGACTTAATACCGGAATGCCATCAACCATCATTTGTCCGGTTTTTAGCAATTTATAATACGCTTCGTTTAGAAGGATTGCCGACAAGCTGGAGATTTCATCGTCTATCGGAAGCGGTGTAAGAACTGCATCATCTTCCAATATAATAAAATCTGGATTTCTGGAAAATATTTCTATCATATATGGATATTCTTTGCTTTTCGGAGATGTGAAACGATAAAACTGTGCATTTCCGGTACTTTTATTCAAATGCTCATATCCTGCTTCCTTGACATACTCCCAAAACTGCCTGCCGAACTCCGTTGTTATGGATTCAACAATCAGTACAATATCTACATCTTTTGTAGCACGAAACGGTAATTCTTCGTTTTCCATAATTAAATCACACGCTGTCCCACCGATGATGACATATTGATTTTCAAAGCCTTGAAATCTTTCCTTAAATTTTGTAAATCCGCTGACCATTACTCCTTCAACCTTCTTTTCTGTAACTCATCTACTGCTTCTTCAATTCTCTCATCGTTTGTATCTGTAAAAGACAAAACAAGTGAAATATCATCAGCACTGTTATCCTCTGAAAATTGTTTCGGGTTGTATGCCCATAATTCAAGTCTTACCTGTTTATCCGGGTCTATCAATTCATCAATCAGCAAGGTTTTATCATAATCTTTCTCACTAATTGCATAAGTAACAACTCGACTTGGATTTAGCATTGTTTTTTCAGAAAGTGCCGTTTCCCCTGCAAAGACCATATTTTCTGTAACTTTCGTCTTATCTATATATCCTGTTTTTCGAACAGGAGTCGTCAAATATACTTTTGCTTTTTCAAATAATTCATCTCGCTTATATTTTGACTCGATAAACTTATTGACACCGTCTTTTGCTACAAGAAATAAATCCGTCGCTTCCAACTGCTTTACTGCTCTGGTCAAGGTCATTGCTGTAAATGGAAGCACTTTTCCGGCCTCTGAAATATACAATCGTTTTTTCTTACTGTACAGATAAAATAAAAACAACTGCTGCGTGGAGTAAACAAACTTACCCGTCAGCTTTTGAGGTTCTTTTTCATCAGAAAGCATTGTCCCAATGAAAGGAAGAAAGATCTGCTTATCAGTAATAAACGGTATATTATTTTCTATAAGGCTTTTTCTTCGATAATTTGATACCGTTGTAAGTTCAAATACGACTGGCACATTATCAATCTGCTGTATTTTTACAATTTGTTTTTTCAATGCCGGAAGTGTGGCAAGTTCTTCTGTT
>Ga0129313_1002201_pt1 | contig 10620 bp, 8 predicted proteins | sample O1105metagenome_FD_94436 | JGI IMG/M metagenome (GOLD analysis project Ga0129313, IMG submission 94436) | Orangutan group fecal microbial communities from fecal samples from Wisconsin, USA - O1105 metagenome | ecosystem: Host-associated > Mammals > Digestive system > Large intestine > Fecal... | reverse complement strand
TTGAACGCTTTGTTTGGCGATGGAGCGCAGCCTGCAAGTGCGAAGAGGGCGGCGTAAACGGCTAATATATATATAATGTGTCTGGTCATAGTGTAAAATGGTTTGTAGGTGAGGTGCCGCCTATCTTCTACAAAGATAGTGCAAGTCGAGTGCAATGAAGCTTGCTTCGATTGCTGAGGCGCCGCCTATCTTCTACAAAATTACATATAAAAGCGCAGACGACATTGCTATGTGGCGTGTTTTTTATGGCTTTTTGCTTGCTTCTTATTGGATTTCAGACATTTTGTTCCGCTTTTTGTATTTTTCTTTTTACTTTTATATTGTTATTAAACAGTTGGTTTTTCTTTCAATTGTTATATATTATAGAAAATGTAGACGGAAATTGTTGGAATTTAAATAAAATCTGTTTACCTTTGCAGTTAATATATTTCTTCGTAGCGATGGCAGCACCCCCTCGCGACGTGTAGAAACAAAAAATGTAAGTAATGACCACAATGCACTGGCTGTTGTGCCGATGCATCAAAACAAGGAGAAAGAAATGAAACATCAGTTGAGAAGTGCCGTCTGTACCGAAGGGCGTCGCATGGCGGGAGCCAGAGCCCTATGGGTGGCGACAGGAATGAAGCGTGAACAATTCGGAAAGCCCATTATCGCTGTCGTCAACTCGTTCACGCAGTTTGTGCCAGGACATACCCATCTGCACGAGATAGGTCAAATCGTAAAGAAGGAGATAGAGAGCATGGGGTGCTATGCCGCAGAGTTCAACACCATAGCTATCGACGATGGTATAGCAATGGGACATGACGGCATGCTGTATTCGCTGCCGTCGCGCGACATTATAGCCGACTCGGTGGAGTATATGGTCAACGCTCACAAGGCAGATGCGATGATTTGCATTTCTAACTGTGACAAGGTGACGCCTGGCATGCTGATGGCTGCCATGCGTCTAAACATACCTGCCGTGTTCTGTTCGGGTGGTCCGATGGAAGCAGGACGATGGTGCGGCGAGAACGCCGACCTCATAACGGCGATGGTGAAGGGTGCCGACCCGTCGGTCAGCGACGAGGAGATGGCGCAGATTGAGGGTTGTGCTTGTCCGGGATGCGGTAGCTGTTCGGGCATGTTCACTGCCAACTCGATGAACTCTCTCACCGAGGCGATAGGTCTGTCGCTGCCTGGCAACGGCACAATACTTGCCACACATAAAAACCGTGTGGAACTGTTTAAGCAGGCGGCGCGTCAGATTGTGAAAAACGCGATTGCTTATTATGAGGATGGCGACGACAGCGTGTTGCCGCGTAACATTGCTACTCGCGATGCGTTCCTTAACGCCATGACGCTCGACATAGCTATGGGCGGCAGCACAAACACTGTGCTTCATCTCTTGGCGGTGGCTCAAGAGGCTGGTGCCGACTTCAAGATGGAGGACATAGACCGCCTCAGTCGTCATGTGCCGTGCCTGTGTAAGCTCGCTCCAAATACGCAGAAGTACAGTGTGCAGGAGTGTGGTCGCGCTGGCGGCATACTCGGTATATTGAATGAACTGAACAAGGGCGGACTAATAAACGGCAGCGCAAAGCGTGTCGATGGCATGACTCTCGACGAGGCAATGGCAAAGTTTGACATCACTGTCGATAATATTGATAGCGAGGCGGACCGCATTTATCATAGCGCTCCAGGTCATAAGTTCTCGACACAGATGGGTAGTCAGGACACGCAATGGGAGAGTCTCGACACCAATCGTGCTGAAGGCTGCATACGAGATCTTGCTCATGCCTACACCAAAGACGGTGGATTGGCGGTGCTCTTCGGCAACATCGCGCAAGACGGATGTGTTGTTAAGACTGCCGGCGTAGACCCGTCGATATGGAAGTTCAGTGGACCGGCGAAGGTGTTTGACTCGCAAGAGGCTGCCTGTGATGGCATACTCGGTGGCAAAGTGAAGAGCGGTGACTGCGTGGTGATAACCCATGAGGGCCCGAAGGGTGGCCCTGGCATGCAGGAGATGCTTTATCCCACCTCTTATATAAAGAGCATGCATCTCGGCAAGGAGTGCGCTCTCATCACCGATGGACGCTTCTCGGGCGGCACAAGTGGTCTTAGCATCGGACACATCTCACCTGAGGCTGCCGCAGGAGGCAATATCGGCAAGATAAAAGACGGCGACATCATTGAGATAGACATACCCAACCGCGCTATCAACGTGAAGCTGAGCGACGAGGAACTGGCAGCACGGCCGCAGCAACCGCTGACACGTGACCGTGTGGTGTCAAAGGCTTTGCGAGCCTATGCACAGAGCGTGAGCTCGGCAGACAAGGGTGGTGTGAGAATAATTTAAGTAAAAAGTAAAGGAGATTTTTATTCTATGGAACAGATTACAGGAGCTGAGGCGCTGATGCGTTCGCTGCAGGCGGAAGGGGTGAAGACCATCTTCGGCTATCCGGGCGGTGCCATCATGCCGGTGTTTGATGCTCTTTATGACTATACAAGAGGCGAGAAGAAAGCCTTTAACCATATTCTTGTGCGACACGAACAGGCGGCGGCACACGCTGCTGAGGGCTTTGCACGTGTGAGTGGAGAGGTCGGTGTGTGTCTCGTGACAAGCGGACCGGGCGTTACCAACACGCTGACGGGTGTCGCTGACGCTATGATGGACTCTACGCCTATTGTCGTGATTGCAGGACAGGTGGGAGTGGGCGCTCTTGGAACAGATGCGTTTCAGGAGGTCGACCTTGTCGGATTGTCGCAGCCAATCACTAAGTGGAGCTACCAGATACGCCGTCCAGAAGATGTAGCATGGGCAGTGTCGAGGGCTTTCTACATTGCGCGGTCGGGACGTCCAGGACCTGTTGTGCTCGACTTCCCGAAGAATGCGCAGACGCATAGCTGTGGATGGCGCCCCGTGGGGGTGACTTCTATCCGTAGCTATAACCCTTATCCAGAAATATCGCAGACTGCCGTGGAGCAGGCTGCGGAACTGATAAACGCTGCCGAACGGCCGTTGGCTCTCGTGGGTCAGGGCGTGGAGCTCGGCGGAGCACAGAACGAACTGGTTGAGTTTCTTGAGCGTGCAGACATCCCCGCGGCACGAACGCTGCTCGGACTGTCGGCTTTACCAAGCAACCATCCGCTCAATATGGGCATGCTCGGCATGCACGGCAGCTACGCTCCAAATGTCATGGAGAACAAGTGTGACGTGCTTATTGCCATTGGTATGCGCTTCAGCGACCGTGTGACAGGACGTCTTGACAGCTACGCTAAGCAGGCGAAGGTGATTCATCTCGACATTGACGTGGCGGAGATAGACAAGAATGTGAAGACGGATGTAGCTGTGGTAGGCGATTGTAAGATGTCGTTGCCAGCCATAACACGGCTGTTGAAGAAGAATGTGCACCGTGAATGGCGCGACAGTTTCAAGCCGTTGTTTGACCAGGAGAACGAGAAGGTGATTCAACCTGCTATCCATCCCACCGACGGATCGTTGCTTATGGGCGAGGTTGCCAACGTGGTGGCAGAGGTGACGAAGGGCGATGCCATTGTCGTGACAGACGTAGGACAGAACCAGATGTTCTCATGCCGCTACTCAAAGTTCAACCGTAAGCGCAGCATAGTGACGAGTGGAGGACTCGGAACGATGGGCTTCGGACTGCCAGCAGCAGTCGGTGCCACGTTCGGAGCACCCGATCGCATGGTGTGTCTGTTTACTGGTGACGGTGGCTTCCAGATGAGTATTCAGGAGCTTGGCACCATCATGGAGCAGCAGGCTCCAGTCAAAGTGGTGTTGCTTAACAACAACTATCTCGGCAATGTACGTCAGTGGCAGGACATGTTCTTCAACCATCGTAAGTCGTTTACTAAGATGTTGAATCCGCATTATGCCACCATCTGCAAGGGATATGCCATTCCTTATGATGTGGTGACGGAGCGTGAAGCATTGCGTGGCGCCGTGGAGAAGATGGCAGCAGCAACAGGTCCTTACGTGTTGGAGGTGGCTATAAAGGAAGAAGACAACGTGCTGCCTATGACTCCTCCAGGCAATAGTGTTGACGAAATGCTGCTGGAGCTTGACCTCAACAACTGATAGTGCGCATGCAAGCGGCCTTTAGAGGTCTTGAAAGAGGGGCGGATAAGTTGTCTCAATAGCTGATAGTGCGCATGCAAGTGGCATGGCCTTCGCCCGATTGCGATGCCAAATGCTTGTCAGAACACAGCATGCGGAAGACATGTGAATCTTAATCTAAAAGTAAAAAGACGTGGAAAAGAAATTATATACACTGCTTGTATATTCGGAAAACATTGCCGGTATTCTCAATCAGATAACGGCAGTGTTCACCCGCAGGCAGATAAACATAGAGAGTTTGAACGTGTCGGCATCGAGCATACCCGACGTTCATAAGTACACCATCACCGCGTGGAGCGACGAAGACCAGATAAAGAAGGTCACAAAGCAGATTGAAAAGAAAATCGACGTGGTGAAGGCAGACTTCTATACAGACGAAGAGCTGTTCATACATGAGGTCGGACTGTACAAGATTTCGACCCCTGTGCTGCTCGAAAACCCCGAGGTGTCACGCACAATACGTAAGTCTGGTGGTCGCATGATGGAGGTTAACCCGACCTATAGCACTGTGTTGCTGGCAGGATTGACGCCCGACATCACTGGGTTGTACGATAGTCTGAACTCCTTCGGGTGTCTGTTACAGTACACACGCTCTGGTCGCATTGCCGTGACACGTAGCTTTGAGGAGCCGATAACAGACTTTTTGCAGAAACAGGAAGAGTCTGAGACCAGTTATTTATAATATAAGGACGGTCTCGTGACATACTTTTTGCAGAAACAGGAAGAGCCAAACACATAATCATTATAGAAAGAAGAAAATTTAATAACATGGAGAAACTCGACAAAATAGGATGTTATGAGTTTTTGTCGGAGCCGTTTCATTGCGACTTTTCACATCGACTCTTTCTCGGACATCTTGGTAATCACATGCTCAACGCTGCCGATTTTCATTCCAGCGACCGTGGCTTTGGAATGAATTACCTCAACCCTCTGCACAAGACATGGGTGCTCTCGCGTCTTGTGATAGAGATGCAGCGCTTCCCAGAGGCGTATGAACGCTTTTGTGTGAAGACGTGGGTGGAGGGCGCCATGCGCTATTTCACTGACCGCGACTTTGCGGTGACCACCACAGACGGCACTCCTTACGGCTACGGACGTAGTATTTGGGCACTCATCGACACCGATTCGCGTCAGCCCACGGACATCTTGTCAATACGAGATGGCGAGATAAACCACTATATCGACACCGAGACATCATGCCCCATAGCCAAAAGCTCAAGGGTGAAGATGTCTGCCGATGCAGAGTTTGTGCGCTCATTGCGCACTTGTTACAGCGACGTGGACGTGAATGGACATATCAACAGCGTGAAGTACATAGAACATGTGGTGGACTTATGGCCTGTAGACTGGTTCCGTACACACCGCATCGCGCGCTTCGAAATAGCCTATGTGGCTGAGGCTCATGGCGGCGACACGTTGCATTTCTATCGTGAAGAGACCGCCCCCGATGAGTATTGTGTACGCATAGTGAAGCAGGAGAGCGAAGACGTAGATAAAGTAGAAGTTTGCAGAAGTAAGGTTAAATTTGTAAAAGAATGAAAGATTTATTTGGTGTTTCATTTTAATTTATTACCTTTGCGGTTGAAAAACAAGTTTGATTAATTGCCTTTGCGGTTGTAAAAGCAACATAAACGAAGGTGATGCAGACATCGTAGACAAGACGTTGGCTGTCGCGACAGATTCAGGATAACGGCCCCATGACTCCTATTATGTAGCAATGCTTGCGCAGAATAAGAATAAAAGCAACATACAAAATAACACATCGTCTGTCCTCATGTAGACTAAAATGCGTGGGGATGGGCACAAAACTTTAAGTAATATGGCAGAAATGAATTTCGGTGGCGTTGTAGAAACAGTAGTCACCAGCAAAGAGTTTTCATTGGAAAAGGCACGTGAAGTACTTAAAAACGAGACAATTGCCATCTTAGGTTATGGTATCCAGGGTCCCGGACAGGCAGGTAACCTGCGCGACAACGGTTTCAACGTCATCGTGGGACAGCGCCCCGGCAAGACTTACGACAAGGCTGTCGCCGACGGTTGGGTACCAGGTAAGACCCTCTTCTCTATAGAAGAGGCTGCACAGAAGGGAACCATCATCTGCATGCTACTCTCTGACGCTGGTCAGATTGCAGTATGGCCGACAATCAAACAATATCTCACTCCGGGTAAGACCCTGTACTATTCTCACGGCTTCGCCATCAACTGGAATGACCGTACTGGCGTAGTGCCTCCCGCCGACGTCGATGTCATCATGGTAGCACCTAAGGGTTCGGGCACCTCGCTGCGCACAATGTTCCTTGAAGGACGTGGTTTGAACTGCTCATATGCTGTTTACCAGGACCACTCAGGCAAGGCTGAGGAGAAGACTATTGCCTTTGGTATCGGCATCGGAGCAGGTTACTTGTTCAAGACCACATTCCAGCGCGAGGCCACCAGCGACCTGACAGGTGAGCGCGGCTCACTGATGGGCGCCATAGAGGGTCTGCTCGAGGCACAGTATGACGTGCTGCGCGAGCACGGACACTCTCCCTCTGAGGCTTTCAACGAGACCGTTGAGGAGCTGACACAGAGCCTTATGCCTCTGTTCGCAGAGAAGGGAATGGACTGGATGTACGCTAACTGCTCTACAACAGCACAGCGTGGCGCTCTCGACTGGGCTCCTCGCTTCCGCGAGGCTATCAAGCCCGTTATGGAGTGGCTCTATCTGTCAGTGAAGACTGGCAACGAAGCTCAGATCTCTATCGACAGTAACTCTAAGCCCGACTACCGCGAGAATTTGAATGCTGAGCTGAAAGCTATGCACGACAAGGAGATGTGGCGCGCCGCTGAGACTGTACGCCAGCTCCGTCCGGAGAACGAATAATATTTAAAGGTAAAAAAGTAAAAAGGTAAAAAGGTAAAAAAGCTGACGCCGTTGAGTGCGCGCTTCTTTATCTTTTTACCTTTTTTGTTTTTCCCCTTTTCCCTTTTTTATTATTCCAGGTTACTTATTAAAGCTCAAGTAAGCACATAAGAGGACGTTTTTCCTTTTGTTTTTATTATTCATCCCCTTCTCAAATAAAGCTCAAATAAGTACATAAGAGGACGTTTTACCTTTTGTTTTTATTATTCATCCACTTCTCAATAAAGCTCAGGTAAGCACATAAGAGGACGTTTTACCTTTTGTTTTTATTATTCATCCCCTTCTCAAATAAAGCTCAAATAAGCACATAAGAGGTCGTTTTACCTTTTGTTTTTATTATTCATCCTCTTCTCAAATAAAGCTCAAATAAGCACATAAGAGGTCGTTTTACCTTTTGCTTTTATTATTCATCCCCTTCTCAAATAAAGCTCAAATAAGCACATAAGAGGTCGTTTTACCTTTTTACCTTTTTACTTTTTTACCTTTAAACGTTAGTCTTTCAGTGCGTATGTCACTGTTGACACCACGCGCACCTTCTTTATATACGGTGTGTTAGAGTCGCGGTCGTCGATGGAGAACTGTCCTTGGTCGGCGCTGACAATCTTGCCAAGTTTGCTCTTACTGCTTGTGGCAAACTGCTGTGCCGTCTTCTCAGCGTTGGCGATGGCCTCTTCCATCATCTTCGGTTTCATTGCCTTAAACGACACAAACTCGTAGCGTATGCGGTTGTCGTAGTCGCCGCTGACAATGGCTATGCCGTCTTTCAGCAGTTCACCTTGACGAGCAATTAGTGCGCGCACCTGCGACACGTTACGCGATGTGACGGTGAGAATTGACGTAATGTTGTAACGATATGCTCGTTTGTTGTCAGAATACTGGTCGGCATTGAGGTCTATTACCACCGGGGCGTTGACCGTAATCTCGGCGTCTGCCACGCCGCCAGCCTTGAGGAAGCGCTTGATGCTTGCCTGAGTGACAGCAATCTTATGGTACAGCTCCGGCAGATTGTTGCCAATCTCCTTCGACACAATGGGCCATGTCACCTTGTCGGCGTCTACTTCTTTCTCCGCCAGACCTTTTACCACCACTCTGCGGTCTTTGTTTGTGAAGTCATCGATGCCTGCTTTCACACACAGACCCAATATTACGATGCCCAATGCTATGAGGGCAGATGGGATGATAGTTTTCATAATGATTGTCTTTTTGTGTTATATATAAATGATTAAACCGCCGTCAGGCGACGGCACATCTACTACTGTTTGAACAAGTCTTTTATACCTCCGATGCTGCCGAGCAGGTTCGTCGCCTCGTAAGGCAGATACACCGTCTTGGTCTTGTCGCCCTGTGCGAGCTCCTGCATCATCTGTATGTACTTCTGTGCCAGCAGATAGTTGGCGGGGTTTGTGCTTACACCCACAGCCTCCGTAATCTTTCCTATGGCTATAGCCTCTGCTTCGGCCTTGCGTATGCGAGCCTGTGCCTCACCCTCGGCACGCAGAATCTCCTGTTGCTTGGCAGCCTCGGCGCGGTTGATGGTCGATGCTTTTTCGCCTTCAGACTGTAGGATGGCAGCTTGCTTCTGTCCTTCTGATGTGAGTATGGTGGCGCGCTTGTTACGCTCTGCCTGCATCTGCTTCTCCATTGCTTGCAGCACGCTTGACGGCGGAATGATGTCCTGCAATTCTACGCGGTTCACTTTGATGCCCCACTTGTTCGTTGCGTCGTCGAGCACGGCGCGCAGCTTGGTGTTGATAGTGTCGCGTGAGGTGAGCGTCTGGTCGAGTTCCATCTCGCCTATGATGTTACGCAGGGTGGTCTGCGTCAGTTTCTCAATGGCGTTAGGCAGGTTGTTAATCTCGTACACAGCCTTAAACGGGTCCACAATCTGGAAGTAGAGCAGCGCATTAATCTGCATCTGTATGTTGTCTTTCGTGATAACGTTCTGCTTATCAAAGTCGTAGACCTGTTCGCGCAGGTCTATGCTGCTGGAGTAGACATAGCGTCCGCGAATCATAGTGACGATAGGCTTGCAGCGGTCGATGAACGGAATGATGACGTTGATGCCAGGCTGTAGCGTGTCATAATATTTTCCAAGACGCTCTATAATCTTTGTCTCGCTTTGTGGTATGATGACCACAGCCATCTTTACGAATATGACGGCGAGCACTACTATTGCCACAAGGGCCACTGTTATAAATCCTTGCATAGCTAATTATGTTTTAATGGTTAATATTCTGAGTTTTGGTTTACGGTTTAGTGAGCGGCGGTCGCGTCGCCTTCAGTCCACGCTGGCAACGCTGATGATGATGCTATCTCTTGACAACACCCTCACTTTCATGCCCTTTTCTATAGGGTCGGTCTCGTCGCTCTGTGCTTTCCAGTCGTCGCCATCAATCTTTACGCGACCATATCCCCCTACGGGTATGGTCTCGCTGACCGTGCCTATGCGGTCGATTATGGCGTCGGCATTGCTCACACGTTCCGTACCGTTGCGGTGGAGCATGGCGGTGAGACGAGGACGCAGGAAACATATCGACAGCACCGACACCAGTGCAAACGTCAGCACCTGTCCGTAGAAGGGCATACCGAAGGCTGTTGCTATGGCGCTGCCAAATGCTCCGACAGCAAAACACGTAAGGAAGAAGTCGCCGGAGGTCATCTCGAGTGTCAGACATACCAGGCCAATGATGGTCCACAGCAGCCAGTAGTTTTCCATAATGTAATCTATCATAGTTTGTATAGTTAGATATTATATTTGCGTGTGCGTAAAGATACGACTTTAATTTAATACTCCCAAAATTTTCACCTGTTATTTTTGCCAAATCGTTACGTGGCGTGTGCATTGCACTTAACATCGTGTTTTTATGGGCTATGATAGACGTCTGTAAGAGTGGAACAGCAGCCTTGACTTTGCCATACTTATTGCCACGTTTTGCCATCGGGTCGAGTTGACAAAATGATAGCACCCATTTGGGCTTGTCACTACGGCCTAATGGCGCCCTCACTACGGCCCTTTGGCGTTGTCAAATGGGCCTAATGAGAATGTTATGATGCTTTTAACAGATGTTAAGAATTGGCGTAAGATTTTTTGATGAAATCGTAGCAAAGTGTCACTAAAACTCTCTTTTTGCTTTCTTTCCTTTCGTCTGTCATAAACAAAAAAGCCTGCCCCCAAATTGTGAGAGCAGGCAAAAACCAATTATTATCCTTTTTCTTAGTGTTGTGAGATGTGTCTCATTTCGTCAGATTGTTGTTGTAGCCATGTGGCGAGAGCCTGTTGCCACGCCTGTCTGTAGGCAAAGTCTATGTTGCCAACCCATCCGTGTCCGCCCGTAGGGAAGAGCAGTAGTGTTGCCGATACGTCTTTTGACAGTAGGGCGTTGTAATACTCCACGCTGTTGCGTACGGACACCGTCGCGTCGTCGGTGCTGGCGGCAATGAATGCTGGCGGTGTGTCGGCTGTCACCTGTAGCTCGTTGCTGTAGAGTCGGACCTGCTGTTCAGACGCATTCTTGCCGATGAGGTGGTCGCGGCTGTCTTTGTGTGTGAACGTCGGGTCGAATGAGATGACGGGGTAGAACAGTATCTGAAAGTCGGG
>Ga0129313_1002199_pt1 | contig 10624 bp, 19 predicted proteins | sample O1105metagenome_FD_94436 | JGI IMG/M metagenome (GOLD analysis project Ga0129313, IMG submission 94436) | Orangutan group fecal microbial communities from fecal samples from Wisconsin, USA - O1105 metagenome | ecosystem: Host-associated > Mammals > Digestive system > Large intestine > Fecal... | reverse complement strand
TCTTTACGTGAAGGGTCACTGTAATTCCTTTAAGCATCACCTGCCTCCATGAATTCTATCGGTGACCTGGCACCGATTCTGTTCCCGATCCTGAGAAGCCTTTTGTCCATTTTAGAGAAATAAAGCTCTCCGGACTGTCCGGATCCAAATGTGAAGCTCTGAGAATAACCAAGGCCGGTTTGTGTCCCCTGCGTGGCTCCGATTGGGATGTTGATATCTCCAGACCCAAGTGCGCGAAGGACCATGTTTCTGCATACGAGCTTTTTTACATCCTCCGTCACATCTTTCGATGCAAATGCATCAATCATGGCCGATGCGTCACCGATTAATGCGCCGCACCTCTCCGCGTCACCTTCATCCAGCTTTTTATATCTCTGCTCAATCTCCGCTACGGTCGCGTATATCGTCGTCATGATTACTTCCTCCGACCTGCTGATGCCCTTTTCTTCCCCTGCGCTCTTGCAGGTTTCTGTTCCGTCTCGGTTTCTCTCGTTGTCGGCAATTCGTTTTCAACCGGTCGGAACACGGCAGAGTCCAATGGAGTATCGGACTCTACCAGAATCCCGTTGTATTCGTACTTCATCAGCCCGCGGCTTTGACAATCTTTGCAAATGCATTGAGATCCATGATGCCGACACCATAGACCACTTCCGCCCTGAGTGCGATCTGATTCATTCTCTGCAGATCTCCAAGACCATCCGGATCGCCGTACTCGATGAGATGTGCATTCACCTGTCTCTGGACGCCCCAACGGAATGCATCGAACTGTCCGACAATTCCAAGAACGTTCGTCGCTTTCGTCACTTCGTTCTTCGCAGAAACGGTGTCAGATACCGCAGCCCGCATTCCCTCGAAGTTTGTGACCGCAGTTCCATATCCAAGTTCCGGATACATCCTTCTTCCAGTGGTGTCCCTCATTGTTGCAAGGCCAAAGGACAGCGAAGGATCCATTGCTACTCCGGTCGGTGCGTAGCCTGCGTCAATGACAAGTCCTGCTGCCGCCTCTACTGCGATGTCATACTTGCTGTCCGCAAGCGTTGCGCTCTTGGTCGTATCGATAATTCCCTCGCTGATCAGTGCCGACACTGCTCCGGTGAGCGGATTGATCTTATGGATCCCAATCAGGTCCAATGCTCTTCCAAGTGCAATTCCTGCATTCTCAGAAAGATCCTGCAGAACGCCGATCTGCGTGTCTTCATCTGCCCACTGTACTTCCTGCGAGAATCGCATCGTTACCTGAAGCTTGACGGGCTTTACCGTTTTCGGTGCATAGGTCGTAGGAGTGGGCGACTTCTCCCCTCCTTCACCTACTACTTCTGCCTTCGGAGGTGCGGTCAGAACCCAGTTCGTCTCGGAACCAAACTTCTGCGGTCTTGCTCCGGAGAGCTGGGCGATCGTGGAACCGGTCTGTGCCTTTTTGAAAATTTCCCGTGCAATGTTATTCGGAATCTGAAAATCTGATGTGATAAGTGCTGCCATAAAAACTACTCCTTCCGGCCAAAAAGCTGGCCTGCTAATTCTCTGAAATCTCCATCTGTTGCATTGCTGGCAGAGCTTCCTGCCTGTTTTGACTCATGCTTTTCTTCCTTTACTCCCGGATATCTGGAGCCTTTCGCAAACTTCATGATTGCCTCTGCCTGCTCCTTACATGTTTCTTCATCTTCTCCGGTTAAAAGTTCCGCCGGAACTCCGACGTCCTTGGAAACTTTCGTCCGCATGGCAACAAGCTTTTCATGCTTCTCCATGCTGTCGAGTTTTGCCTGCAGCTTTGCTGATTTCTCCTGGGCCTTCTGAAGCTCCGATTTGCTTGCTTCCTGCTGCCTGTCATACTCTGCAGCCTTATTTTTCAGGTCCTCGTAATCTGCAAATTTTGCCTTTTCCCTTCCAAGACGCTCTCCAACGATAGCGTCCACCTCTGCCTGGGTAAAATTTTTTTCTGCATTTGCATTCTGGTTTCCTTGTGCCTCTTCCATTTTCTTTCCTCCTATGAGTGGTCTTTTTCCGCGTTATGGCCGCGTTGCCTTTATCCGCCATCCGGGCCGGCGTTGCCCTAAAGCCTGCTGCCGGAATCGAACCGGCCAACCATGCAGGCATAATAAAAGCACCGGATACCCGGTGCTTTTCTGTCCTCGTTTATTCTTCACGTTATTTACTGGAATAACTCAAAAATCGTTGCTGCCATAGGAATGGTGTCAACAATCTTTCTGATCGTCGAATTGTCTCTCAAATATTCGATGCCCTCCAACGTAATCTTCATGTTGTCAACATCCTTCGCTACGATATCTCCTCCCCATGCTCTGACAACATGCAGCTTTATAAATTCATGCTCTGTCATCCCGTCAAGCACTTCGTTCAGATATTCCTCGCTTATTGGGAAATCTTTCGAAAAAGGGCAAATATACTCTTCCGCTGGCGGCACCTTTTTCCCCTTCATCTTCGCATAAAGATATACCAGTATTTTTGCCATAAGAACGTGGTAATCGTCCTTTGCCATCTTATGCCTCCGCCGTGATTTGACTTATACCCACATGATTCGTTTTTCCTTTGGTAACTCCCCATCTCTGTTCATGGCAACAATTTCTCTCGCTGCATGTGCGGCATGATTCTCACACCACTCATATCCGGCAGGAAGCTCATATTGATACTTCTCCGTCGAAAGATCCACAGATAGTGTCCCGGCTTCCTTGCTGTCTTCCGGATAAATTTCACACTTCACAATATCGTTATTCTTCTCGATATTTTTTATGTTTACCATAGTATTCGCTTGCCTCCTTGTCGTAATTATATATCTTTGACGTCTTTATATGGGCTTCTTCCTGCGAATACCCTTGATCCATCAGAGCTTTTTCCATCATTTCATGTTTTAGCAATGTTAAATCGTGTGCTTCCGGTTTCCCTTCCTGAAGTCTTCTCCATGATTCCGCAATTATATAATCTGGTTTGAAAAGCTCTGGTTCCGCCCCTCCCAGATCATGTTTATCACAGAACAGGAATTTTTTAATTTTCATTATGTCATCTTCAGGATACCCCGTTGCAGCAGATATCTTTGGCACGTCTGCTATTCTCTTCCTGATTTCCTCGTAGTAAAGTATCGCATGCTTTTCTGCAGCTTTCCCATTAGGATCTCTTGCTCCAGTAATAGTATCACTTACTTTTTCTGCGTAATTTGCCCTCCGCATAGAGTTTACTTTCTCCTGCGGCGTATCTCCTTCGGCAGCATCATACTCCTCGCGCAGCTTCTCCGGCTCGTACCCCGCAACGTCCATGCTCGGTGAGAACCGAATCGCAAACTCGCACTGACAGTTCGCATGAATGTGCTCTGCATGATCTCCCTGTACAGTCTTGTTCGTTGCCGGCTGCCATCCTCTTGACGCAATCATGGAGCAGAAGGCACAGGAATCCCCCGAAGGAATCCAGGCAAATTCTGCTCGATCCCGCTTAGCGTTCTTGAGCATCGTGTCAGCTCCTGCGCGCTTTACCAGACGCGAAACCGAATCCCCCAGCAGATTTCCTTCCGGAGATTGCTTCAGTGTCCCGTTTACCGATCTTGCCACCTCTCCATAATCCGGTGTCTCTGCCGGCTCAGCTGGCTGAACATTTGCGCCCTGAAGCTTTGCGATTGCATCATACATCTCACATGCGAGTTCTGCGGACCCTTCGCTATACTTCTGCACAAGGGCCATGGCATAGTCTGTGAGTGCCTTCCGGTCAGATAATCCATTTCTGGAAGCGAATGCTATCATTTCCTCTGCCGCCCTCTGATTTATCCTTGCCAGAGATGCTGTATATGCTTTCCATTTTGTTGCTGCAATTTTTACTGCCATATCATGACATCACCTGCTGTCCAGGCACTCCATTTTGTCCACCTTCCTGTTGACCTTCTTCGTTGGTAAGATCCTGCAGCAGCTGCTGCCCTCTTACTCTCTGTTCCTGTGCTTTGATACGCCGAATGTCCGCCTGATCGAATCCGATCATCTCCAGAAATGTGTCGGTACTTGCAAAGTGTTCTCTTGCTGACGCAATTTTGATCGCGGCATCTGCGGTTACTGCAACCGATGGCATCGCCGGATTCTTAAAGTGCGCCACAATACTCTTTTCTTCTTCCGGAAGCATATCCGGGGTTGTTCCCAGCTCTACGGCCTGTGCCATCTGCGCAATCTGATACAACGCATCCCCATTCCCTGTGTTCAGCTGCTCCGCCAGAGATACCAGCGTCTGGCTCTGCGCCAGAATTGCGTCTGATGATGTGGGATTCGCATCATTCACCACTCCCGTATCCGTTACGGTCAGCCCCGTTGCCGCCGAAAACTGCGTTGCGAGAATACGCAGCATCTCCGTGTGTGGCGTCAGTGTCCCCTGCGTCAACTGACCAAACTGCGGGTTGGTCCCTGTCTCCGGATTCTGTGTTGCAGCAATTATGGACCCAACATACTGGTCAAACTTGCTCTGTGTAACCTGCTCAAACTGATCATCCGTCACTCCGAGCAGATATTTCTGCGGGGATGTTGCAAACTCAAGTCCAATCGTCGCATTGGCGAGTGTTCGAACGTAACCCTGAATCAGCTTTCTGATTGGCCCTTTGATCCTCGACTGTCCAAATGGCTTGTCGCTGGATGCGTTCCAGATCATCGGAATCAGCATCGGCTTCCCGAATTTATGCGGATTCTCTTCCGCCATCCAATGTCCGGATTCCCTCGAAAGCTCCCATGTAGCTGTTTCTGTATAGAGGTTCACGTACATTGGAGACCAGTTCAGGTCGCTCTCGTCCTGCATTGCGTCCTGAAACGCAAATCCACAGTTAATTCTCCCCTTTTCTTTGCTCCATGACGCAGCAGCGCATTGCGGAGAGTAGAACCTTACAATCGCGCCATCGGGTGCCCCGGATATCGCTGCAAATGTTGCCCCATACAAGAGCTCATCACGGCATGCCTTCTGGTACTCTGCAATCAGACGATTGTTCTTTACGATTCCGGTCATGATATCTGCAGATGCCCCGTTCTCCGCCACAAATCCGTCAAACATAGAACGAGACGCCAGCACGTCTACGGTCTTTGCGCCCCAACTGCATCCAATATCCAGTTTCGACAGGTTTCTTGGAAGCGCCAGCCCAAGATTCACCTCTGCCAGACTGATCCGTCCATTGTAGTATCTCTGCTTGCGAATGTTCTTCACCAAATGGTAGTTATAGATCCTCACCAGATTATTCAGTTTTCGCTGTTCCTCTTCCGGCAGTCCTTCTACCATTCCAAAATTCAGTGTTGCCATGTCTCACCCTATCCGCATCTTTCTTGACGGATCCCTTTTTGAATTTCTGCACCCCCATAAGGCTAATGCTGCCGCTTCGATCGGCCCCGGATTATCTCCTCCGAAGCCAAAGCCTCCTGCTATCGGTCTTTTGACTGATGTCAAAGCGCTGTCGTTCATATCGTCCTGTTCTTCGTACCAGGTCACGGTCTGTTCGTTTACTTCCGTGATCAGCTGCGTCGCCGCTGCGATCACCTCCCTTGCCGACGGCCTTACTACAGAATTCTGTGCCTTCCAGACTGTATGTATTCTGTCGCATAAAATATCCACGCCATTTCTGCCATCTATCACCACGCAACATGCCTGCTTGTATCTTTGATTGATCCAATCAACAAGCCACTGTATCCCGTGTCCTGTTGAACGTCTTTCTATGATCTCTATTCTCGCCTGGCCTTCCTTCGGTATTACTGCTCCGCACAGGATTACCTCGGATCCATCCGGCGTAAACTTCACCCCATATGCCGTTTTCCCTTGTGGACGTGTTGCCATAGATTTGCATGCTTCCCATGCTTTCTTATCAATTGCATTGTCAGTTATCGCCACAAGCACCGGTGACCACCATCCAAGTCGTTCTCTCGCAAATCCATCCTTGCTCAGTGTTGTCTGCTCTTCTGCTGTGAATTCCTCTTCCAGCCTTATCCCCAGAGCAGGATTGGTCATATACCACAGATCCTTATTGGCTGTATCGATCTCATCTATGCTGTCCCCGGTCACCGACCATTCATGCCAGCAATCATGTTTTCCAGGATTAGCCAGGCAAACGCTTCGCCTTGCCCGGAATACATCCCCCGGACATGATGGATATGGAGGTGTCCCTGTATAGATGATCTGTCTGTGTCCCGTAGCACTTGCCGCCAGTGTTGCCATGATTGCCTGAGCCTGTTCGTCAGTCAACTCCTGGGCTTCATCGTAGACAAGCAACGATATTCCATCTATTCCTCTTCCTCCCTGTCTGGATCTGGCCGAATACATGATGCTTCCGCCATTGGTCAGCTCAATAGATTCCTCGCCGTTCGTATATCGAATCGATTTGACCATATCCATAACATCTGGATGGCGCAGATCTGTGAACATGGCTGCCAGTCTCCTGAAGGATGACTTTGTTGTTCTTACCTGATGTGCCGTGTGCAGTATTTTTTCTTCCTTCACGGTCATTCCGAAGAATTCCCGTTCTTCCAGACACACGTTTTTCCCGTTCTGTCTTGGCACCGAAAGTCCGGCACTTGTGACGATATAATTTCCATCATCATCCAGCCCAAGCCAGTCATCTACTACCATCTTCTGCCATTCGTCTGGCTTGTGACCATATTCCTCCATCAGCAGAGCCGCATCATCCCCGTCCGTTGTCTTATATTCCGGGCATATCCGGATTCTCGGCTCCTGTGATCCTCTCAAATCATCCTTCCTTCTTGTGCTTTGTCCGAATCAGCTTCAGTACCGATTCCGGTTCTGCTGCCCCTGCGAATGCCCCAGTTGTCTGTCGTTTTTCTTCCGGCACTGCATCCAGAATCACCTTCATGCCTGCCATATATGACTTCCAAAGAGCCTCATAACCTTGAAATAACTGACTTTGCCGTATTCCAATCTGACCACCTCCGTTGTCATATGGCTCCGTCAGCCCTTCCTCTCCGATCTCTTCTGCAGCATCCTCAAGCTTCACACACATCCAAGATGTCTGTTCAATTACTTTTTGCAGTAAAGTCAGCTTTTCCTCTTTGACATTGAGTGCTTTCAGCATGCGTGTAAGACGATTTTTCTCTTTATTTTTCCTCTTTTTTTGCTCGTTTTCGGTCAAAAAAGCACCTCATTTTCTGACAATATAAAATCAAGGAAGAAAATCATGATTGACCACCGGGGTATGAAATCTTCCCTTCGGGGGTAAATCGGCGCTGGACGGCGCGGGGGCGCCTACGGCCCCCTGGGAGGGCGTCCCCCCACCCTTCTCAATGCCTGTATATACACAATGTGAAATCACCATTCTGCAGATGTTATGCTCGGCCTTTTTCTCGCCTGAAGCTCCATGACCGGCCCTACCTTGTTACTCTTTAAAGCATTGCAATAATAATGAGCTGCCTGCAGATTATTCCAGTCCTCTGCAGCAGCTCTTGCGGATGCATAGCCGAATTCCTTCCATCGACTAACAGGCTTGATCTCATCGATCACAAACGACAGCGGATGCCTTGCGTTGCTCGGCTCGTTGTAGTGAATCGGTCCAAGCTTCCCTTTACAGATACCGCACTCACATCCAGCTGCCTTCATCCTTGCTCGGTACTTTCTCCGGAGCGTTCCATTTTGGTACCTTGGATTTGTTGCCATCCCTTGCCCCGCTTCCCCCTGTTGTCATGGCATCAAAAAAGCGGCCTGCTTCTGCAGGTCGCTTCGGTGTTATGATTGCCCCTCTGTTATTTCTTAGGCCAGTACATTGTTCCCTTTCGTTTGGCATCTCTCACCCAGAAAATAAGCATTTCAATCAATGTAATCAATATAGCTATTGGCCACGGAAAAAGGATATAAGGCAAAACAACCATAGCTATAACAATGATGCCAATGACCAATATGATGTGCTTGCCAAGCCAATCTCTTATCTTCTGTTTCATCTCTTTTTCCTTTCTACCAGAATAACACGGTTTCTTGTCCCCTGAGTGCCCGACTTTTAAAAGTTATTCATTCTGTTCCTTTACCGCATCTGCTTCCAGAAGATCAAGGATATAGCTGTTCAGTGACTTCCCTGCTCGATTTGCCTGTGCCTTGTACTGATCTTTCTTCCCCTTCCTGCATGTCAATGCAATCCGTTCATAGTTTGCTTTGACATATTTTTGTGTGGCTCTGTTCCTCGCTTCCGAGTATGCCATGTTGACCTCTTTCTTCTTCCTGCTATAATTCTATTAAAGCTTGGGCGCCTTGCAGGAAGTTTTGGAGCGGCGCCCTTGCCTATCCCTATTTAGCTTTCTTTGACGATTGAGAGGTTCTTGAGTTTTTCAAGAGCCTCTTCTTTGTCTTTACTGCTCTCTACAATCGTGATGACCATTTCCATAATTGTTTTGAACTCCAATGTTGTCATTTCTTCGTTCTCCATCTGAAGCTCCTTTCCTGCTTATCTCCTTGCTACAAGTATATAATACCCCTAATATGTATTTGTGTCAATACATATTGCGCTATAACAAAAAAAGACGAAGATTTCTCTCCGTCCTTTCGCGTTCAGGATCCGTTCTGTTTCCTTCTGCGATTGATCCTGAAGGGTATGCGTGTCGCAAAGAGAAATTACAGTTTCCGGCTCAGCTCATAATAAAAACGTCTGCGTCTCTCGTAGAATTGTCTTTTTCCACACGGCATTCCCTTCGCCTGCAGCTGCCAGAATGTCCACCCATACGCCACGCCGAGAATCAGATAATCATAGATCTCCGGAGCGACTTCCCGCGCTGTGTCTTCCACAAGCTTCTTTTTCCTCTCCAGTGTATAGCGACGCATGGCAGTCTCAGAGCATGCATCATATTCTCCAGACGTCTGCACCTTCTCCCCATCGTAGGTAATGGCCTTGCTGGTGTCCGGCTCCGTGCGAAGCTCCTGCACCCAGTTCGGATATTGAAGAGAAAAGTGCAGCACCGTCAGAAATTCCTCTTTTGGCAGATAGAATTCATTTTTCTCGCTCAAGATTCTGTTCCTCACTTCCATTCTCTCCCCGTTGCCCTGTCCTTCAGATGGATCCTTCCCACTACTTCAAATCCGGCAAACTCTGCAATGCTCTTCATCATGTTAATCACCTTGATCACATGATCCGGTGTCCGCATGACGCTCTTTACGGCGTGATCCGCTGTCGGATCGCTGTACTTCTCTCCGTTCATCTCTGTCTCCCATCACGCACAAAATCCCAGAGAAAGATTTTCCTTCTCTGGGTGATATCTCAGTTGAACGGCAGCTCCTCGTCAATCCCTTCCGGAATGTTCAGGAAGCCATCCATCGCACTCTGCTCCCATGATCCCTGCTGCCCCGCTTCATCCTGCTGCCCGGTCCTTCCTGCTGCCTGTTGGCTTCCCTGACCGCTGTACTGTGCAGCCATCTGATCATCCATGGCAGCTCTTCCGCTGTCTGCCTTGCTCTCGGCAAATTCCTGCTCCTCGATTACTACATCTGTCGTGTAGGCTTTTGTTCCGTCCTGCCTGGTATAGCTTCCCGTCTGGATGTGTCCGGACACACAGATCTTGGTTCCCTTGTGTAGATACTTCTCCGCGAACTCTCCTGCCTTGCCAAATGCTACGCAGGAAATGAAATCTGCTGCCTGCTGCCCTTCCTGCTTCTTCCGCCTCCGATCTACAGCAAGGGTATATCTTGCGATTGTGACCGACTCAGCTCCCTGAGACCGTCTTACATCCGGGTCCTTCGTCAGACGGCCGAGCAAGTGTACCTTGTTCATTCTTCCTCCTTTTCCGGTTACTTATTCATAGCCTTTCTTCCTCATCCATTCGTGATAATCATCTCCCAGCCCCGTCTCTGAAATCAGGCGAAGAAGCTCCGTATACTTCTCGGATCGTCTTATTTCCTCTATGCGAAGGGCTGTGTTCTGAATCGGCAATCTGAATTCAGCAGCGTGGCAGAAAATCCGATTTTTCAAATCGTCGTACTTCGTATCCGGTTCCTTCTCCTCTTTCTTTTCCTCTTTTGCATTAAGATCTATGCCCTCAATCACAGCGCGAGTTTCCAGAATATATAAATACTGTCCCATAAAACTGGCCTGTTTTCTCAGGAGATCAATCGGACAAGTCGGTGTAAAATCAAGTTTCCCGGCATCATATTTCACAAGCATCTTATGCAACTTGTTGTATTTTTCCTCGAGATTTTTATATTCATTTATCATTCTGAGTTTATAATCTTCCATTACATCTACCTTTCCTTTCCCTTGTATGGCTCCGGAAGCGGCATCCACGCGGTTACCGCGTCCTCAACATAAAATTCTTTGCCTTCAAGGTATATCCATATTTGATTAGTCGTCATAAATGCAGTCGTCACCATATTTGCGGATGTAGTGACGATGACTGTTTCATACAGTTTCGGCAACCTCACCTCTACCGGAATCCATCCAAAGTCACTCATCTTCCACCTCTGGCTTTTCTTCAGTTTTATTCATCCTCGCTCCAATCTATGTGCTGTCTGCATTTTGCTCCTTTCTGCGTAGCATCTCCGCTACGTACTCCTCCATGCTTTGTCTCTTCACTCGATCACACCCTTCCTCTCGTACTCCATGAGGTTGATACCTGTCTCTTCCTTGCATGCCTTCCAAAGCTTCTTTTTATCGTCCTTGAATTCAGACCGAACCTCTGTGACC
>Ga0129313_1002197_pt1 | contig 10626 bp, 5 predicted proteins | sample O1105metagenome_FD_94436 | JGI IMG/M metagenome (GOLD analysis project Ga0129313, IMG submission 94436) | Orangutan group fecal microbial communities from fecal samples from Wisconsin, USA - O1105 metagenome | ecosystem: Host-associated > Mammals > Digestive system > Large intestine > Fecal... | reverse complement strand
CTGCTACCATCGCGACAGGCGCCGACTTTGCCACCACCATTGTTCTGGCAAAATTTCTGCATCTATGGTACGCCGACGCCACATTCATCGGTGCCGTCACGGGCGGCATAGTGAACTGTTGCATAAACTACCGCTGGGTGTTCCGCTCCTTCGGCCTTAAAAAGAAGTACATAGCCCTACGCTACTTCATAGTGTGGGCAGGCAGCATAGCCCTCAACACCTACGGCACATACAAGCTGACCGAGTCGACAGGCATCGACTTCGTCATATCCAAAGCCATCATAGCCATCGCCGTTGCCGTGTTGTGGAACTACCAAATGCAACGCTGGTTTGTCTTCCATCACGTCAAAGACACAGACCGCGACGAGGCGTAGAGCCACCGTTTCGACAGCAGACACAAGATTTCAGCCACACGACAGACGACAAACAGCACTCAACAACATAGAAAAGTTACAAACAAGACACCATGAACTATAGAGATTTTTTACAGAAAGTGATCTACGTCATCATAAACCCTCTCATCAAGGGCATGATAAAGCTGGGCATAACCCCCAACATGGTGACAACAATCGGATTCGTAGGCAACATCGTGGCAGCAGCGTTCTTCATCGATGCAGCATGGAAATTAGGACTCGACGGCGCTGACGCACAGAGCCTCGATGCCTGCATGACAGAGATTGGATGGGGCGGATTCATCATCATTGCCGCCGGACTGTTCGACATGATGGACGGACGCCTCGCACGCATGAGCGGCAAGAGCAGCCTGTTCGGAGCACTGTGGGACAGCACACTCGACCGCTACAGCGAGTTGGTGAGCCTCTTCGGCATCTGCCTCGCCTTCATACGCATGGAAGACGGACAGTGGTTTTGGATGGGAGTGGTAACCTTCGCCGCCATGATTGGTTCGGTGATGGTGAGCTACGTGCGCGCTCGCGCCGAAGGCCTCGACATCGACTGCAAGGTGGGATTCATGCAGCGCCCCGAGCGCGTGGTGGTGACCGCCGCAACAGCCATGATAACTGGCATGACAGGCGACATCTGGTGGCTCGCAGGAGGCATGTTACTCATCGCCGTGCTTGCCAACATCACCGCTTTCTGGCGCATAGCACACTGCTATAAAGTAATGACACAGAGCGAGAAAGCGCAAAACGAAGAAGCAACGAAATAAGCCCCACCGACACACCAATGTTTAGCATCTACATCATAGCACTGTACGCCGCACTGCTCGTTCTGCGTCCCACGCGCAAGCTGGCACTCGCCCTCACGCCGTGGCTCGTGTTCGCATGCTCCTACGACTGGATGCGTCTGCTGCCCAACTATGAGGTCAACCCCATCGACGTGCGTGGACTCTACAACGCCGAAAAGGCACTGTTCGGCATCGGCACAGAGGCAGCGCGACAGATACCAAGCGAATATTTCGCACAACACCACTGCGGCATTGCCGACTTCATGGCAGGCCTCTTCTACCTCTGCTGGGTGCCCGTGCCGCTGGGTTTCGCCATATACCTATACCTGAAAGGTGACAAAAAGAGCTATCTGCGCTTCTCCCTCGCCTTCCTGTTCGTCAATCTGCTGGGCTTCTGCGGCTACTACATCCACCCCGCCGCACCACCATGGTACGCCATGAACTACGGTTTTGAGCCTGTGCTCAACACGCCAGGCAACGTGGCAGGCCTCGGACGCTTCGACGCCATGACCGGACTGGGCATCTTCCACGGTCTATACGGCAAAAACGCCAACGTGTTTGCTGCCGTGCCGTCGCTCCACGCCGCCTACATGCTCATCGCTACAATCTACGCCGTAGTGAGCCGACAGCGCAAGACCACAGTAGTAATATTCGCCTTCATCTGTCTCGGCATCTGGTGGACAGCCGTCTACTCCGGCCACCACTACATCATAGACGTGATGCTCGGCATCGCCACCACCATAGTGGGCATCGTGTTGCTTGAGAAAGTGCTCTTGCGCCTGCCCACCTTACAAAAGGGTCTGCAAAACTACATAGCACACATCTAAGACAAAACATCGCACGCGAAGAGGCCGAAAGACCTGTCTCACAAGGCGACACACACAGTGAAAAAAGTGAAAAAACACGCGCATAAAAAAAGTCGAAAAAACGCGCACTAAAAAGCGAAAAACGCGCGTTATGCTACAAATAAAAAAAACAACTACACAACCAATAGTAAGAAAGAGAACGTGGGTCGAGGCACCATTGCCTTTGGCTCACGTTCTTGCTTTTACCAGAGCCTGTATTCACGCCAAACCCCACAGACACATCTGTCACCACCAACACGCTTTTTGTGACACTTTGCTACGTTTTAGCCGCAAAAAGCGACACCATTTGTTAACACGTGTTAAACACGCCGCGACATTCCCACTACGGCCCTTTGACATCGCCACTACGGCCCTTTGACGTCGCCACTACGGCCCTTTGACAAGCCCAAAGGGCTACTATCATTTTGTCAACTGAGCCTTATGGCAAAACCATGTGCTGACACCGCCCATCTATATAGCCACAAACCGCGAATATATAGAGGCGAAAAAACGAAGAAAGGAGCAAAAAAAATGTGACAATAAAATGTGACAATAACACACGCAGCAAATAAGACATAAAATTTGGTAGTTTAAAAACAATGTGCTATATTTGCAGCAGAAGAATAACCGACACTGACAACTAATCTCTTGACACACCGTCACAAGACCAAATATAATATTACAAACCAATAATGTACACAATTATGAGAAAACCATCTACCGACACATTCCGTTTACACCCATTGCCTGGGTGCAAACCCACGGACGGTCATTTGACCTCCAAGAGTTTATGCCGACGCTTGGCTTCCTTTATGCCTACATGCGTCTTCGTGTTTATTTTCATGCTCATAGCAGCAAGTGCTAACGCTACAATAGTGCCAGAAGATAAATATGGTGCTGAAATAAAAACTGATGCAAACGGCCAAAAATATGCTTCGATATATTGCTATTGGGTTGATTTACAATACCATGACTATCCTGAAATTGTTGAATTTCCAAGAACTATTTATAACAAGTTCGATAAAAAAACCTATCCCGTTAAAGCTGCAGGAATAGAGATTGGAAACACTGTAAAAAAAATTATTTTCCATGATGGGATAACAAGTGGATTTGTCAGATACACAAACAGAACTTGTGCGTTGGAAAGCATTGTGTATGAAAACAGCAATGCTATAGCCAATCTTGAATGTTTCAATAACGGCACACTCAAAGAAGTGGTGCTGCCAAAGAATATAGAAAATGTAAATTTGTCATCCAATTCGAAGTTGGAGAGCGTGACGATAGCAGAGGGATGCACAGCTATTCCCAATGATTTCTGTCAAAGATGTGGCAAAATTACAGAAATAACGCTACCTTCAACAATAAAGACTATTGGAGGAAACGCTTTCTCATGGTCTTCTCTCCAAAAGATCAACATTCCGGAAGGAGTCACATCTTTGGGAAAATCGTGCTTTGAGTATTCGGCTCTAAGAGAAATAATCCTTCCCGATGGGCTTACAACAATCCCCGACAAAGCATTTAACAGATGCACGTCTTTAAGGACGGTGGTGATGTCAGACAACGTTACCTCTATTGGAGAATATGCTTTCAATCATTGCACCGCGCTCACAACATTAAAGATGCCATCAGCCATTGAGACCATCGGAAGTAGTGCTTTCAAGTCTTGCACATATTGGGAATACGGCGAGAAAGAAATGAAGATGCCAAACATCAAGAGCATTGGTAGCGACGCTTTCTACTTTTGCATAAAGTTAAATTGCGATTTTACGATTCCACACCTTTGGGACAAACTTCCACAAGGAACCTTTACGAACACGCAATTTAACACGCTAACTCTGTCCGAAGGTATAACCTCCATTGACAATATGGCTTTTTGGGGTTGCAAAATTGACGTGTGCAATCTGCCCAAATCGCTAAAGGAAATTGGATATGGAGCGTTTCAACAAGGCTACACCAGAATTGTAAACTTTGCACCAGGCACATCAATTGAAAGTTTAGGCAATTACATCTTTGAAAAATGTAGCAAACTGGAGGAAGTAAACAACTTGCCCCAAAACTTGAAGACAATTCCCGACTACATGTTTAATGGCTGCAGTGAGCTGAAATCGCTCGTGCTGCCCGAAGGTCTCACGACCATTGGCACTGAGGCTTTCAAGAACTGCCAGAAATTGGTGAGTCTGAATATCCCGACATCAGTCACCACCATTGGCAAAGATGCGTTTTACAGATGCAGCAAGTGGGAAGGTGAAGTGTCTCTTCCGCTCGTCACCGAGCTTCCTGAAAACGCATTTACATGGTGTAAGATGTTACGCAAGATGTCGTTGGGGCCACAACTGAAAACGATTAGAAGTTCTGCCTTAGATGGATGTAGCGGCCTAACCGAACTGATTCTGCCCAACGGCCTTGAAACAATTGAGGTTGACGCGTTTTACAACTGTTCAAGTCTGACCGAGGTAGTGATTCCCGAGAGCGTGACAACCATTGGCGCAGAATTGTTTGGCTTGTGCAAATCACTAAAGAAGGTGACGCTGCCCAGCGGAATGACAGAAATACCCAACAAACTGTTTTCTGGTTGTGAAGCGCTGACCGATGTCGCTATTCCCGCAAACGTCAAGTCTTTTGGCAACCGGGTTTTCTATGACTGTAAAGCTTTGGAGCGCATGACCATTTGCGATGGCGTGACTATCGGCACTGCACTGTTTTACGGTTGCGAGGCGCTGAAGGAGGTCAGGCTGCCATCGACGCTCACCACAATACCCGAATCGACCTTTAGAGATTGTGTTTCACTTAAAAAGGTGGAGCTCCCCACAGGGCTAACGGCTATCGAGAGCTATGCTTTTGAAAACTCAGGAATAGAAGAGATGGTGATTCCCGAGACCGTGAAAAAGCTTGCAAGCAGCTTTACCAACTGCAAGAGCCTTAAGCGCTTCGTGTTCCCGAAAGACATGGAGACCATTGAAAATGGTATGCTCAACGGTTGCGAGATGTTGGCAGACATCACACTGCCCACCAATCTGAAGACAATAGGCTCTTACGCCTTTGAAAATACGCTCTTCGACAAGAGCGAGTTGCCAGCTACCGTCAGCTCCATTGGCTACTATGCTTTTGCACACTGCACACAAATAAAGGAGATGTTCATACCCGAGGGTGTGACCGTCATACCACAAGCTCTGTTTATGTCGTGTACAAGCTTGGCGCGTGTGGTGTTGCCGTCTACGGTAACAGAACTTTCTGGCAGAGAAATATTCAAGGATTGTCCGCTCACCGACATCGTGTGCCACGCTCCTACGGCTCCCGACGCAGACATTTCTGCCTTCGACAACAATCATTACAACACTACCCGACTGATTGTGCCTGAGGGATCGAACTACAAAGACAAGTACCCGTGGAGCCGCTTCAATCAGAAGACGGAAGGCGAGGGTTTCATCACACTCAACAATCCGGTGTTCTCAAAAGAGAGTTGCACCTACACAGAGCCTATAACGGTGACGATAACCAACCCCAACGCTACCGGCACACTCTACTATAAGTTGGTGCCCGACGGCACAGCAACGAACGAGGTGGCTTACGCTGTGTACACCGAGCCGCTAAACATAAGCGAACAGTCGGTAACAATCTACGCCTACATCGTTGACGGCATAAACAGTAGCGAGTATGCGAAGAGCGTCTACACATATAAGGCGCCCGTCATACGCAAGGTGTCGCTTGAGATATGTGGCATGATGGTGGATGAGAAGAACTGCAACGACGTGCTTGGCGACAAGGGCTCTGTGGTCTATGACCCGAAGAGCGAGGTGCTGACGCTGACATGGGCAACCATCGACGCAACAAAATACAAGGAGAGATACTCTGCCATCAACGGCGGAGGCGGCGACCTCACCATACGCGTGGTGGGACACTGCACCTTGAAGAGCAATGGCTACGGCATAAACTATGGCGTATTCGGAATGGAAGGTGGTGGCGGCAACCTCACCATTGTGGGCGACGAGAACAGTATGCTCAACATCGAATTGAGCGACGATTCTGCCGACGGCATCTACTCTTATCTTGGCAACCTTACCATTGACAACTGTGCCGTGATAATAAACGGCGGTTGGAGCGGTGTGTTCATGAAGTATGGCATGGAAGGCGAAGACGGTGTGTTCACCATTAAGGGCGAGAACGCATTGCTGAACTCTACAGGCCAACAGGCTGCCATGATGAACATCGGAACACTGGTGCTCGACAAGAATCTTGCCATCGTTGTGCCTGAGGGCGGCATATTCTTTGAACATGCCATCTTCCTGGGCGACGAGATGCAGAAGCACGCGGTCATCCGCTCAATAACAAACGACAACATGGTGGATGTGCCACAGACACGAGGCGAATACGGCAGCGACTTCAACAACACACTGGTGGACGAGAAGACGGGCGAGCCGTCAACACTGGAAAATGTGGTGATTGACAACGTGTTCTTTAACGTGATTCCCGACAACGGTGACGGCTACGATGCTACTGAACAGTGCGTGGTGCTGAACACGACAATGGACCTCAACACTATAAACAATCGCGTGCCGACAGTGCCCAACAGCTATGAGGTGTTTGCCGACTGGTATCGTGGCATGACGATGGTGCTCGACGGCAAGGGCACTCTGACCGTAGACTGCAAGACTATAGGCACGACACGTCTGGGCGTGAAGATTGGTAGTGGCGACTGCCAGTACTACACTGCCAACGAACGCAACACCATTGACGTGAACTACGACCTCCCCACCCCGCAGTATGTCTACATATTCGCTGCACCAGAGGCTACGACAGAGTCAGAAAAGCCCGACACACCTGAGAAGCCCGACAGCCCCGACGCAAAGAAAACACCTGCACGTGTAAAGGCCGAGACAAACAGTCTGTTGGTCTACAAGCTGAGCGTGGCACAGACACATGCCTACATACGCATGGCAGAGTATAACAGATATGCTACTTACACACCGATGGTGAATGTCAACTTCGGCGAACAGACAGCTTTCAGCGCTTTCACCGTGAAGGTGGAGGGCAGCAACCTGAGACTGGCTGAAGTGAAAGGAAAGGTTCCGGCAGGCACACCGCTGCTAATACGACGCGAGTCTAAAGAGACGATGGTGGCGCTGGCTCTCGCTACGGGTGCGATGGACATGATGCCCGCTAACGACCTCGTGGCTGCCACTAAGGTGATGCGCTCTGCTGACCTCGCCAAGATTAATGGCTACATGCTTGAGTCTGACGCTGGTTTCTTCACAAAGGTGGAGGCTGACGACGCGATGGCTGTAGTGCGCAAGGGTGAGGCTTACCTCATGGTTTCTGACCCGAAGGCTCCCTACATGTTCAACCTCGCAGAAGCTACTGGCATAGACTCCACGCTGTGGAACGACGGTAAGGCACCTGTCATACATACGCTACAGGGTGTGCGCATAACAGCTCCCACTGCTCCTGGCGTCTATATTGTGGACGGAAAGAAGAAAGTGGTGAAGTAGGAAGAAGACGCTTGACATTGAAAAGGGAAGCTTTGAAAAGGGAGACACTAAACTTTGAAAAGGGAAACTCTGAACTTTAAAAAGTCAATCATCTTTCTTTTGGAAAGTAAATCATTAAACTAAAAAAGAGGCTATAGCGCAATTGCTATAACCTCTTCTTTTTTATGTCTATACCTTTATTTATAAGTTTTCTTTATCCTTACACCTTATATTATATATAGATAAGTTTCGCAAGCCTATGGTTTACAAGCGGCAAATCGCAGACAGGCGAAACTTCTATCAATTACTTTCTTACATTCAACTCCTTCATATCGATGTCGCCAGTGCCACGTTTCTTATGCATGATAGAGCGGACAGAGCCTTTCAGCTCTATATCACCAGTGCCATAGAGGGTGCAGGTGGCGGCGCCGCAGCGGTCGAAGCTGACTTTCACATCGCCCGTGCCCTTCAACGAAACGTCGGAATGCTCCACCTTGCGAAGCTTCACGTCGATGTCACCAGTGCCGAACAACTCCACGTTGGCATTCAGTGCCTCAACACTCTTGAACTCTGCATCGCCAGCACCACGCAACGCTACGCTGAAATTGTCGCACACCACAGGCTTCTCAAAGTCTATGTCGCCAGCTCCCGACATGGTGATGGTCAGGTCGTCGGTGTCTATAGCCGACAAGGTCTTGAAGTCGCCAGCTCCTAACATGTTCACCCCGACGAGGTCGACAGAGGTGAGATATATCTTCAACTCCTTACATGACGCGAAGTTGAAGATGTTGTTGCTTAGCCTCTTGCCTGTAATGGACAGCCGACCACTGGCATCTGTTGTAAACTTCAGTTTCTCTATATCTTCGGCACGACCCACAATGCGCGCTCTTGACGTCTTGCCCTGAGTGAAATAGACGTCGCACGGCACGCTGACGTCGATGCTATGGAAATAGCCCAACTTCCGCACCACGGTTGTTTTACCATTCGATTTACTGCCTGTCGATGCCATATCTGCCTTAAAGGCGTTGCTATTGTTACCAGTATTGGCCGCTCCTCCATTGCACGCGGTCAGCATAAAGGCTGCCAACGCTACTATAAATGCTTTTGTCATGTCTCTTCTCATTTATTTGTTATTTATATGTTTCACTTTCGAGGTGATGTCCCCCTTCTCCTTTACATAAGACGAATGAAACAGGGTAAAAGTTGCACGCGTTGCGACTTTTTTCTTTATCACACGCCACCATAATCAAAAAAAGCCTAAATAATCGGTTAATATTTTGCGGATAGACTTCTTTACATTATCTTTGTCTGACCAATAGGAAATACAATAACAATTATAAAAAGCGTGGACTTCGCTCCTCGCCCAAAACTAAACATAACTAACAAGAAATAAAAACATGGGATTTTTCAAGTCACTCTTCGGCGGTAGCCAGTCTTCTGAGGATAAACGTAAAGACGAGGACAGCAAGAATTTCGAAACTCTTAAATACGACGGCGTACGAGCTCTAAAGCAGGGACAGTTCGGCTTTGCAATAAAATGCTTCACACATGCGCTCGACATTCAGGAAGATCTCGAGTGCCGCGACTATCTGTCACAGGCTTACATGCACGCCGATGAACTGGCACCAGCGTTCGAACAGCTGCAATTGCTCGGCGAGGCACAACCACAAAACACGGCGATATTTATCCGCATGGCTGAGGTGTGCTACATGATGGAGGACTACGACGCTATGGCAGCGGCTTGCGAGAAAGCTATGGAGACGGACAAAGAGAACCCCATCGTGCTGTTCAACTATGCACGGGCATGCAACGGACAAGGCAACCCTATCAGCGCAATAGCATTGCTCACCAAAGCAATAGCACTGAAAGAAGACTTCGGAACGGCACGTCTGATGCGCGGTGATCTGCTCATGAAGATGGGCGACATAAAGGGTGCGACGGAAGATGCGGAGTGGTTGGAGCAGGCTGCGGAAGGCAACGAGGACGTGTTGCTGCTCGTGGCACGCATAGCAGAGAAAGCGGGCGACCACGACAAGGCCATCGCCGACTACGGACGCGTGATAGATGCCGACCCGTTCTGTGTGGCAGCATTCAAGGAGCGCGGCGCCATCAGACTGGCACAAGGCGACGCCAAAGGTGCGGAGGAGGATATGCGCTCAGTACTCGAACTTGACCCGAAAATGGCGGAAGGCGTGAGTGGTGACTACAGCGCTGAAGGTGTGGAGCACAAGGTGCGCACAGCCTATAAGAGCGTAGACCCGTTCGGAGTGTTCAACGGATAAACGGCAGCGCGATAGCTTTCAACTAAGCAGTCATGCGGAGGCTCCCATCAAAGCTCCAAGCGACAGCTTCCGCACTATCTACAGACAGAGATTATTTATCAAAAAATAAAGAAATTAAGCATCTTGATAACATTTTCTCGTTTTTTTCTTGCTTATAAGAAAAAAATGTTATACATTTGCAAGCAAACAACAAAATAAGACAGAAAACATATAGTTATGAAAATGTACGCATCTTTTTATTACTTTTATTTTTACTTTGCAAGAAATTGTGAAGCGGGAAGTTGCGTGTAAATTTCAACTTATGGTAAGATATTATTAAACTCAAGCCCCGCTTCACATATAAGTGAACGCGGGGCTTTTTCGTAACAAACGATAAATAACAAAAAGAGACAGAGATGAAAAGGATTGCAATACAAGGCTTCAACGGGTCGTACCACGACATTGCAGCACACGAACACTTCCAGGGGGAACAAATACAGCTTATATGCTGCGCGACATTTGAGCAAGTGTTTGAAAACATTAAGCGCGACCCGACAGTCATAGGAATGGTGGCTATAGAGAACACCATTGCCGGAAGCCTGTTGCACAACTACCAGTTACTGCGTGACTCAGGCGCCACGATAGCAGGAGAACATAAGTTGCAGATTCACCACTGCATCTGCTGTCTGCCCGACGACGACTGGTCGACGATAAGAGAGGTACACTCCCACCCCGTGGCATTGATGCAATGTCGTCAATATCTGGCCAACCACCCCGACCTGAAGGCTGTGGAGGCAGAAGACACCGCAGGCTCTGCAGAGTACATTGCAAAGAACCGCTGCAAAGGATGGGCTGCCATCTGCAATGCT
>Ga0129313_1002196_pt1 | contig 10633 bp, 9 predicted proteins | sample O1105metagenome_FD_94436 | JGI IMG/M metagenome (GOLD analysis project Ga0129313, IMG submission 94436) | Orangutan group fecal microbial communities from fecal samples from Wisconsin, USA - O1105 metagenome | ecosystem: Host-associated > Mammals > Digestive system > Large intestine > Fecal... | reverse complement strand
CTGGCCATCGGCGGCGTGTTCGACGTGGGCTCGCTGGGCGCGTACCTGCTGTATGTCAAGCAGGTCAGCCAGCCCGTGGGTCAGATCAGCCAGCAGATCAACACGCTGCTGGCGGCGGCCGCCGGCGCCGAGCGCATCTTCGCCGTCATGGAGGAGCAGCCGGAGACAGACGAGGGCAAGACGGTCATCGTCCGGGTGGAGAAAAACGGCGATACCCTGACAGAAACGGCGGAGCGCACCGGCCACTGGGCGTGGAAAAAGCCGGACGGCACACTGGTGGAGCTGCGGGGCGACGTGCGGTTCGACCATGTGACCTTCTCCTACGACGGGGAAAAGACCGTGTTGGACGACGTGTCCCTGTTCGCCAAGCCCGGCCAGAAGATCGCCTTCGTCGGCTCCACCGGCGCGGGCAAGACCACCATCACCAACCTCATCAACCGCTTTTACGATGTGCAGCAGGGCACCATCACCTATGACGGCATCGACGTGAAGGACATCGCCAAGGACTCCCTCCGCCGCTCGCTGGGCATCGTATTGCAGGACACCCACCTGTTTACCGGCACCGTGGCGGACAATATCCGCTACGGCAAGCTGGACGCCACGGACGAGGAGGTGCGGGCCGCGGCCAAGCTGGCCAACGCCGACGCCTTCATCCGCCACCTGCCCCAGGGCTACGACACCGTCATCACCGGCGACGGCGGCAGCCTCAGTCAGGGCGAGCGGCAGCTGCTGGCTATCGCCCGCGCCGCCGTGTCCGACCCGCCGGTGCTGATCCTGGACGAGGCCACCAGCTCCATCGACACCCGCACCGAGACGCTGATCGAGCGGGGCATGGACTCCCTCATGGAGGGCCGCACGGTGTTCGTCATCGCCCACCGCCTCTCCACCGTCCGCAACAGCCGCGCCATTCTGGTGCTGGAGCAGGGCCGCATCATCGAGCGCGGCGACCACGCCGAGCTGCTGGCCCAGCACGGCAAGTACTACCAGCTCTACACCGGACAGGCGGAGCTGAGCTGAATCGTTTTCCCAAAATCAAACATACTAAGGAGGAGCTACCCATGACCGAACAGGCGCTTTGCCAAAAAGCCATTGCCATGCTGGATATGGCCTACGTCCCCTACTCCCACTTCCCTGTGGGCGCCGCCCTGCTCTGCAAGGACGGCACGGTGTTCACCGGCTGCAACATCGAGAACGCTGCCTACGGCGACACCATCTGCGCCGAGCGCACCGCCATCTTCAAGGCCGTCAGCGAGGGACACCGTGACTTTGCCGCCATCGCCATCGCCGGGCGCAGCGACGACTACTGCGTCCCCTGCGGCTCATGCCGTCAGGTAATGATGGAGTTTGCCCCCGACCTGACGGTGATCTGCCTGAATAAGAACGGTGAGAGCCGGAAATTCACCCTAAAGGAGCTGCTGCCTTACGGGTTCGATCACAGCTGGCTATAACGGACGCCGGATCTTTTCCGCCAGCTCGTCGTTGCGGGCGCTTGCAATAAACCGATTATTCCTGCGCTTCCGCGCCTCGATCTGACGAAAAATCTGTCGGCGTCCGGCCGCCGGATCTTTTCCGCCAGCTCATCGTTGCGGGTGCTTGCAATAAACCAATTATTCCTGCGCTTCCGCGCCTCGATCTGACGAAAAATCTGTCGGCGTCCGGCCGCCGGGCTTTTCCGCCGGCTCATCGTTGCGGGCGCTTGCATATTTCCGCCCTAAAAATTTCCCGATATTTCGCCCTCTGCGGGAACAAAACGGAGCGCGGCTGCGTCTTATCCTCAGCCGCGCTTCTTTTCCCTGCGCGGGACATTCAAATTTTGGAGGACATTTCCATGAAAAAGATCGTATCCCTTGTACTGGCAGCCCTGCTGGTGCTGAGTCTGGCCGCCTGCGGCAGCAAGGACAATGCCAGCGACGGCAACCCCGTACGGCCCAAGAGCGCCCTGGACATACTGGAGACAGTGTGGAACACCTACGGCGAGGACGAGAAGTTTGCCGTTGCCGGCGGCGATTTCTCCGAGGCCAACGCCCGCGAGGATGCCCCCGGCGTCTTCGACCTGAAGGACCGTGAGTTGGCGGACATCGAGCTGGGTCTGCCGGAGACCGCTGCGGTGGACGAGGCCGCGTCCCTTGTCCACATGATGAACGCCAACACCTTCACCGCCGCCGCCTACCGCGCCACCGGTGACACCGCCGAGCTGGCACAGCAGCTGCGGGACAACATCATGCAGCGTCAGTGGATGTGCGGCTTCCCCGACAAGCTGGTCGTGGCCGAGGTGGGTGAGTATGTGGTCACCGTCTTCGGTGCGGATGAGCTGGTGGACACCTTCATGACCCACCTGAACGGCATCTACGGCGTCAGCGCCACCTACGACGAGGCCATTCTGTGACGCGGAGGATGGTGCAGCGGGGCGCGTTCCTGCTGATGGCGGCGGCGCTGGTACTGGGGATATCCCGTATCCCCGCGCCTGCGCCTGCGCCGGAGCCGCCCGCGCCGGACGATGTGGTGTACGTCTACAACGGCTATGCCGCCAAGACGGATGCGGCCTTTGACGCCGCGTCGCTGGATCGCGCCGCCTATCGCTTTCAGCATCTGCACGACCTGTACTTCACCGGACGCACCGTCTATCTGGCGGTGGTGCCGGACAAGGCACAGTTCACCGTGCCGCCGGAGGGCTACACCCCCGCCGGCGCGGCGGAGACGGCGGACTATCTGTGCGGCGCGCTGGACTTCTTGACGCCGGTGGATATCGCCGCCGGTCTGACGCTGACGGACTACTACCGCACCGACCCCCACTGGCGGCAGGAGCAGCTGCACCCCACGGCGGACACCCTGCTGACTGCCATGGGCGCGCCGGTGTCCGGCACGCGGGACGAGACGCTGTGCGCGCTGGAGGGGGCGTTCCACGGCAGCTACTGGGGAAAAACCCAGGAGCCGCTGGAGCCGGACACGCTGTCCTACCTGACCTCCCCTGTGCTGGAGGGCTGCACCGTCCATAGCTACGAGACGGATACCGACGGCGGCGTATACGATTTCACCGCCGCGCAGGACGCGCCCTACGACCTGTTTCTGTCCGGCAGCCGCTCCCTGCTGCGTATCGACAACCCCGACGCCCTGTCGGACAGGACGCTGGTGGTGTTCCGGGACTCCTTCGGCAGCAGCATCATCCCGCTGCTGGCGGAGAGCTACCGCACGGTGTACGCCGTGGATATCCGGTATCTGGCGTCTGACCGGCTGGGGCGCGTCGTGGACTTTCCCGATGACGCGGACGTGCTGCTTTTATACAGCACCACCGTCCTGCAAAACAGCATCACCCTGAAGTGACCGGCGGCATAGACTGGTATGGACACCTTATGAGGAGGCCGTGCCGCATGACGCAAACACTGGCGCAGCTGTTACCCGGAGAGAGCGGCCGCGTGGCCGCGCTGGACTTTCCGTCCCGAAAAGCCCGCCGCATGGAGGATCTGGGCTTTCTCCCCGGGCAGCGGGTCACCGCGCTGCACACAGCACCCTTCGGCGGGATCACCGCCTATCAGATGCTGGACACCGTGATCGCCCTGCGGGACACCGATGCCCGCCGCATCACGCTGCAAACGTAAAAAGATGACGCTCCGCCTGTGCGGAACGTCATCTTTTTTGCGTTATTGCCGGCGTGTCCTCAGAAGGATACCACCTCGTTGGCGGGCTTGGCGGCGGCGGTCACGCTGCTGACATACAGCACGGGACCCTCGCCCTGATAGGCGTCGCAGCTCTCCTTCTTCACGGTGGCGTGGATCTCCACCCACTCCTTATCCTTGAAGCGTTCCAGTCCCTCGCCCCGGCAGACCAGCGCCAGGAACTGCATATCCTTGTCGCAGCAGACCATGGCGAAGCGGCCGGGACAGTGGACGCCCTTGAACTTCTTGGAATGGCACATGATGGCCTTGAAGGACACCTCCACCCCCTCGTAGCGGTCGGGGTTGTCCATCATGTCCACATACCAGATGCCGTAGTCGTCGTCCGGCACGTCCAGCTTGCCGCCGGACAGGTCGAAGGGTGACATCTCCGGCGTCACATACTCCTCGCTGGTGCCGTCGGTGTTCTCCAGATAGATGTCGGCGCGGCGGTTCACCATCCGCAGGTTGCGGCTGCGCAGCTGGGCGCGGAGCTGCTCGTTGCAGCGGTTGAAGATCAGCAGGTCGGCGTTGGAGATCTTCTCCATCATCAGCTGTCCCATGTTCCGCACATACGGCTCGAAGGTGTTGGCGTCCACCAGGCACATGATCTGATACAGGATCCAGTTGGCGGGCAGACCCTCCCGGTACAGCGGCTCGATCTGCCACATACCGTTGAACTCGATGATGACCTGCTTGGGGCGGTACTGCTTTTCCAGCTTCTTGAAAAGCTCCGGCGTCATCTGCTCCGGCTCGTCGATGGTGTAGGTGAACACGTTGCCCAGCACCTTGGGGTCGTAGGCCGTCTCGCCCTCCTCGCAGCACAGCAGCAGCGTCCGGTCCTCGGCGGCGAAGCCGTCCTGCAAAATGCCGTTGATGAAGCTGGTCTTGCCGGCATCCAGAAAACCGGCGATGAGGTAAACAGGAATATCCATACGGTGTACCTCGCGCCTTACAGGCCGAACAGCGCGGCCAGCTTGTCCTCCTTCAGCTGGGAGCCGATGACGCACAGACGGCCGGTGTAGTCGGCGGCGCCGAAGCGGATCTGATGCTCCTCCGGCACGAAGTCGAAGTGCAGCCACTTGCCGTCCTCGCTGTGGACGATGCCCTTGGCGCGGAGGATCGCGCCGTAGTCGCCGCTGTCCAGCGCGGTGAGGATCGTCTCCAGCTCGCTCTCGGTGAATACCTTCACCGTCTCCACGCCCCAGCTGGTGAACACCTCGTCGGCGTGATGGTGGTGATGGTGGCAGCTGCAATGGGGATCGTCGCACTCCTCACCGTCGTGGTGGTGGTGCTCGTGGTCGTGGTCATGGTCGTGACAATGCTCGTGGTCATGGTCATGGTCGTGATGGTGGCAATGCTCGTCCTCATCATGGCCGTGATGGCTGTGGTCATGCTCCTCATGGTCATGGTGGCAGCAGTGATCGTGGTCATCCTCCTCGTGGTCGTGGTGATGATGGTGATGCTCCGCCTCGTCCGCCGCGTGCTCGGCCTGCATCCGCGCCAGCAGCTCATCGGCCAGCGACACCTTCTCGATGGCGCTGAGGATGGTCTTGCCGTCCAGCTCGTCCCACGGCGTAGTGAGGATGGCGGCGTTGGGATTCTTCTCCCGCAGCAGGGCCACGGCAGCCTCCAGCTTCTCCTGATTCAGCCTCTGGGTGCGGGAGAGGATGATGGTGCCGGCGGACTCGATCTGGTTGTTGTAGAACTCACCGAAGTTCTTCATGTAGACCTTCACCTTGGTGGCGTCGGCCACGGTGACGAAGCTGTTGAGCTTCATGTCCGGCACATCCTTGACGGTGTTCTCCACCGCCACGATCACGTCGCTGAGCTTGCCCACGCCGGAGGGCTCGATGAGGATGCGGTCGGGGGCAAACTGCTGATGCACGTCCTTCAGCGCCTTGTTGAAGTCACCCACCAGAGAACAGCAGATGCAGCCGGAGGACATCTCGCTGATCTGGACGCCGGACTCCTTCAGAAAGCCGCCGTCGATGCTGATCTCGCCGAATTCATTTTCGATGAGCACCAGCTTCTCGCCCTGAAAGGCCTCCGCCAGCAGCTTCTTGATGAGCGTGGTCTTGCCTGCGCCCAGAAAGCCGGATACGATATCGATTTTTGTCATAGTAAAACCTTCTTTTCTCTGCCGCCTGCGGCGGCACATAGTCTTTCTCTCATATCATATCCCTTTTTCCCGAAAATGCAAGTGGGCGCAGGGAAAAACTGTCTCCCTGCGCCCCATGGCGGCGTATGTGTCCGCTACCAGCTGGTGTTCTCTCCATCGTTGAGAAAGCCGTCGCTGTCGTGGACATAGCCGTTTTCCAGCATCTGCCGGAAGGTGGCGGTGCTGTCCGCACCGCGCCGCAGGGCGCGGCGTCCCATGCGGTCCTCCGCCTGCGTGCCGGGCAGCGTATCCTCGCCGTTCTGCCGGTTTTCTCCGGCGCCGGGCTGGGTGGGCGTGTCGGTGCCGTTCTGCCAGCTGCCGCCGCTGCCGTTGTCCTGCGGGGCGTTCTGGCTCTGGTTGGTATCGGGGCGGCTGGGATCGCCGCCGTTGTTCCGCCCTTCGTCCTTGCCGCAGGCTGTCAGCATCAACGACAGCGCCAGCACCGTAATAATCGCAGAAAATCGTCTCATGATGCAAAAACCTCCCTTACTCATCGTGCGCGCTGCGCCGCAGTTAGTATCCGCCTGCGGCACCGTTCATAGCCGTGAGGAATGCTGGCGGAATGTGCATTTTTTGGCTTTTGCCGCGGAAACGTTGCCTTTTGCACCTGCATATGGTACAATACTCATTCAAAGATACGCAAAAACGATTACGAAACGTAATGTATGCGGCGGATATGACCGACCGTATAGCTGACAGGAGGTCAAATCATGCAAAATCTGGAAAAACAATACCATATTCACTGCGAGGAGGGCGACGTAGGCCGCTATGTGATCCTGCCCGGCGACCCGGGCCGCTGCGAGAAGATCGCCGCGCTGTTTGACGACGCCCGTTTCGTGGCACAGAACCGGGAGTACACCGTCTACACCGGCACGCTGCTGGGGGAGAAGGTGTCCGTCTGCTCCACCGGCATCGGTGGGCCGTCCGCCTCCATCGCCATGGAGGAGCTGCACAACATCGGCGCGGACACGTTCCTCCGCGTAGGCACCTGCGGCGGCATCGATCTGGACGTCCGCAGCGGCGACGTGGTGGTGGCCACCGGCGCCATCCGCTTTGAGCACACCAGCCGGGAGTACGCGCCCATCGAGTACCCCGCCGTGGCGGACTTCGAGGTGACCACCGCGCTGGTGCAGGCGGCTAAGGCACTGGGTAAGCGGACACAGGTAGGCGTCGTCCAGTGCAAGGATGCGTTCTACGGCCAGCACAGCCCCGCCAGGATGCCGGTGTCCTACGAGCTGCTGAACAAGTGGGAGGCGTGGAAGCGCCTGCACGTCAAGGCCAGCGAGATGGAGTCCGCCGCACTGTTCGTGGTGGCGGACGCGCTGCAATGCCGCTGCGGTTCCTGCTTCCATGTGGTGTGGAATCAAGAGCGGGAGAAGGCCGGGCTGGATCAGGACATGAGCGAGGACACCACCGCCGCCGTGCAGGTGGGCGTGGAGGCGCTGAAGCTGCTGATCCAAGCGGATCGGGAGAAGGCCGCCGCCCAGAAATAAGCGAAAAAGAAAGCCGCAGATGCCTGCGGCTTTCTTCTTTGCTTACAACGCTTCCTCCAACGCCTTGCATTCCTGTGCCTCCTGCCGGTAGTCGGCAGCGGACTGGCGGGTAGAGGCCATCTCCTCCTCCGTCAGCGGGCGCTTCACCTTGGCGGGAGAGCCGATGACCATGCTGCCGTCGGGGATGACGGTGTTCTGGGTCACCAGCGCACCGGCGCCGATAAGACAGTTTTTGCCGATTTTTGCGCCATTGAGGACGATAGCGCCCATGCCGATCAGCGTCTCGTCGCCGATGGTGCAGCCGTGGAGGATGGCGCCGTGTCCCACGGTGACATTCTTACCCACCGTCACCGGCAGGCCGTACTCCACATGGACCACACAGTTGTCCTGAATGTTGGTACCCTCGCCGATGGAGATGGCGGCGCGGTCGCCCCGCAGCACCGCGTTATAGAACACGCTGCTGCCGGCAGCCAGCTGCACGTCGCCCCGGACGACAGCGCCGGGGGCTACAAAAACAGAGGGGTGGATAGCGGGCTTTTTCATGGGAGAAGGATCCTTTCCGTGTTTTTCCACATTGTACCACGTTTTTTCCGGATAACCAGCGTTTCCGGCAAAATTTCTTAAAAATCGCCCTTACATTTTTTGACATGGTGTGGTATAATTCTCATAGTGAGTAAAGAGCTGCACGGCTGGGGAAAAGCGGACGTGCGGCGTTTCCATGCTTTGTGTGTTTGTGTAAGGAGTGTGAAAAAATGTTTGCAGCAGGTGATCTCGTGGTGTATGGCGGCGAGGGCGTCTGCCGGGTGGAGCGTGTCGGTCCGTCCGGGATGACCTATGACGACGGCGGCCGGCTCTACTATCATCTGACGCCGCTGTACCGCAGCGGCACGGTGCTGACGCCGGTGGATACCGGCATTTTGATGCGCCCTGTCATCACGAGGGAGGCGGCGCTGGCGCTGATCGCGTCCATCCCTGCGCTGCCGCCCTGCAAGCCGGAGCAGGCGGGTGTCCGGGCTGCCCGGGATTTCTACCATCAGGTGGTGATGCGCTGCGAGTGCGGCGAACTGGCGGCCATGATCCACAATGTGTGCCGCAAGCGGGCATGGGCGGTGCGCCACGGCAAAAAGGTCAGCCAGATGGACGAGCGCTACCTCAAGCGCGCCGAGGATCAGCTGTATGGCGAGCTGGCCGCTGTGCTGGGCACGGAGCGGGGCGAGGTGGCGGACTTTATCCGCCAGAGCTGGCCCGGCTGGCCGGAGAAGCTGCCGGAGCCTGCACCGGCGGAGGCGTAAAAAAAGAGAAAACCGTATAGGGATGAAAAAGGAACGGAGAGCAGTGCTCTCCGTTCCTTTTTCGTTCGTTGTATCAGAAGTGGCGGACAAGTCCGGCGATAAGCAGGGTGGGCAGCAGCCACAGCAGCAGGAACAGCACCATGGCCACCGGTGTCAGCACCGTGAAATTGCCCACGGAGGTCAGGTAGTAGGCCAGCAGGATACCGCACAGGGAGCCGATATAGCTGAGGACAGTGGCGGTGCGGACAGCCCGCACCATGCGGCGGCTTCCCACCACCGACTCCGCCAGCGGGAGAAGCCCCTCGCGGCAGACGATGACATTGGGCGCGTCGCCCTGCTGCGACGCCAGCTGCGCCAGCGCCAGCCGGGTGGACACATCGGGATAGACCACCTTGGCGTCCACGCCGAACTTCCGCTTGATAAGGCCGGGGGTCACATTGCTGCTGCGGACGGCCAGCACCGGTGTGATACGGCTGCGGCGCATGGCCCGCAGCGCCCACTCCGCGTTGCGGGAGGGCTGGTACTTCACGGCGAACACCGCCGTCAGCACACCGTCCACCGCCAGAAAGAGGCCGGTTTGAAGCTTCAGATCCCGCGGCAGCGCCACCCGGCGTTTTTTCATGAAATAGGCGCTGCCCATCAGCACCGTCTCGCCGTGGATGGCAGCCTCCACGCCGCCCTCCTCGCAGTAGCGCAGCTCGTCCACCCGCATGGGGTAGCCGCCCTCCACCGTGAGCTGCCGATCCAGCAGCGGCGCAAGGCTGCTGGCGGCGGCCTTGGATACGGCGGCGGCGTAGGATACGGCGCGCACGCGCTCCTCACCATAGACCTTGTAGCCGTTGAGGGTCACCGTGCCGGCGGGAAACAGATCGTCGTCGGTGAGGACGATGCGTCCGGCGCGAGCCACGGCTCTTGCACCGGCGTACCCGGCGGCGGCCGCGCCGCTGTGCTCCAGCCGGCGGGACAGGTAGTACAGGGGCAGCGTCCCCGTCAGAGGCAGGGATAGCTGGACGCCGGCGCCGGTAAGGACGGCCAGCACCCAGGGGAATTCCTCCATGGGCCGGGCGGTGAAGCACACCACGCCGGACAGCACCACCGCGATGCTCAGCAGCAGCGGCAGCACATAGTTCTGCCACTGGCGGGCGGGGTCGGGGCGCATGGTCGTGCGGTAGAAGCCCTCCAGTACCCCTTGCTGCTTGCAGACACCGGCGGGCAGCACGGACACCACATAGGGCGGCACGCCGTTGACATCTGCCAGATGGAAGGCGATGCGGCGGGTCTCCGCCGTCAGATAAAGGCCCAGCTGACAGCTCAAAATCAGAAGAGCGCCAGCGGCGGCGTAGGGCGTGGACAGGGTGCTGCCGGTGACGATGCCGCTGAGGCAGCACAAAAGATCCGCCAGCACCGTCACACCGGCGCACAGCTCGCAGCCCACACGGCCGTCCCGCAGCATCCGGTAAGCGGTCTGCCACACCGGCAGACACAGCAGCGCCGTCAGTAGCAGCCCGCCGCCCAGCACGGCGCAGCGCAGCAGCGCGGCGTCCAGCCAAGCGGGAGGCAATACCTCCAGCTCCTGTAAAACGGCTGCCACCACCAGCAGCAGCGTGGGGAACGCACCCAGCACCAGCCCGCGGCGCAGCCGGTTGCACCGGCGCTTTTCCTCCCGCAGGGCGTCGTCCATGCGGGGCTCCGGCTCCTCCGGTTCCTCCGGCTCCGGCTCGTCCTCCGGCTCGTCAAAAAGCTGTTCCGTCTCCTGTGAAAGGCCGCGCCGGCGGTCATCGCCGCGCGCCGTAAAGCGGTGCAGCAGCGCGGCCAGCCGCTGACCCAGCGGAACGGGCTCATCGAGGACGCCGTCCTCCGACTCCTCCAGCACGGACTCCACCGTCTGGTTCATCACGTCCTTCAGACTGACGCGGTCCGGCACGTCGGAAAGGGGCATATCCTCCGGTTCAGGTACAGACTCCGGCTCCTCCGGTTCCTCCGGCTCGGACGCGGGCATCGGCTCGGGCACAGGCTCCGGGTCAGGTACAGACTCCG
>Ga0129313_1002195_pt1 | contig 10643 bp, 6 predicted proteins | sample O1105metagenome_FD_94436 | JGI IMG/M metagenome (GOLD analysis project Ga0129313, IMG submission 94436) | Orangutan group fecal microbial communities from fecal samples from Wisconsin, USA - O1105 metagenome | ecosystem: Host-associated > Mammals > Digestive system > Large intestine > Fecal... | reverse complement strand
TGTCTGGGATATCTCAATGAGAGCATCAGGTGCATGGTGGGAACCGCCCAGGAAAAGCAGGTATCCAGGTGCTATAATATTCTTGGCATCATTGCCCACGGACAGAATAATCTCCTGTTGGCAGTAGAACAGTACGATAAAGCCCTTTCCTATACGGAAAAATACGCAGACCACTATATGCACTATATTGTGGTCAATAATCTGGCAGATGTCTATTATCGTATCGGGGCGTATGAAAAGGCGTTTGAATGCTATAGAGAATGCATTGGGGAATTTGAACAATATGGTGATAACAGTGCAATCAGCATGTATAATTACATGACAATGCTGTCAAGCTACGGCTATTGTCTTGTTATGGCGGGAAAGTGCGAGGAGGCAAAGCATGTGTCCGAGCAGTTGTTTGCCATGAAGTCCGGCGAGCATTCAAAGCTGTTTCCGGCATTGTCTGCCTTTACTTTTTTTGCACTGCTCTGTTATAAAATCGGCAAGGAAGATTTGGCGGAGAACTGCCTGAATGTGGCGGTGAAGGCGGCGATGGAAACGAAAAGCGTGTCGGGGGAATATGACTGGTTTTTAAATCTCTTTGAACTGCTCATTATGATGAAAAAGTACGGATACCTGAGTACAATTCTGGATTACATCGAGCCCCTTGTTGCTTTGGAGAATAATGAGGGGTTTTTGTTGCAACTGTTGGTATACCGTCTTAAGTATTGCGGTGATAAAATGACCGATGAGCAATATATGGAAAGGGCAAAGGTATTTTTCCGAATTAAGACAGAGTATGAGAACAGAGAGTACGGACAGGTTATCCGTATGATGGAAATGCGAAGGCGCCTGTATAACATTGAGGAGGAGCAGCTGGAGCTGGAAGAACAAAGAACAAAACTGAAGTATCAGGCGGATCATGATGAACTGTCGGGATTGTACAATAAAGGCTGTCTGAACCGATATGCGGAGGAAGCTTTTGAGCAGGCAATGAGAAAGCAGAAGACGCTGGGTGTACTGTTTGTGGATATCGATTATTTTAAGCAAATGAACGATAATTATGGTCACGGGAAAGGGGACGAGTGCATCAGGGCGGTAGCGGACAGCATTCGGGAATGTGTACCCGGAGAATTTGCGGCAAGATACGGCGGTGATGAATTTGTGGTAATTATACCCGGACGTGATGCGGATTATGTCCGTGACAGTGCAATAGAAATTACGGAACATGTGCGGAAAAAGAAGATTGAAAACAAAAATTCCGAGGTGGCCGACATACTTACCGTGACAGTCGGGGCAGTGTGTGCGGTACCCAAAAAGCATAATAAAATGTGGGACTTTCTGGCAGCGGCCGATGAGGCTCTGTATGCACAGAAGAGCGAGAAAAAAAGCGGTATGTGTTTCCGTGAAAAGGTAGGAGGAGAAGGATGAAGCTTGTTTTTATTGGCGCGGATCATGAGGTGACGGGAAGCTGTCATTATTTGGAGGTGGGCGATAAGCACATTCTTGTGGACTACGGAATGGAACAGGGAATCAATGTATTTGAGAATGAACCGCTGCCGGTCAGTGAGTCTATGATTGATTATGTGTTTTTAACCCATGCTCACGTGGACCATTCCGGGCTGTTGCCGCTCTTGTATGCAAGAGGTTTTCGGGGACAGGTATATGCCACGGATGCTACAGCGGATCTTTGTAGTATTATGTTGCGTGACTGTGCCCATATCCAGACCATGGAGGCGGAATGGAAGAACAGAAAGGCAAAGCGCAGCCAGGCGGTGGCGGCGTCAGAACCGCTTTATACCATGGAAGATGCGGAGGGAATCATTAAGAGGATTGTTCCCTGTCATTACGGACGGGAGATTCAGGTCTGTGACGGTGTGAAAATCCGTTTTACGGATATCGGGCATCTGTTGGGCTCCGCCAGCATAGAGGTATGGTTGACAGAGGGACAGACTACGAAGAAAATTGTCTTTTCCGGCGACATCGGAAATAAGCATCAGCCGCTTTTGAAGGACCCCACCTGCACGAAGGAAGCAGATTATGTGGTGATGGAGTCCACCTACGGAGACAGATTGCACAGCACCGAGCGTCCTGATTATGTTGGGGAACTGGCTTCCATTCTGAAAGATACTTTTGACAGGGGCGGAAATGTGGTAATTCCTTCTTTTGCCGTTGGACGTACACAGGAGATGCTGTATTTCCTGCGCAAAATCAAGGTTGACCGTCTGGTGGAGGGGCATGAAAACTTCCCGGTGTATGTGGACAGTCCGCTGGCGGTGGAAGCCACGGGAATTTTTGAGGAGAACCGTTGGGAGTGCTTTGACGATGAGGCCATGGAGCTGGTTCGTGAGGGGATTAATCCCATTGCCTTTGCCGGCTTGAAACTCGCCATCACAAGCGAAGAATCAAAAGAAATCAATTTTATCGATACGCCGAAGGTCATCATATCTGCATCCGGAATGTGTGATGCGGGACGTATCAGACATCATTTGAAACATAATCTGTGGCGACCGGAGTGTACCATTCTTTTCGTGGGCTATCAGTCGGTGGGAACCTTGGGAAGAAGCATTATTGAAGGTGCCGAGGAGGTGCGGTTGTTCGGCGAACCTATTCAGGTCCGGGCACAGATCAGACAACTGACAGGATTAAGCGGCCATGCAGACAAAAACGGCCTGTTGGAATGGATTTCAGCGTTTGAGGAGAAGCCCAGGAAGGTTTTTGTGGTTCACGGTGAGGACAGAGTATGTACGGAATTTTCCGAGTGCCTGAAAATTGAGTATGGACAGAGAGCCTGTGCACCTTACAGCGGTAGCGTATTTAATCTGGCATCCGGAAAATTTGAGTACGAGGCAGAGCCCATACCGGTTAAGAAGAAAGCAAAGGCACCTGCCGCCACCGGTGTCTATGCAAGGCTCCTGGCTGCTGCCCAGAGGTTGCTTGCTTTGGTACAGAAGAGTGACGGGCTTGCCAATAAGGACATGGCAAAGTTTGCGGATCAGATCAATTCCGTATGTGACAAGTGGCAGTAGTTGACAGAAAAAGTGAGAAAGCCGTCTTCAGCGGCAGAATGAGAGGAAAAATGGGTAGAATTATCATTCAGGGAGAGACAACCCCTGATCCGATTAGTTTGATTGGAAGAGAGGCCGGTGTCTGCTGGGGGGCAGATATCTCGAATGCAGAAAGAAACTATAAGAGAGGAATGGACTGCCTGACCTCCGGGCACGGCAGAACATGGGAATATCCTCAGGTATATATGATTCTGGACGGGTATTCCGCCCGGGTAATCAGGGAATTCTATACACACATCGGCGGAGGCCCTACCAGATTACAGGCCTCTACCAGATATATCAATTACCAGAAGGGTTTTCCTTTTGTCACTCCGCCTAAGATTGCTGCGAATGAAGAGGCAGAGGCAGTTTACAGGCATGCGATGGATGAAATCCTGACTGCTATGCAAAAGTTGGAAGCAATGGAGCTTCCCAGAGAGGATATCGGCATGCTGCTTCCCTTGGGCATGGAGACAAAGGTGGTATTCCGCACAAATCTCCGAAACCTGATTGATATGGCACATCAGAGAATGTGTACCAGAGCTTACTGGGAGTACAGAGCACTGATGAATGATATGGTCAATGCCCTCGGCGCATATTCTGAGGAGTGGAAGTATCTGGTGGATTCCTATTTTGTGCCGAAATGCGAAGTCGCCGGTTTCTGCACGGAGGCAAAATGTTGCGGTAGAAAACCAAAGAGAGATATGTGAGGACAGAAGATGAACATTATTGTTGCGGTAGATAACAATTGGGCAATCGGCAATAAGGACAAGCTCCTTGTCAACATACCAAACGACCAAAAGCATTTCAGGGAGGAGACCACAGGAAAAGTGGTGGTGCTGGGGAGGAAGACTCTGCAGACTTTTCCCCAGGGACAGCCTCTGAAAAACAGGACGAATATTATTCTTTCCGGAGATAAAAATTACCGGGTCAAGGATGCTACGGTAGTTCATTCGGTGGAGGAGCTTCTGGAGGAATTGAAGAAGTATGACACCGAAAATGTCTACATTGTCGGGGGCGAGAGCATCTACAGGCAGATGCTGCCCTACTGTGATGTGGCACATGTGACAAAAATCGATCACAAATATGAGGCGGATACCTATTTTCCGAATCTGGACGACGACCCGGAGTGGGAGATTACGGCGGACAGCGATGAGCAGACCTATTTTGACATTGCATATAACTTCTTGAAATATGAACGAAGAAAGAAGCAGTTCAAGTGTATTGACTTTTGAACGTAAAAGTATAATAATGTTTAGCAACAAAATAATAATCCGAGGAAAGAAGGCAGACCATGGAAAAGAAAAATATCGATTGGAGTAATCTTGGTTTCGGATACGTTCAGACGGATTTCAGATACGTGTCCAACTTTAAGAACGGCGCATGGGATGATGGCGTGCTGACGGAGGATGCAAACATTGTCCTGAATGAGTGTGCCGGTGTCCTTCAGTATGCGCAGACTGTATTTGAAGGTTTGAAAGCTTATACCACGGAGGACGGACACATTGTTACTTTCCGTCCCGATTTGAATGCAGAGAGAATGGAATCCTCTGCGGCAAGGCTGGAAATGCCGGTATTCCCCAAGGAGCGTTTCGTGGATGCCGTTACAAAGGTGGTAGCAGCCAATGCGGCTTTTGTACCGCCTTACGGCAGCGGTGCTACGCTATATCTTCGCCCCTATATGTTCGGGACAAACCCTGTCATCGGTGTTAAGCCTGCAGATGAATATCAGTTCAGAATTTTCTGTACACCCGTAGGACCTTACTTTAAGGGTGGCGTAAAGCCTTTGACAATCCGGGTAAGCGATTTTGACCGTGCGGCACCTCACGGTACAGGTAATATCAAGGCCGGTTTGAACTATGCCATGAGCCTGCACGCTATCGTAACGGCACACAAGGAAGGCTTTGACGAGAATATGTATCTTGACCCCGGCACCCGCACTAAGGTGGAGGAGACAGGCGGAGCAAACTTCCTGTTTGTCACCAAGGACGGCAAGGTGGTAACACCCAAGTCCGACAGCATTTTGCCTTCCATTACCCGCCGCTCTCTTATCTATGTGGCAAAGGAGTATCTGGGACTGGAGGTTGAGGAGAGAGAAGTATTCATGGACGAGGTAAAGGATTTTGCAGAGTGCGGACTTTGCGGTACTGCGGCTGTTATCTCCCCTGTAGGAAAAATTGTGGATCACGGTACTGAAATTTGTCTGCCCAGCGGTATGACAGAGATGGGTCCCACCACAAAGAAGCTCTATGAGACCCTGACCGGTATCCAGATGGGCAGAATCGAAGCTCCCAAGGGCTGGATTCATGTGATTCAGTAGAGAATGCGATAAATTTGAATGTATAAAAGATAAATGCCCATACTCCCAAAACGAGTCTGGGCATTTTGCGACTCTTGATAACTGCCGAAAAATGTGAGCGCGGTTTGACAGGAGGAAAAAAGGGAAGTATAGTAAAAGAATGAATATGGACAAGAAACAAAAAAAGGGGAAAATGAATAAGAAAGCTCCGGGAGACAGCGTGCCAAGGGTTGTACGGCACATGGGACGGATGGCGGCACTTTGGCTGTGCCTGGTATTTGTAATGGGTTGCTTTTCTGCCTGCGGAGCAGGGGGAACAAGAGTGGTATTTACCACCGGCTTCGGAAAGGATGAGGTGTTTCGGATTGGAGACGGCAGGTGTACGGTTCCCGAGCTCATGGTATACCTGACCACTACCCAGAACCGATACGAAAGCGTGTACGGTGCCGAGGTTTGGAACGTGGCCAAGGATAATGTAACGCTGGAGGAGAATGTAAAGGAAACGGTTCTTGCGAGAATCGCCCAAGTGAAAACCATGTGTCTTTTGGCGGAGAACAAAGGAGTAGAATTGGATGAGGAAGAAATACAGCTTGTGAAACAGGCGGCGGCAGAGTATTTCAACTCTCTGAATGAAACGGAAATTCAACTCATGGGTGTTGATGAGAACATAATTATTCAACTTTACACAGAGTACGCACTGGCAAACAAAGTGTATCGGTATATCATTCAGGATATTAACCCGGAAATCAGTGACGACGAGGCAAGAACCATAACGGTACAGCATATTCTGCTGCATACCTGGACCACGGACGGAAGCGGAGCGCGGGTTGACTATGGTGAGGATGTGAAGGAGTCTGTATATGAAAAAGCATGCGAAATTCGTGAGATGGCGTTAAGCGGAGAACAGGATTTTCTGGAGTTGGCATCCAAATACAGTGAAGATACCAATATCACCTATTCCTTCGGCAAAGGGGAGATGGACGCTGTGTTTGAGGAAACGGCATTTTCTCTGGAAACAGATGAAATCAGTCAGATTATTGAGACGGAGGCGGGATATCATATCATCAAATGTATCAGCACCTTTGACAGAGAGCAGACGGAACTCAGCAAAGCAGAAATCGTGGAGGAGCGTCGCAGGGAGGTGTTTGGTGAGGAGTATGATGCTTTTGCAGATACGCTGGTCCGTCAGCTGAATACAAAGCTCTGGGATGAAATTGCGCTGATTCATGATGAAGAGGTGAATACCATATCTTTTTTTGATTTGTATGCCAAGTATTTCCCGGAGGATTCGTGGAGATGAATGGTGTTTTAGAAAAATTTTAGAAATGCCGAAATGCCCAATTTATGGGCATTTCAAAGAACTTGTTAGCACTCATCCAAAATGAGTGCTAATTTTGTGTTGACTTTTGGAAATGGCAGATTTAAACTCATATTTAACGGGTGATGTGATGTCATCTAACGAAAAAAAGAAAAGAAGAAAGGGATGTTGCAAAATGGCAGCAAAAAGCGGAAGCTTATCAATTAACAGTGAAAACATTTTTCCCATTATCAAGAAGTGGTTGTATTCCGACCATGACATTTTTTATCGTGAGCTGATTTCCAATGGCTGCGATGCGGTGACGAAGCTGAAAAAGCTGGATATGATGGGAGAATATACTCTTCCCGAAAATTATAAGGCGAGAGTGGACGTGGTAGTCAATCCCGAAAAGAAGACACTGACCTTTACGGATAACGGTCTGGGTATGACTGCTGACGAGGTGGAAGAGTATATTAATCAGATTGCCTTCTCAGGTGCTACGGACTTTATTGAAAAGTATAAGGATAAGAGCAATGCAGACCAGATTATCGGTCATTTCGGACTGGGCTTTTATTCCGCGTTTATGGTTGCGGATGAAGTGCATATTGATACATTGTCCTACAAGGCAGATGCAAAACCTGTACATTGGGAGTGCGACGGCGGCACGGAATTCTCCATGGAGGAAGGCGACAAGAAAGAGGTGGGCACTACAATCACTCTTTTTCTGAATGAAGACTGCCTGGAGTTCTGTAACGAGTACAAGGCCCGCGAGGTTATCAAGAAATATTGTTCCTTCATGCCTACAGAGATTTATCTCTCAAAGGCTGACACTAAGGAAACACAGGTGATTAAGCCCGATGAGCTGAAGGAGGGAGATGTTGTCCTGGAGGAAATCCATCCTACCGTGAAGGAGGACGGTACTACCGAGGGTGAGGAAAAGCTGAAGATTCAGAAGCGTCCTGAGCTGTTGAATGAAACTACACCTCTTTGGACAAAACATCCCAACGACTGCACAAGGGAGGAATATCTGGAGTTTTACCGTAAGGTATTCCAGGATTACAAGGAGCCTTTGTTCTGGATTCACCTGAACATGGATTATCCTTTCAATTTAAAGGGTATTTTGTACTTCCCCAAAATTAACATGGAGTATGAGTCCATCGAGGGAACCATCAAGCTGTACAACAATCAGGTATTTATTGCCGACAATATCAAAGAGGTGATTCCTGAGTTCCTGATGCTGTTAAAGGGCGTTATCGACTGTCCTGATCTGCCGCTGAATGTATCCAGAAGCGCATTGCAGAATGACGGTTTTGTAAAGAAAATTTCCGAGTACATTACCAAGAAGGTGGCAGACAAGTTGTCCGGTATGTGCAAGACCGAAAAAGAGGAATACGAAAAGTACTGGGATGATATCAGTCCTTTCATCAAGTTCGGTTGCCTGAAGGATGACAAGTTCTGCGAGAAGATGAACGATTACATTCTGTTCAAGAACCTGGACGGAAAGTATCTGACCTTGCCCGAGTGTCTGGAGACAAAGCCTATTGATACCGAAGAGGAAGCCGGAAATGCAGTAGACGAGAACGGTGAGAAAGTGGAAGCAGAGGTTGTCAAGGACGACAAGGCAGAGGAGAATGCCTCCGACGCAGAAGGGGAAGCGGCAGAAGGTGAGGAGAAGAAGGAGAAGGTTGTTTACTATGTCACCGATGAACAGCAGCAGAGCCAGTACATCAACATGTTCAAGGCTGCAAAGATGGATGCTGTTATCCTGACCCACAATATTGACCAGCCTTTCATTTCTCAACTGGAGTCCAAGAACGAGGGCATTAAGTTCCAGAGAATAGATGCAGACGTGACGGATGCCATGAAAGCGAAGACCTCCAAGAAGGCTCAGGAGGAGTTCGAGGAGCAGGCTAAGACCATCGCTGAAGTCATGAAGAAGGCGCTGAAGAACGATAAGATTACCATTAAGGTGGATAAGCTGAAGAACAAGAAGATATCCTCCATGATTACCCTGTCCGAAGAGACAAGACGTATGCAGGATATGATGAAGATGTACTCTATGCCCGGAATGGATATGGGCGCTTTCGGAGGAGAGGGCGAAACTCTGATTCTGAACGCAAATCATCCTCTGGTACAGTATGTCATCGAGCACAAGGACGGAGAGAATGTGGAGATGATTTGCGAACAGCTCTACGACCTTGCAAAGCTCCAGCATGCACCTTTATCTCCCGAAGCCATGACAAAGTTTGTGGCAAGAAGCAACGAGATAATGATGCTTTTGACAAAATAAAATCAATATTCATTTTAATGAAATAACCGCCGGATTGGAATGAATCCGGCGGTTATTCTGCTTTAGGGTATAGAAAGTGAAGGAAAGGAAAAAATACTTGAATTTCCTTTAAATGCATTTCTCCTTTTGCGGAATTGTGTTCCCGTTGAATAAGGCGATATGGATGGGTAAAAGATATAGAAAACTTCGTATTTCCAGGGTAAATCCGGCACCAAAATACCCCAAGAATCAAGAAAGGTTGAAATTATGGGGTAAATCCGGCACCAGATTACCCCAAGAATCAAGAAAGGTTGAAATTTTGGGGTAAATCCGGCACCAGATTACCCCAAGAATCAAGGCGGTTTGAGATTTTGGGGTAAATCCGGCACCGGGTTACCCCAAGAATCAAAGTAATTTGAGATTTTGGGGTAAATCTGGCACCAAATTACCCCAAGAATCAAAGTAATTTGAGATTTTGGGGTAAAGCAGGCACCAAATTACCCCAAGAATCAAGGCGGTTTGAGATTTTGGGGTAAATCCGGCATCAAAATACCCCAAGAATCAAAGTAATTTGAAATTATGGGGTAAATCCGGCACCAAAATACCCCAAGAACCAAGAAAGGTTGAAATTTGGGGGTAAATCCGGCACCAGATTACCCCAAGAATCAAGGCGGTTTGAGATTTTGGGGTAAATCCGGCACCAAAATACCCCAAGAATCAAGGCGGTTTGAGATTTTGGGGTAAAGCAGGCACCAGATTACCCCAAGAATCAAGGCGGTTTGAGATTTTAGGGTAAAGCAGGCACCAGATTACCCCAAGAATCAAGGCGGTTTGAGATATATGGGGTAAATCCGGCACCAAAATACCCCAAGAATCAAGGCGGTTTGAGATTTTGGGGTAAATCCGGCACCAAAATACCCCAAGAATCAAGAAAGGTTGAAATTTTGGGGTAAGTCCGGCACCAAAATACCCCAAGAATCAAAGTAATTTGAGATTATGGGGTAAATCCGGCACCAGATTACCCCAAGAATCAAAGTAATTTGAGATTATGGGGTAAATCCGGCACCAAAATACCCCAAGAATCAAGGAAGGTTTGAAATTTGGGGGTAAATCTGGCACCGGATTACCCCAAGAATCAAGGTAATTTGAAATTTTGGGGTAAATCCGGCATCAAATTACCCCAAGAATCAAGAAAGGTTGAAATTTTGGGGTAAAGCAGGCACCAGATTACCCCAAGAATCAAAGTAATTTGAGATTATGGGGTAAATCCGGCACCAAAATACCCCAAGAATCAAGGTAATTTGTGATTATGGGGTAAATCCGGCACAAAATTACCCCAAGAATCAGAGTAATTTGAGATTTTTGGGGTAAAACAGGCATGGTATTACCCAAAGAACCATAGAATTAGAATTTGGCGAGGATAATTATATGATAAAATCTGCGATAAAAAGCGAAGCAAAGATATTAGCTGAGGTAGCAATTCATATGTGAAACGATAACATAGTATTGGATTTAGAAAAAGAGTTGAAGAACTTACCGAAAGGGACAAAGCGGTTTGTGGAATACTTAGGCTATAATTATTAATGGCAAGAGAGACAAGTTTAGTTCAGCCGCGAGAGTAGTAATTATATATCATACGTTTAGGGGTGCAAAAGAAAAGGGTGCAAAAGAAAGGATGTAAAAGAAATAGAGTCTGTAGAATAAATGAACACATAAAGTGTATGTACTCAGTATATATTACATATCAGA
>Ga0129313_1002194_pt1 | contig 10644 bp, 9 predicted proteins | sample O1105metagenome_FD_94436 | JGI IMG/M metagenome (GOLD analysis project Ga0129313, IMG submission 94436) | Orangutan group fecal microbial communities from fecal samples from Wisconsin, USA - O1105 metagenome | ecosystem: Host-associated > Mammals > Digestive system > Large intestine > Fecal... | reverse complement strand
AGGAGTATCGATCGTTAATCTACTCATTTTTTATTCCTTCCCTCTCTACCGATTGCTTTTAGAATAAGTAACGGTCATATTGTAACATTTGGATAATTTTTTGTAAATACTTTTATCCAAATTAGTCACAATGCTATTTTTTTATCAATATCAGCGTCTTTTCTATAGTTTCTTTTTATAAACGTCCTTATATTTTCTAAATATAATTTAGTTAGTTTCATTTAAAATCCGTCCCAATTTTATCAATCCTGTGAAACATATATCTTTCCTTGTGGTTTTAAATTTCAAATGCTATAATTAACCGAAAGAAACGCCTATAAGCGCGCTTGTTTATAGATAAATACAACACGAGGTGATACAGATGAACACAGGCTGCCTGATACTGGCAGGAGGAAAAAGCCGTCGGATGGGATATCGAAAATCCTCTCTGAGACTGAATGGAACAACATTTCTCGACAAACTGATTTTTGAACTACGCGATTTTCCTGAGATTCTGGTTTCAGTCGATGATGCCGCCCGGCATCCGGAAATCCCTTATTCAATGATTGATGACCGCTATTCAGATTGCGGTCCAATGAGCGGACTTTACAGTGCCTTATCTGTCTGCGAGTCGGATGCGCTGCTCGTTCTTCCCTGTGACGTTCCTCTTTTTTCCGGAACACTGGCACATCACCTTCAGGAAGTCATGGAACATTCTGATACTGATGCACTTATCTGTGTCACGGCAGATGAACGGATCCACCCCCTGTGTGGTATTTATCGCAAAAGCTGCACCCCTGTACTAAAGAGGTGCTTAGATAACGGAAATCTTCGGATCATGGATGCTTTGAACAACTTAAAGGTTCATTTTTATCACGTAGGAGAAGATTCCTGGCAGCTACAGAATATCAATACACCAGAGGAATACCAAAAGCTGACTGCAAAAAGCTGCCTGGCCATTTCCGGATTTAAAAACTCCGGAAAAACCACTTTAATTGAACGATTGATCCCAGAGCTGATCCACCGAGGACTTAAGGTCGCCACAGTCAAACATGACGGACATTCTTTCGAACCTGATTCTCCCGGAACAGACAGTTATCGGTTCTGGCAGGCAGGCGTGAGTGCTTCCATCGTCTATGATAACGACAAATACTTAGTTGTAAAACGGGAACCTTTACAGGAATCTGCAATTGCGGAGCTTGTCGGTGATGCTGATCTTGTTCTTTTAGAAGGCTTCAAATGGAGCGATTACTCAAAGCTTATATTATTGACTGGAAGTGATGAACAAAATAACAGCTTACTCGCTTCTGCTTCTAATTGTATCTCCTATATCACTGCTGATTTTTCAACCGAACAGTTGATACAAGATACACCCGTTTATTGTCGGGATAATATCGAAGCTATCGCTGACTGTATATTACAACATTATCATAACGGAGATTTAAAACATTTATAAATAATCGATACATTTATATAAGGAAAATATACATATGAACATTCAGACTTTAAAAGAAGCATCTGACTGTCTCCTGAATCTGGCAAAACCAGAAACTCAGCCGATAGAACACATTTTACTACAAGATGCTTTTGAACGAATTCTTGCAGAAGATATTACAGCTAAAATTCCTGTGCCTTCTTTTGCCAAAAGCGCATATGATGGATATGCACTTCGTCAGGCTGACACAGCCGCTGCTTCACCGGAACATCCTGTGACTTTAGACGTTACCGAGGTAATTCCTGCCGGAAGTGTTCCAACCTATCCAATCACAGACGGAAAAGCTGCACGGATCATGACCGGCGCACCGGTTCCGGAAGGTGCCAATGCCATTATCATGCATGAGCGCACTTCCTTTACTGAGAATACCGTTACCTTAACAGCGCCCGTTACCTCCGCAAACATCATTCCACCTGGGGAAGATGTTAAAGCTGGAACTTTGCTTGTTCCAAAAGGCAAAATACTTACCGCTTCTGACCTGGCACTGATTGCCGGACAGGGGATTGCTGAAATTGGGGTCTATAAAAAGCTCTCCATCGGGCTTATCAGTACCGGAAGCGAACTTTTGAATACGGGTTCTCCTTTAGAATACGGTAAGATTTATAACACGAATCCATATCTTTTAGGCGGTTACATTCAAAAACATCATATGACTGCCAACTACCTTAACACGGTCAGTGATGATCTGGATTCCCTGTGTCGGGCTGTACTTGAAGCCCTCAAGACCAATGATATCGTAATCACGACAGGCGGTGTATCTGCCGGTGATTTCGACTATATGCCGGAAGTGATACGTCGTATTGGGGGCGACCTTCTCTTCCACCGGTTAAAATTCAAACCGGGCGGTGCAATGCTTGGAGCATTTAAAGACGGAAAAGTCATTCTGGGCTTATCCGGTAATCCGGGTGCTGCCGCAACAGGTCTGTTGTGTGTCGGCTTTCCATTTATGAGAAAACTCTCGGGAAGATCTGACATCACATTTTCACAGGCAACTGCTTATCTTGGGGTTGATTTTAAAAAATCAAGTCCTGTGACTAGAATTTTAAAAGGTCATTCAGATTTCAAAAATGGAATGTTATATTTCACCCCACTTAGCAACCAGCACAATGGTTCTGTTTCTTCCATGAGCGATTGTGATCTGCTGGCCGTCATTCCTGCCGGAAGTAAACCTCTTGCGGCAGGCGACAAGCTTGAAGTCTATATATTATGATATCAGGGCAAACGGTCTTTTTACGTAACTTTTTGCCGGCATCATATATATTAGAAATAAAATTTTAGGGGAAGGGAGGAATTTGTTATGAATTCACCAAAAGAAATTGCTAACAATTACATTGCTATCGGAAAGGGGAAGGTAAACACTCCGGTCGCCAAGATGTTCGTTCTTGGAATACTGGCCGGAATCTTTATCGCATTTGGAGGCGTTGCTTCTACTGCAGTCGCTGTATCTATTCCGCTGGCATCTGTAGGCAAGTTTCTTGGAGCATGCATCTTCCCAGGAGGACTGACTATGGTACTCCTCGCTGGAAGTGAACTGTTCACAGGTAATTGTCTTCTGGTTATTCCGCTCTGCAAAAAAGAGATCACTCTTGGCGGAATGCTGAAGAACTGGGTAGTTGTATACCTTGGCAATATGGTCGGTGGAATTGGTGTTGCTGCAATCTGTGTATTCAGCCATCAGGCCGGTCTTTTTAACAACGGTCTTGCTGCTTCTATGATCAGCACTGCTGCCGGTAAGGTATCACTCTCCTTTGGCGATGCATTTCTTCGCGGAATTGCATGTAATTTCCTTGTATGTATCGCTGTATGGATTTCATTTGCTGCCAAGCAGGTGTCTTCCAAGATCATCGGATTGTTCTTTCCAATCATGATGTTCGTTTTATGTGGATTCGAGCATAGCGTAGCCAATATGTACTATATTGCTGCCGGTATTTTTGCTAAGGGAAATGCAGCCTATCTTGAAGCTGCAACTGCTGCCGGCGCTGACGTATCTGGCCTTACATGGGGAGCTATGTTCACCAAAAATCTTCTTCCGGTAACGTTGGGGAACATTATCGGCGGAGCAGTTTTGGTAGGTCTTGCCTACTGGTTCGTTTACTTAAAAGACGACTAAAAAATTTTTATTGAATTTAGAAAGGGAAAATTATGAGCAAATTATATCTTGCTGATCCGTCAGGTTATGACGTGAAAATGAATGAAATCGCACGACATTTTTCTCATAAAGTTGAGGTTTATCCTCCTGGAAGCTGCCCGATTACTATGCAGATCTCTATGCTGCGTACGGCTGCAAACCAGACTTGTGGAAAATGTGTTCCGTGCCGCGACGGTCTTCCACTTGTAGCACGTCTGATGCAGAAAGTGTTAGATGGCCGTGCAACAGAAAAAACTTTGGATAACATCCGTATGATGGCTACGATGATCCGTTCATCTGCTGACTGTGCCATCGGTTGGAATGCCGCTGATGAGGTCTTAAAAGGATTAGATCTGTTTGCAGACGAATATCAGAGCCACATTGAAAATAAAAAATGTCTGGAATCCATCGGACAGAAGGTACCTTGTATCTCCTTATGTCCTGCGCATGTAAATATTCCGGGATATATCGCATTAGTTGGTGAAGAGGATTACGCCGGAGCAATTAATCTGATCCGTAAAGACAATCCGTTCCCGACAGCCTGTGCTATGGTCTGTGAGCATCCTTGTGAGGAGCGCTGCAGAAGAAAGATGCTGGAGTCACCGATCAACATCCGTGCACTGAAAAAATATGCAGTTGATATGATGCCAGTCGACAAAGTTGCTACACCAAAACCGAATCCTTCTACAGGAAAATCCATCGGTGTCATTGGTGGTGGCCCTGCCGGACTGACTGCTGCATACTTCTTAGCTCTTATGGGACATAAAATTGAAGTATATGAAACACATGATAAACTTGGCGGAATGCTCCGTTATGGTATTCCAAATTACCGTTTCCCAAAAGATCGTCTAGACGAAGATATCCGTGCGATCTTAAATAGCGGTGATATCCATGTTACATACAACACAACAATCGGAAAAGATATTCCTGTCAAAGATATTTACGAGAAACATGATGCAATTTTTGTTGGAATTGGTGCTCAGACCGGTAAGACACTTCGTATTGAAGGTGCTGACGCCGGAAATGTTGTATCTGCTGTAGATATTCTGGATCAGATTGGAAATGGAAATCTTCCTGATTACACTGGCAAAAGTGTTGTCGTTATCGGTGGTGGTAACGTTGCTATGGACTGTGCAAGAAGTGCTGTCAGATGCAACGCAGAAGAAGTATCCATCATTTACCGTCGCCGTCAGAAAGACATGACTGCCCTGGAATCCGAGATCGAATCCGCAGTTATGGAAGGAATCGCACTTGTAACACTGCAGGCTCCGGTCGAGATTACAAAAGATGAAAATGGTAACTGTAAATCTCTGATCACACAACCACAGATGATTAGTGCTTACCGCGGATCCAGACCGGCACCAAAGGATGCTACAAAAGAAAAACAGGAATTCAAAGCAGATGTTATTATGATCGCAGTTGGACAGGATATTGTATCCGCTCCATTTGAAGAGTTTGGTATCCCTGCAAAATGGAATATCCTTCAGGCCGGACTTGACACAGAAGTAAAAGAAGTCCCTGGTGTATTTACCGGTGGAGACTGTGCAACTGGTCCATCTACTGTAATTCGTGCAATCGCTGCCGGAAAAGTAGCTGCACACAATATCGATGAATATCTTGGTTACCACCACACACTTACTTGTGAAGCTGTTGTACCGGAACCAAAAGAAAATATGCGTGATCTTATGGGACGTACAGAGATTGGTGAGCGTCCGGCAAATATCCGCAAGAAAGATTTCGAACATGTAGAAGAGCTCTTAACACATGAAGAAGCTATGCAGGAAGCATGCCGCTGTCTGCGTTGTGACCACTTCGGATGTGGAGCTATGGTAGGAGGTAGAGACTTATGATTAATCTGACAATCGATGGCGTACAGATTGAAGCAAAAGAAGGTCAGTCAATCTTAAGCGCTGCAAGGGAGCATGGAATCCATATTCCTACACTTTGCTTCCTGGAAAAAATTAATGAAATTGGTTCCTGTCGTATCTGTGTCGTAGAAGTAGAAGGTCTAAATAAACTTGTAACTGCCTGCAACACAAAAGTAAAAGAGGGCATGAACATTACAACAGACAGCCCAGCTGTTATCGAATCCAGAAAGAACACTCTCCATCTCTTGATGGCTGAGCATAAAACAAACTGTTTCAAATGTATTAAAAATGGTGCCTGTGAGCTTCAGGCTATGGCACGCGAATATGGTATTGATGTGCCAAACTTTAAATCATCACACGGAGATGTACAGCATGAGCCATTTGACGCTCATCCATTCCTCTCCTACGACCCAGGGCTTTGTATCCAGTGCCAGCGTTGTATCAGCACTTGTGCTAAAGCGACTGGAAGACATGCTCTTTCTCTTGAGAGAAACGGTGCACGTGTATATGTAAAAGTACCGTTCGGCGAAGGCTGGGAGAATTCCTTATGCGAGTCTTGTGGAAACTGTGCTCAGGCATGTCCTACAGGTGCTCTTACGATCAAGAGAAGAAAAGATTATCGTGAATGGGAAGTTAAGAAAGTCCGCACAACCTGTCCGCACTGTGCTACAGGCTGTCAGATGGATCTGTACGTAAAAGACGGCAAAATCGTAGACGTGCAGGGTGCAGACGGTCCTTCCAACCACAATCTGCTCTGTGTCAAAGGACGTAGTGGTTCTTTCGACTTCGTAGATTGTGATGCAAGAATCCGTTATCCATTAATTAAGAACAAAGAAACTGGTGAATTTGAACGTGCTACATGGGATGAGGCTTTAAATCTCGTAGCTTCCAAATTCTCAGAGATCAGAAATCAATATGGAGGTGAGGCGCTGGCCGGATTTGCCTGCTCTCGTTCTACCAACGAAGACATTTACATGCTTCAGAAAATGGTACGAACAGCGTTTAAGAGCAACAATACCGATAACTGCGCGCGCGTTTGACATGCTCCTACTGTTGCCGGATTGGCAACCACACTTGGCTCAGGAGCTATGACAAATACTATTTATGATATTACTCATGAATCTGATGCTATCCTCCTTGTAGGATCTAACCCGGAACATGCACATCCGGTTATCGGAATGCAGGTTCGTCAGGCCGTACAGCGCGGTGCTAAACTCATCGTAGTTGACCCACGCGATATCGACCTGTGTAAAGATGCTGATATCCATTTGAAATTAAAACCAGGTACAAACGTAGCGTTTGCAAATGGTATGATGCATATCTTCATTGAAGAAGACTTGATCGACCACAAATTCATCGAAGACCGTACAGAGAACTTCGAAGCTATGAAAGAAATGGTCAAAGATTATACACCTGAAAAAGTAGCAGAGATCTGTCAGATCGATGCAGATATGTTGAGAGAGGCTGCACGTATTTACGCAAAAGCTGATCGTGCACCAATTATGTACTGTCTTGGTGTTACAGAGCATCATACTGGTACAGAAGGTGTTATGTCCATGTCTAACATGGCTATGATGGTTGGTAAACTTGGAAAACCTGGATGTGGTGTTAACCCGATCCGTGGTCAGAACAATGTACAGGGAGCCTGCGATATGGGTGCTTCTCCGAACCAGTTCAGCGGATATCAGAACATCGACAAACCTGGAGTTCTTGAGAAATTTGAAAAAGCATGGGATACGAAGCTGAATCCGAATATTGGTACAAAAGCTACGGACTGCTTCCCTAAGATGATCAGTGGAGATATTAAAGGATTGTTTATCTTCGGAGAGGATCCGGTCAGAACAGATCCGAATACACATCACGTAATCAAATCTCTTGAGTCACTGGACTTCTTCGCAATTGATGAGCTGTTCATGACTGAGACTGCAAAACTTGCTGATGTTATTCTTCCAGGACGTTCTTATGCTGAAAAAGAAGGAACTTTCTCCAATACTGAGAGACGTGTACAGCGCGTCAGAAAGGCCGTAGAGATTGAAGGTGATACGAAGCCAGATACTTGGATCTTCACTGAGATCATGCGTCGTATGGGCTATCCACAGCCTCATCTGACACCTGCACAGATTATGGACGAAATTGCATCCGTAACTCCTTCATTTGCCGGTATCAGCCATGAGAGACTGGACAGCGAAGAAGTAAACGGACAGGGACTTCAGTGGCCATGTACATCAAAAGATCACCCTGGAACACCAATTATGCATGTAGGAAAATTTGCAAGAGGTCTTGGATATTTCAGACCAGCTGCATATACACCTTCTATGGAACTTCCGGATGAGGAGTATCCTCTGATCATGATGACAGGACGTATCCTGTATCATTACAATGCATGTGCTATGACTGATAAGACAGAAGGAATTAATCAAATTGCCGGCGAGTCCTTTATCGAGTTAAACACAGAAGATGCCGAAAAACTTGGAATCGAAGATGGCGAGATGGTATCTATCTCCTCAAGGCGTGGAACGATTCAGGCAAAGGCTGCTGTATCTTACAAGACAAATCCTGGCGAATGCTGGATGCCATTCCACTACATCGAAGGCGGTGCAAACTGGCTGACCAGTGATGCACTGGACTCCATCTCAAGTACACCAGAGTACAAAGTATGTACGGTTAAGGTTGAGAAGATTACAGCGTAGGTTTTAAGATATAAAACAGATGATGATATAACCAAACGGAATACACACAAAATAATTTATTAAGCGGGCACCTTACACTTATGCTCCAAGCACTATTCGCTTCGATGAGCCACATAATACGGCAATCATATTCAGCAGAAGCTTCTATGATTGCCAGTGTCTCATCTACACAGTGCTTAAGTCGCATTCATGTAAGGTGCCTGCTTTCTTTATATTTTGTGTTGTATTCCTGTATATTTAAATCATATATGTTACATAAATTTTATTTAAGAATGCCTTGGCATTCTTGCTGTGAGGCTATATCTGATGGTGGATTGTCCCCACCACTGATACTGGTTTGTTTCTCACCATCTATAAAGGTAAGAGTCATCCATATTCTGATATAAAAAGAGCTCGCATACTAATTTCTTAGTGTACCAGCTCTTTTATTATGTCTTGTTCAGATTATCAATCTATCTGCAACTTATACAAGCTCGATAAGAACTTCCATAGCTGCATCACCTTTACGCTGACCAATCTTAACGATTCTTGTGTATCCACCTTTACGATCTGCGTATTTTGGTGCGATCTCGTCGAATAATTTAGCAACAAGATCAACTTCTTTTGTGTTTTTCTTTCTTCCAGCCTGTGCTGTAGGAACCTCTGTTACAGGGTAAAGAACTTTCAGCATCTGGCGGCGAGCGTGAAGTCTGCTAGGCATATCTTTCTTGATTGTCTTGTCAACTTCGTCGTAAACTGTTTTCTTCTTTCCGTCTACAACTTCTTTTACTCTCTTGCCATTTGCATCTTTACGAGCAACTTTAGCTTTTACAGTAACTTCTTCGAAGTTATCTTTCTCTTTTACAGCCATAGCGATAAGACCTTCAGCGATCTTGCGGATCTCTTTAGCCTTAGCTTCTGTTGTAACGATTTTTCCGTTGTTCAGAAGTGCTGTTACCTGGTTTCTTAATAAAGCTTTTCTCTGGCTTGATGTTCTGCCGAGTTTTCTATACTTTGCCATTTTAAATTTCCTCCATATTTAACACTTGGTTATACTCTTCGGGCTTACTAGCCAAATGCTCTGCTGTGCTCTTACGGTCTTACCAGCAGATAACATCTATTTCACTTAATGCTTAACGAATGTATCACCTTACGGCTCACATTCCTATAAGTATTCAGTGTTTACTCTTCTCCTTTGCTTAAGCTTAATCCTAATTCATCAAGCTTAGCAAGAACTTCTTCCAGTGACTTACGTCCAAGGTTACGAACTTTCATCATATCCTCAGATGTTCTGTTTGTGAGCTCTTCAACTGTGTTGATTCCAGCTCTCTTCAGACAGTTGTATGAACGAACAGATAACTCAAGTTCATCAATGCTCATCTCAAGCACTTTCTCTTTCTCGTCATCTTCTTTCTCAATCATGACTTCAGCAGCCTGTGCTACTTCTGACAGATCAATAAAGAGTTTCAGATGCTCGCTCAATACCTTTGCAGCAAGGCTGACTGCCTCATCTGGAAGTAATGTACCATTTGTATATACATCTAATGTCAGTTTATCAAAATCTGTAATCTGTCCGACACGTGTATTCTCAACTGTGAGATTCACGCGCTCCACTGGGGTGTAAATAGAATCGATTGGGATTACTGCAATTGGTAACTCATCGTTCTTATTCTTCTCAGCACTTACATATCCTCTGCCCTTTGTAATGGTCAGCTCCATATATAATTTGCTGTCTGCTCCACCATTCAATGTAGCGATAACAGTCTCTGGATTCATGATCTCAATATCCTGATCTACCTGTATATCTGCAGCTGTGACAACACCTTCACCCTCGAACTCGATATATGCAGTCTTCGGCTCATCTGTCTCAGATGTATTCTTGATAGCCAGTGACTTCAGGTTCATGATGATTTCGGTAACGTCTTCTTTCACTCCTGGGATGGAGCTGAACTCATGCAGAACGCCATCAATCTTTACCTGGCTGATAGCAGATCCTGGTAATGATGAAAGCATAATTCTGCGAAGAGAATTACCTAATGTTGTTCCATAACCTCTTTCCAAAGGCTCTACAACAAATCTTCCATACTTTTTATCTTCTGAAATCTCTGTTATTTCTATATTGGGTTTATTAAAATCAAACACTAAGTCCACCTCCTGTGGGGTTACTGGTTATTATTTAGAATATAACTCGACGATCAACATCTCGTCAACTGGAACATCAATTGCTTCACGTGCTGGAAGCTCTTTTACTGTTCCTTTCAGGTTGTCCTGATCTACTTCTAACCAGTCTGGAACCATACGTCCACCTGTGACCTCTACGATCTCTTTATATCTTGGAGAGCTCTTTTTAGCCTCTTTGATTTCTACTGTATCACCAGCTTTAATCAGATAAGATGGAATATTTACCTGCTTACCGTTAACAAGTACATGCTTGTGATCAACGATCTGTCTAGCTTCACGTCTTGTTCTAGCAAATCCCATACGGAATACTACGTTGTCAAGTCT
>Ga0129313_1002191_pt1 | contig 10652 bp, 5 predicted proteins | sample O1105metagenome_FD_94436 | JGI IMG/M metagenome (GOLD analysis project Ga0129313, IMG submission 94436) | Orangutan group fecal microbial communities from fecal samples from Wisconsin, USA - O1105 metagenome | ecosystem: Host-associated > Mammals > Digestive system > Large intestine > Fecal... | reverse complement strand
TACTCCATCTGCGGATACAGTCTGATCTCATTTCTGATTTATTGGAGCTGTTTCAATTACTCCACTCATGGAATGTTAAATAAGCTTAAAACCTATGTATTTGAAAACGTTGGTCAGGGCATAGTTCTGTTCGATTACGAGGAACATCTTATCCTTCACAACGAGAGAGCCGATTATTTCCTGGGAAAAAAGCTCTTAGGCAAATGCGAAAATCTCGGGGATTTCCTTGCAGCATACAACCTGTCGGCAAATCTCGCCTCTGAGGATGACAGTTTTTCACTTCAATGTTATATAAGATCAGACAATGAGGAGCGTCCCCTCAGATGTGATGTTAGGAGGCTTGACAATGAAAAGGGAAGAAAACTTGGGCAAATGTTTGTATTCTCCGATATTGCTCTGGAGACAGATATGCTTACCGGATTCCAAAAATGGGAGAGCTTTAAACGTCTTGCCATAGAAGAGAAAGATCACTTTACTTTCCCTGTAGGAGTTGCCATATGTGATATAAATAGTCTTTCAACAATTAACAGTACCCTTGGTAATCAGGCGGGAGACAAGGAGATCAGGACACTTTCGGATATTATACGCAGATGCTTCCCCGAGAGGACATATTATGTTCGTGGAACTGATGCCAATCTCATTGCACTGTGCAGTAAGAGCAGTGAAGAGGAAATGTTTAATTGCCTCTCCAAGGTAAGGAAGCTTTATGCTGGAAGTATCCAGTATGCGGTAAGTGTGGCAGGAACTGCAAGCCAAAACATAACCGATGTCATTCAGGACGCAGCTCGTGCTATGCGTGCCAAGAAGCTGGTGGATTACAAGTCCATACATTCAGATATGCTCGCTTCACTGATCAGGGCTCTTGAGGAGTGTGACAGTGATACGGAACATCACGTTCTCAGAACACAGAGGTCGGGAGCAGAACTTGGCAAGAGGATCGAGCTTACGGATATTCAGCAGAGTAAGCTGGCACTGCTTTGTCTGTTACATGACATTGGTAAGATAGGTGTTCCCATGGAGATCCTTAACAAGCCTGGTAAGCTTACGGATGAAGAGTGGAAGATAATGCGTTCCCATGTTGAGAAGGGATATGAAATTGCAAATAGCAATACTGAGCTTAAGCAGATTGCAGAGGAAGTGCGTCACCATCATGAAAGATGGGACGGAAATGGTTATCCTGATGGACTCAGCCGAGAAAGTATTCCGATACTTTCAAGAGTTATTGCAGTTGTTGATGCCTTTGATGCCATGACAAATGATCGGTCTTACAGAAAAGCCATGTCAATTCCAAAGGCTCTGGAAGAATTAAAGAAAAATGCCGGCACCCAGTTTGATCCATATATAGTGGCAGAATTTATCAAGCTGGTTTCCGAGAATTATACAGCAGAGGACACAGAGGAAGATACAGAAAAAGTTGAAAATACTGAGCGGAGGCAGCTTATGGGGGATAGTACCGATGGTGAAGATATTCCCAATACTTCAAATGTCCATAATGTGCAGTACAGCAGATATCTTCTTGATATGTTCAACAATATAATTTCTGTGGACGATAATTTTGAGGTGCTTACCGGTTACACCAGAGAAGATGTAGAAAAAGGAATGAACCAGAAGGATCTTATTCCGGAGGAAGAACGTACGGAGTATCTGTGTCAGACCGCTGCAAATCTTGCAAAAAGTACATTTGTATTCCAGGAGCACAGAATACGCCGGAAAAATGGAAGCGACATATGTGTGTTGTGTTACGGAAGGAAGTTTTATGATTCAGCTATAAAAGAAGACAGGATGGAGATTATTATTACAGATATTTCAAAGACGTATTCAATGAAGGTTCTTACAGATGTGGAGCAGAATAAGGCTGAAGCGAGACTCAGAAACTGGGAGAGCACATATCGTTCAGATTCACTTACAGGCCTGTTGAATCATGCAGCATTCAGAAATGACATGGAGATGAAGCTGCTTGCAGGGGATTCAATAGTTATGATGATAATGATGGATGTGGACAGGTTCAAACAGTACAATGACACTTACGGTCATCACAACGGAGATAAGTATCTGGTTCTTGTGGCACAGGCACTGCTTATGTCATTAAGAGATGAAGATTATGCATGCAGGATGGGCGGCGATGAATTCGCAGCGATGTTGTTCTTCGGAAAAAATATTCCTGACAAAGCAATAATGGAGAGAGCACAGCAGATATTCGATAAAGTTAATCTCACTGTGAAATCTACAGAGGGATGTTCCGGTATATCCATGGGCGCAGTAATAGCTAAAACAGAGGTGACCTTTAATCAGTTGTATGAAGAGTCAGATAATGCACTCTACAGTGCAAAGGAAAAGGGAAGAGGCAGAATTGTGGTTGTGTGGCATGGACAGAAAGCATAAATCATAAAATGGCAGAAAGGTTATAAAATTCAGAAAATTGGTCAGGAGAAGAAAAAATATATAATCCATAAACATCAAATAAGTGAATATGGAATTCACAATGTAAAGGTGCATTTTCAGTGTTATACGAAACAAACATAAGAAGATGCACCTTTTATTTTCTTAAAAAATCCCCGCATAAAATCAAATAAAAGAAAGCTCAAAGGGATAGTAATTACCCTGGCAGTGGTTATAATTAATGGTGATATGCAAATATAAGCATGTAGATCTTTCTTTGGGGATTTGATGAGATAACCAGGCTGACGAGTTGGATTTCCTATGAAAGCATGGCATGTCAATCAGGAGGATATTATGAATATTTTTGATATAGTGGGACCTGTAATGGTAGGACCTTCAAGCTCCCACACAGCAGGTGCGGTAAAGATAGGATATGTGAGCAGAAAGCTGTTGGGGGAGGAAGTAAAAGAAGCACGGATACTGCTTTATGGCTCATTTCTCACAACAGGTACGGGTCACGGAACCAGAAAGGCACTGGTTGCAGGACTGTTAGGAATGAAGACCGATGATATAAGGATACCGGACGCCATAGAGCTGGCAGAGAAAGCAGGCATGAAGATAGAATTCGGCGAGGCACATCTGAAGGAGGCACATCCCAATACTGCCCAGCTGTTCCTTACCGGTGTATCGGGAAGAACCCTTGAGATAATAGGACAGTCCCTTGGCGGTTCCAGGATAAATATTGCTGAGATAGATGGAATAGAGACCAATTTCTCCGGGGAGTATCCTACGCTGGTTGTTCACAATCTGGATCAGCCGGGACATGTCTCGGAGGTCACATCCATGCTTGCCCACAAGGGGGTAAATATAGCTTATATGCAGCTTTACCGTTCAAACCGTGGCGGCGAAGCAGTAATGGTTGTTGAATGTGACCAGGAAATACCTAGAGAGGGAATTGAATGGCTTGAGAAGGTAGAGGGCGTGAAAAAGGTCACGTATTTGTCTAAATTATAGGTTTGTGGGCCGGGCATTTGCAGGAGCAGACGCCAAAGTGTCGAAGACATATTTAGAATGGACTGATGTTTAAAATTAAGGAGATCAGGTGTATGATAACATATCAGAATATTAAGGATATACAGAAGCTGTGCAGGGAAGAAAAGCTTGAATTTTGGAAGGTCGTAGAACTGGCGGACGCAGAAGAAAGGGGCGTGCCCGAAGAAGAGTCATTTACCATGATGAGTGAGATGTACAAGGCGATGGAGATGGCGGATGCGTCCTATGACGGCAGTCTCCGGTCGGCCTCAGGACTTGCAGGCGGAGACGGTGAGAAGCTCCATAGATACAACGAAGAGGGGAAGAATATATGCGGCCCGTTTATCTCCAAGGTTATGGAGAAGGCTATAAAGATGGGCGAGTCAAATGCCTGCATGAGAAGAATAGTTGCGGCCCCGACTGCTGGCTCATGTGGTGTTATTCCCGCCGTGTTTCTTACGGCAGGTGAAGAGCTTGGGATAGACCATGAGCAGATGACTAAGGCTATGTATGTGGCTGCTGGAGTAGGTGCAGTTATAGCGAAGAATGCCTCCATAGCCGGGGCTTCAGGTGGATGTCAGGCAGAGATCGGTTCTGCCAGCGCCATGGCGGCAGCAGGACTTGTTAGTATTATGGGCGGTGATCATGAGGCAATCGGGGACTCAGCGGCATTTGCCCTGAAGAATATGCTGGGGCTTGCCTGTGATCCGGTGTGCGGCCTGGTTGAAGTTCCCTGTGTGAAGAGAAATGTGGCAGGGGCGGTAAATGCAGTGACCTCAGCCCAGATGGCACTGGCAGGCATAAGGAGTGCCATACCTGTTGATGAGGTGATAGATGCAATGAGACGGATTGGAAATGACATGTCTCCGACCATCAAGGAAACCGGGCTTGGGGGACTGGCAACGACACCTACTGCGGTGGAGATCGGGAAGCGGATGTGATTAACTTTGTAAAAAATGATTTTGTTAAAATTGATTTTAACAAAACTGATTTCAATAAAATATTTACTAAAAATATTAGAGAAACTAAATTTATCAATTATATTTTCAGGAGCAACATGGAAACAATAACAGGACTTATAATGATAAACCTCATAGGCTGCCTTTTCTTCATAAAAGGCAGGGCAGATAAAGATAATATGATGGCAAGGGTAGCGTTGGTAAGTGTATTTACTGCTATCCCAACTGTTGCGGTGACATTAAAGTTTGGTAGCACAGGTGGGATAGCCGGATGGGATTTAAGGTTCTGGCGGCTATACACAGATAACAGTATATTGATATGGTATACCCTTATCGTAAATGTTGTTTCTTTCGTAGTTTTTGGAGTGGACAAATATAAGGCGGTGAAGGGACGCTATCGTATCCCTGTGGCTGTGCTCATTTACCTTGCATTTGCAGGTGGTTCTGTAGGAACTGCGGTGGGAATGGTGCTGTTCAGACATAAAATAAGAAAGAACTACTTTGCTGTGGGGGTCCCAATGATAATTGTAATGCAGATAATGCTTATGGTGTGTGGGCTCAATTGGGGGTAAAAAGTGCAAATTATTTATCCACCCTGCTGATAAAATAGTCACAACAGGTTGGAAAACATAGCAAACCAATAAACCGAAAAAGACTGTCAAAAGGTGTACCTTTTGACAGTCTTTTTTTTGTGTACAAGTATACTACAAATATTGAAAATGTTCAACAATAATGAATCTGTTTTTTGTTCAAAATGCCTAAAAGTCTCCTTTGATTTTGGGACTGTCAAAAGGTACACCTTTTGATAGTAAAGTGGAATCAATAGCTCTATATAAAAAACGAGCTGACATTTAATGAGAAATGGGAGGAGAAACAAATGACAAAGAAAACCATAGCGGTGGCATTATCATTGTCACTGGGCTTAAGCGGTGTGGCACCTGCCATACCTTCAAATGCAGCAGAGCTGCCTGGGGACACAGGCGTTGTTAATGAGGTGAGCGTTGCAACAGATACAGACGCAGATTATCAGGAACAGGAGGCAGTCCAGGCAGACAATGCTGTCCAGGCGGAGAGTCTTGTGGTTCTAAATGAGACTAATTTCCCTGATGAAGCATTCAGAAAATCCCTCAAAGAAACCTATGATACAGATGGCGATGGCTACATAGACGCCAATGCAATTACAATAGTGAAGGTTACCAGATCGGGAGTTACCTCAGTTAAGGGAATAGAATTATTTCCAAATCTGCAATATCTGATGTTAGGCGGAAACAAGATTTCAAGCATAGATGTAAGTAAGAATACCGAACTGCTCCAGATAAGCATGTTTGACAATGCTCTTACCAGCATTGATCTGAGCCATAATACAAAACTGAAAATATTTGATTTTACCAATAATAAGCTCACATCACTTGATATAGATAGCAATACAAACCTGACAAGCATTACATGCAGTGGTAATAAATTGACATCCTTAAACCTTACAAATCAGGAAGCACTTACATTTCTGGATTGCAGGAATAATAAGATCGGGGAGCTGGATCTGAGCAAATGTGAACTGTTGAAGTACCTGTATTGCGACAATAATGAGCTTCACACTCTGGACCTTAGGAATAACACTGAATTGAAGATCCTTCACTGTGCATACAATTATTTTGAAGGAGTAGATTTTTCATATCTTGATACAGACAAACTTAAAACTTGTGAGACTACACCTTTTAAGGAACAGGTGCTGTTAAATGAAACAAATTTCCCTGATGACAACTTCAGAGCATGTTTGTCTGATACATTTGATCTGGATAAGGATGGAGTTATCTTAAACAGTGATGTAAAGGAGCTGGATGTATCGTGCAAGAAAATCGGCTCACTTAAGGGAATAGAACTTTTACCTGCTATTACAGTGCTCAATTGTGGCGGAAATCAGCTTAGGGAACTTGATGTCAGCAATAACAAAGCGTTGATGAGACTCTGGTGTTATGATAATAATCTTGAACACCTTGATCTGAGGAATAATACGGCTCTTTTTTCTTTTGATTGCAGAAATAACTATCTGGCTGATGAAGATTTCTCATATTTAAAAATTGATCAAAATAATTTGCAATTGACACCTCAGAAAGAAAAAAAGGTGAAGATAGCCCTGACTGAGGAGAATTTCCCTGATGAAACCTTTAGAAATTACCTTGCGAAAGAGTTTGATCCGGATGGTACCGGCAGCATAATACGGGACAAGGTTACATACCTCCATGCAAATGACATGGGAATAAAGTCTCTTAAGGGCATCGAGCTGCTTACTAATGTGTATTTTATCGAGTGTTATGGAAATGAACTGACAGAGCTTGACGTCAGCAAGAATGAAAAGCTTGAAACTCTGTACTGTAATGAAAATAAGCTGACAAGTCTTGATGTTTCAAAAAACACGAACCTTAAGACCCTCGGCATATATCAGAACAATATTGAGAACATAGATCTGTCAAATAATGATAAGCTTACCTACCTGAATTGTTCAGAGAATAAGATTAAAAATCTTGACATTACAAATAACATGTACCTTGAGACTCTGTATTGCTATGAAAATAAAATAACCAGTCTTGATCTGACTTATAACAGTTTTCTGAATTTACTCTGGTGTGGTGAAAACGAGATCAGTGACATCGATCTGGGTAGTTGTGAAATGCTTACAGAGCTTTATATTTCTAATGCAGAACTTACTAAGCTGGATGTGAGCTGGTGTACAAATCTTCAGAAGCTTTACTGTTGTGGCAATAAGCTCACAAGTCTTGATGTGTCCGCCAATACAAAGCTTGAGACCCTGGATTGTTTTGGAAATAAATTAACCAGTCTTGATCTGAGTGCCAATACTGAGCTTACCTGTCTGGATTGCAGTTATAACAGGCTTGAGAAGCTTGATCTCAGAAAGAATACAAAGCTTAACTGGTTTGATTGCGAGGAAAACTATATGCCTGACGAGGATTTTTCATATCTTGATAAAGATAACATGGAGGAATGTTATACAGGCAATCAGCACGAGGTTGAAGATATCTACATTGACGATAACGGAACATGGTATTACATGAAATACGGTGAGAATGATAAGAATGCGACTAAGTTGTTCAAGTATGAGGGCACATGGTATTACGTGAATAAGGGTATTGTTGATTTCAACGCCACAACCCTTGTAAAACACGGTAATAGCTGGTACTACGTGAACAAGGGTAAGGTTGATTTCAAGGCAAGAACTCTGTGCAAATACAATGGTGTCTACTACTTTGTACAGAATGGCAAGATGGATACCAAGACCGAGACCCTCTGCAAGTATGGTAACACCTGGTATTACATAAAGGACGGCAGGATCAACAAGTCAAGAACCCTGTGCAAATACAATGGCACATGGTATTTCGTAGAGAACGGCAAGATGAACAACAAGTCCATAACCCTTTGCAAGTATGGCAGCAGTTGGTACTACATAAAGAACGGTAAGATCGACAAGTCAAAGACCCTCTGCAAATACAACGGTAAATGGTACTACGTGAATAACGGCAAGGTTGATTTTAATTACACAGGAAACGTAACCTACAATGGTTCTGTTTACTATGTTAAGAAGGGAATTATGCAGAATAAGGTAAAGTAAATACTGACGGCTGATCATTTGCAGATCAGTGGAGAATATCGGCTCATTTGCAGTTCCATTAGTGATTGCAGATGGGCTGATGTTAAAATTATAGGCTATGAGCCGACTTGCCGCCGAGTGAATACGAGGGGGCGGTACTTATAGGAGGGAAAAATGAGAAAACACAGTAGGATATGGGCGGTTCTGGGACTTCTGATCCTGACCATCTGTCTGTGGGGCTGCGGCGACAAGGCAGGTACCACCACAGAAAAAAAGGAGAGCATAAGTTCTTTATCAGAATCCGACTATGGCAAATATATGGATGCGTATCTGGATTATGCCAATGCTCATGAAAATGACCACGCAGGATATAAATGTGGCTATGCCATGACGCTTGACGCAGCCGATTATCCGGTTCTTGTGATGGCGTATCTTAAGGATGATCAGAGTTCTTCTGATGATTACTATGATGATGATTACTATGGTAAATATGACAGTGATTATTCTGATGACCAGTCAGAGGCAAGCTCTCCGTACATGTACTGGGATTTCCTGGGGTACAAGGATGGGGAGGTTGAAAAGATTGAAGAACTGACAGCCTCAGAGGATGAAAGGGTAATAATTAATTGCGATGGAATAGTTGCCAAACGCAAGGACAGCTCGGAGGGGCAGATTTACCTTATAAAGAAGGGCAAATGGCAGGAGCTTTATTCTTATGCCATAGACCGAAGTCAGGGAGTTGCCCTGGCGTATATCAACGGCAAGGATGGCAAGCAGACTGTAAAATTCCAGGATGAAGATGGTAATCTCACAACTGCAAATGACTATGAGAAGGAAATAAAGAAGCTTTTCCGTACCATATATGGTAAAAACGATTATTATACCGAAACAATACAGAACATGACACTGTACGAGCTTCTGGCAGATGATACAGTTGCCGTATCACCTGTTCTCTATGCAGGAGAAAAAAACGCAGCCGATGATTATAATGAAGCGTCAGCAATATATAACAAAATGCAGTTTCAGACAGTTATTTCTGATATGAAAGAGCAGTGGATACATACCCAGGATGGACTTTACAGTTATCTGGTGGATGACAGATATCGCATGGTAAAGCCTGATAGTGCCGGTAAATTCTATGAATTGGACTGTAAGGGACTTCTCAGAAGAGACATGAACTGGATAAAGGATACCAAATTTGTGGAAGAAGCGGATGGCGGTTTTTTTTGCGAATGGTTATCTGATTGGGCAAGTGATTATCTTGATAATGAGTATATAAACGATGATACATATAAAATATTCTCGGATATGGAGGATAATGCCTGGATAGGAAATAAACTGGGAATGGGCGATAAAACAGGTGAAGCTGACCAGGATGACACAGATACGGAAACAAACGATGACGAGATCGTTCTTACAGTTGATGAGAAGAAAGAAATGCTCAGTTCATTTGTCCAGTGGTTCTATTCAGAGGAAAGACATTCGAAGCTGGCTGCATGGAATGATCTGACTGGTGCGTCTTCACCGCTGATAGGATACTGGCAGGGAGAACATATTGGCATGGCGGTTATAAATTATACCGATATTAAATATGGCGGATTATATTTTTATATTCTGAATACACTGGAAGATGGCAGGATGGGTTACACCAAAATATATGAAGGAAATGCAGAAAAGATCAGGCTGAATAATCACATGGACTTAAAGCTGGAAGATGATACACATATCACACTGTCATATAAACTAAGGAATGGTGACTGGAACGAAGCAGTGGAATACAGTGAAAGCCTTACAAAGGGAGAAGTGTCACAGACAATTCTTGACGAGTATGCAGGAAAATGGATTGACGTTTTTGGCGAAAAGGGTTGTATTGATATTTCATTTGACGCTGAACATGGAGATATTAATATAAATGGCGAAAAGACTAATGACTCGCCTGAAAAAGCAGAGAATACATATTTGTATAGTAGCGATGGAGTTCTGGTGTGTCTCGCATCGGATGTTACCCAGGCTTATGACTCTGAGTATGGTAGTTTTCCACAATATGCAACTACTACATTGACCTTGAATGATAGTGAGTTATCTTATGAGGTTGAAGGTTACTATGATGATAGGACAGACAACACAGTCCGTATTGATGAAAATGGATACGGATATGAAAGGGTTCCTGAAGGTGAGGAGCCTTGGGAGACGGCCTATCGTAATTACATGGAGTACATTGAGGATAGTAAGTGTGCATTGTTCTATCTTAATGACGATGATATACCGGAAATATATTTTTATGATACAGGGCATGTAGGTACATATGAAGATGGCAGTGTTCACATATATGAGAATGTGAAAAAAGATGGAGATAGGTCTGTATGTTGTATCCAACCCAACACACTTGTATATGCACCACGGAGCAATAAGTTTGTGATTACCCAAGGCAGTGATTTGGAGGGCCATGAACTTAATGGTGAAAAATTGGAAGCTTATAATGGACGGACTATGACTGAAGGCAAAGACCCGAATGATTACCAACATGGTATGGGTTTTCTTGCGGAGGACAATTTGACAGGAGAAAAGGCAATTTTCTGCGACACAGTTGAAGAGGCTAAAAAGGCTTTGATGGGTAATTAATTATTGTGTCAAGTTTGATAAGTTTTAGAATGAAAATCGACAAGAGGTTATAAAGC
>Ga0129313_1002189_pt1 | contig 10665 bp, 7 predicted proteins | sample O1105metagenome_FD_94436 | JGI IMG/M metagenome (GOLD analysis project Ga0129313, IMG submission 94436) | Orangutan group fecal microbial communities from fecal samples from Wisconsin, USA - O1105 metagenome | ecosystem: Host-associated > Mammals > Digestive system > Large intestine > Fecal... | reverse complement strand
TGCCGCTTGTGATGGTTCCGGTCTTGTCCAGTACCACGGTGTCGATCTCCTTAGCCTGCTGTAAAGCTTCCCCGGTCTTGATCAGGATGCCATTACCTGCTCCTACGCCGGTCCCTACCATGATAGCCACCGGAGTTGCCAGTCCCAGCGCGCAGGGACAGGAAATCACCAGTACGGCAATGGCTGTGGAAATAGCGAATTCCGCAGTGGCGCCGTTTAGCAGCCATACGACCAGTGTGATCAGTGAAATGGTAATGACCGTAGGCACGAAGACCCCTGCCACTTTATCTGCCAGTTGTGCGATCGGAGCCTTGCTGGCGCTGGCTTCTTCCACCAGGCGGATGATCTGTGCCAGCGTGGTGTCATCACCGACACGATCCGCACGACATTTTAAGAAGCCCGCCTTGTTCACGGTTGCAGAGACCACATGGTCGCCTGCCTGCTTCTCCACAGGGACACTCTCACCGGTGATGGCTGCTTCGTCCACGCTGGAGTTACCCTCCAGCACGATACCATCCACCGGTACCAGACTTCCGGGCTTTACCAGAAATATATCACGCTTTTGCAGACTTTCCGTAGGCACCTCCTTCTCCTGCCCGTCCCCGGTCACGAGGACTGCCACCTTGGGAGCCAGATTCATCAGTTTGGTAATAGCCTCACTGGTCTTGCCCTTGGAACGGCTCTCCAGATATTTTCCAACCGTGATCAGGGTCAGGATCATACCGGAGGATTCAAAATACAGATCGTGGGAATAATGCTCTACTACTGCCATGTCACCGTAGCCTAAGCCATAGCTGATCCGGTACATGGCGAAAATGCCGTACACAAGCGCCGCGCCGGATCCTAAGGCGATCAGGCTGTCCATGTTCGGGCTGCGGTGCGCCAGGGTTTTAAATCCTACGGAGAAAAACTTCCGGTTCACATACAGAATCGGCAACAACAGTAAAAACTGTGTCAGTGCGAAATTCATGGCGTTAGCATTGCCGTGCATGATATTCACGATAAATGCGGGGACCGGAATCCCGAACCATTCTTTGAGCATGTGGTGCATGGACACATACATTAACGGGATCAGGAACCCGATGGAGATTCCAAGCCGCCATTTCATGGCTCTTGCATCCGCATCCAGCTTCTGCTGCAATTCCTGCTTGCCGTCGGCTACGGACCTTCCTGTACTTCCCGCATTCCCGGAAGTGCTCCGTCCGCCTGCACCTGCCGCACTGCCTTCGGTCATTACCGAAGCACCGTAGCCTGCTTTCACCACAGCATTGATAATTTCCGTCGAAGTGATCTTCGTCTCGTCATAGCTCACATCCATGGTCTCTGTCAACAGATTCACGGATGCTTTTTCCACATTTTCCAGTTTATTGACTGCCTTTTCCACATGCGAAGAGCATGCAGAGCAGGACATTCCCGTAACATGATATCTTTCCTTCATAAAAATAACCTTGCCTTTCCATAACCTGCAAAGTTTCCGTTATTTTCAGTGCCTTACCGCACGAATTTACAGTATTATCTGCAGTCATGCCTCTACTTATTTCAATTTTTTCACCAGATCCACTGCTTCCTCTACGATAGCAGTATTCCCCTTCCGGATCTCTTCCACCACGCAGGTCTCCATATGCTCCTTCAGGATCGCATAGCCAAAAGCCTGCAGAGCGCTCTCCACCGCAGCTACCTGCGTCAGGATGTCTCCGCAATAGCGGTTCTCTTCCAACATCCGGCTGATACCGTTTAACTGCCCGGCCATGCGGCTTAAACGGTTCTGCAATTGTTTTTTTTCTTTTTCAGAGCGGGGTGTTGCTTTCTGATGACAATGACAACATTCCATGCCCTTCTCTTCTAATTTTTCTTCTATTTTTTCTTCTATTTGTTCTGCCATACTTTCTCCCATTCTGAAGCCGGTTCCTGCTATTTTTTCTAAATGTCCACATATTCTTTATTGTCCTCCGATCACATAACAGCGTTCAATGTATGTAGAAGGACTAATTGTTGCAGCCATACAAAATACCCTACGGGGGTATCTTATCTACAAGATATACCCCCATAGGGTATTTGTCAAGAGTTACTTTCTAATTCCTGCCAGTTCACCTCTGACCAAAGCAGATCCTTACGATCTGCATCTTCATGATTCCGTCGCCGGTTCTGGCAAGGAAGCGGAATAATCCGCTGACGGAAGGGTCTCGAAGATCATTATAGCCCAGCATATAGCCACGGCTTGTAACCTGCAATCTGCTGTCCCACGGAGAAAGCTCACTTTTCGCATCCGAAACCGCAAAATACGCGCCCACATCCTGAATTTTAGCGCTCCTTAGCCATGTCTTTGCTATCATCTTAACCGCTGTCCGGTTCGCCGCGTCGAATACCAGCACACCACCGGGAAAACTGTCAGCCATTGCCTGTACCAGCGTCCTGACTTGCTCCGTCAGAAAATAATAGAATACTCCGGAGGCAAAAAATATCGCCCCTTCGGACGCGTCGATTTTGGTAAACCATTCCGTATCATTCAAATTGCAGGGAATATTTTCCTCACGGTCTCCGGCGGGCAGTAATTGATTGCGTACGGCGATAACATCCGGAAAATCCAGATTGTAAATTTTACAGTTGCCATTGTCACAGGCTCTTCCCGTACTGTCAAGTCCACAACCCAAATTAACCACCGCCGCATCAGGATGATCTGCCAGGTAATTTTGTACCTCACATGCAAAGTCATTCTGCCGCATGGCAACCTCCAGCGAACCGAAACGCTGCATCAGGCCGTGGGATTTTTTCTCCACCTGTGAAAAATCATAGTCGATCTGGTCGATCAGGTGTACCGCCATCTCGTCCCGATATAGGTTCGGATACAACTCCGAGCATAGCTTCCGGGAATAAAGCGGGATGATCAGTGTCTCCTGTACGGTGTTCTTCTCAATCTTGTATTGCATGGACATCTCTCACTTTCTTGCATTTTTGCCATTTCTTTTTGTTAGTTTTGTCTAACCACTGTATAGAGTTATGCGGTTAGCTTATGCTAACTTGTGTGTCTTAGAAAAGCCGCATTACTGCGGCCTTTCAGCTGACTGTTTTTGGTTTTCGTTTATATTATACTGATCTTATTTCTGTTTTGCAAGGTAGATTTCCTAATGCTTTTTTATCCGCGCTTTCTCTGAAGTAAGATTCCCATGGTAATCAGAAGAATTCCCCCGAAAAGTAACATGATCTCCGTTATATAAGTTGCGATGCCTTCTCCCGTCTTCGGTACTACATCCAATTCCTGCGTCACTGCCTGTGTTGTAGCAGGCTGTGCATCAGAACTGTTGTTATCGTTTCCTTTAGAATCCTCGTGAGAGCTTCCACCGGTACTGGTACCTGCGGTCGTCTTTTCCTTTTTCACAATGACATATGTAGAAAACTGATTGGTCTCGAAGGTGACTTTTCCATCGATCACTTTCGTAGGCAATGCAGTGGTAGTTCCGTTATGATCTCTCACTACCACGTAGTCATAATTTGCATCGTAGTTGTTAATTCCAAGACTTAATGTAATCGGATTGGTAAATTCCGTAATCTTTGTTTCCCAGTTCGTGCCATCCCCTTTGGCTACGATCTGGTTCAGATCCAGTTCCACTGCCTGCGCCGATACCGCTCCTGCCACTTTCTGTTGTGCCGCCGTCATATCGTATCCGGTACTGTCGGCAACTGTCAGCTGCAGATTGCCGCTTCCTGCTGCATTGGCACCGTTACTGATGGATGCGGAAGTCACTTCCTTTGCTGCCGAAGTGTCCACCGTGTCCTCCGCTTTTTCAAAGATTCCTTTAAAATGGATCTGGGTATTTGGCATCGTAAAAGTAAACGTAGAAACATCCTTTGCCGCTGAAAGACTTATCCCATTTAGTGAAACTCCCTTCAATTGGTATCCGTAATCCGGCTTCAATTCCACGGTAACCGTAGCCCCAGGCTGTACCACAAGATTTCCGCCTCTGTTGTCTCCAACATTGTTTCCGTAGGGATCGTTGGTATTCGGTGCAGTACCATTTATTTGAATGATCCGGGCTGTGCCATGCTCTAGGTAAGCATCTTCTCCGTAGGTTTTCGAATCATATCCCCATGTTATTGTAATTCTCTCTTTGTCTACCTGAATGGAGTGGATTCCTTTTTCCGTCCATGTCACCGCATTTTCCTGTGAACTTCCGGCTCCCTGAATCATGTATTTTCCGGAACCGCTGTTAAGTACATATACTTTTACCGTGTCCACAGAATCGTCCACTCTGTATTCTGTTCCATCCACGGAAATTTTGTTTTCCCCGATCCATTCTTGCAAAGTCTTATAGGTATTTTCAATTCCTATATAGATTTCGATGTTATTATTTTTCCATGTGGCATAATCGTTTGGAGAGATACCGTCACCTTCTAATCGAAAACAGATATTGTTTCCCGTTCCCGGATTCGGTCCAGAGGCATTTCCTCCCGATGCTTCGAAACTGGGTTCAAATTTCAGATCCGCATTTTCTACCTTGGTTTTATAAATATACGAAGCACCATTTGTGGTCATGCTTGCTACTGCAATGCTCTGACCATTCACCATAAAGCTTCTCAGCACACAATCCTTGCCCGGTGTCAGTGTTATGGTAATCTCTGTTCCTGCTGCCACATCCGCCTGTGCAGCATCCCCCTGTAATCCGGCTCCTTCTATTTCCATACTACCGGCATCATATTGGAATACACCATCCTGCACCCTGTCCCACAGTGTATGATCATCCGCGCCCACCTTATATGTCTGGCTGTTGTCCTCTGCTCTTACATGAAGTTCCGGCAAAACTCCCAATATCAGCACCAGTGCCAGTAAAAAACCAAATATGTTTCTTCTGCTTTTGTACATCTGCGCAAGTCCTCCTTTTATAATATACTTATATATATTCATAGGATACCTGCCTTTTTCAAGTTGACATTTGTCTCAACCTGCCAAATCCACGCATTTTCTGTGTCCGTGGGTATCACAATGTCAATCTGTCTCTCATACCCGCGCTTCCTCTGCTCCGTGGGTATCACAATGTCAATCCTTCTCTCATACCCGCGCTTCCTCTGCGCCTCAAGGCATCACGACAAAAAAGCACAGTCCCTCACAGGGCTGTGCCTTTCTCATTCTCTCGCTATTTTTTATCTTCTTCCCAGTTGTAGTAGAACTGGATCAGTCCGATTCGGCTTCTGGTGCCGGTCTTCTCATTTAATGCAGCGATATGCCGATACAACATCGCGCGTGAGACAAAGAGGCTGTCGGCGATCTCCTGCATTCCATCATCGGACAACAGCAAAAGCTGCAGCACTTCCTGCTCCCGTTCCGTCAGATCAAAAGATTCTGCAAATCTCTCCAGCCGGCTCTGACTGCCAGACATTTCGCGACTTTCCATTTTTTCGGGAACCTTTACAATCTGCGTACAACTATAATACCACAACAGTGCCACACTGATCAGTACAAACAATACCAGTGCCAGTACTGCCGTCAGGATATGATCTTCTCCATTCAACAGGCTTACGGAAACTACTCCTGTGATCACAGCGCCCAGATTGTTCGCCGCTCTTCCCATACCTGCCCATAGCCTGCCATACTGCATGCGATAGGACAGCTGGAGAAATCCGTTCGTGAAAAACACCACGAAAAATCCCGCAGACACATAGAAGATCAACAGTCCCGGCAGAAACGATCCACCGCTTTCGATGATCAGCACACAGATGGTCGACAGGATCGTCACCGCATACATGATCAGTCCACGATATCTTCCGTTATTCAGATCAAACAATACTCCTGCCAGCAATCCGCTGAGTGCTAAGAACAGTCTCGGCCACTGACCGATATCCATGGTACCAGCCGCGTGTGCCAGGGTCACAGCATTGTCAAGCGTTGCGAAGATACAAGTCATCAGAACAACCGTCACCAGTAATGCCACACCTGCCAGCCGGGGATTCTTCCATGATATCCGTTCCGCAGCAACACCCTCCTGCGCGTTTTTCACCGACACCGTTTCTCCGTCCTCTTCCTTCTTTCTCCGATGATATCCAGGCAGTGCACTCTGTTCCATTCCGACAGTCAGTCCCCACAGCACCACACAGCTTACCGCCAGAAAGATACCTTCCACTGTCTCTCCCCACAACAGATTGTGGTTCAGAAACTGAAGGAGCAACCCCACGGCATAAGCCACACTCACGGTCTTCGCCGGATGCCTGCTTCCCCTAAGCAGCTGTGCCGCCAGGTAATGTGTCCTGCTGCCCAGATATCCCAGTATCAGGAACAGAAAACACCCGCTGCCCAATAGTACCCGGTACCCGGTCCCGGCAAACAGCAGTACATATCCTGCGATCACCGGCACCGGCAAGAAGAATCCCGCTGCCTTGAACGCAGTGGGATTCCCGGATTTGCTTTTCCATTTTTCTATCAGAGAATATGCCAGAAAACCCAGTGCACTGACTCCCAGAATATAGCTCTGCGCCAGCACTACTCCTGTGGGATCCGTATATAACGCCATCCGGTTATCAAACAGATACTCTGTTCCTAAAAATACAAAATAGAAAACAGCTAATGAAAGCATGGTCTCTCCTTAAACAGACTGGAAACCGCCTTCCAGATCCTCAATGATATCATCAATATTCTCCGTACCGATAGACAGACGAATCGTATTACTGTAGATTCCCTGCTCATTCAGTTCTTCCTCAGACAGCTGTGCATGGGTGGTGGAAGCCGGATGGATGACCAGAGACTTCACATCTGCCACGTTTGCCAGAAGTGAGAACAGTTCCAGATTATCACAGAACTTTTTCGCTGTCTCCTTGCCGCCCTTGATCTCGAAGGTGAAGATGGAACCGCCTCCATTCGGGAAATATTTTTGATACAATGCCTGCTGCTCCGGATCGGTGGATACGGAAGGATGATGCACACGTTCTACCTGAGGATGATTGTTTAGATACTGTACTACCTTCAGTGCATTCTCCACATGACGCTCTACGCGCAAAGACAGTGTCTCCAGTCCCTGTAAGAAAATAAAAGCATGAACAGGGGAAATGCAGCCGCCCATATCACGAAGGAGCATTGCTCGGATAGCGGTCACAAAAGCCGCGCCCGGTGCTGCCTTGGTGAAAGTCACACCATGATAGCTGGGGTTCGGAGTGCACAGATGAGGGAACTTGCCGCTGCCCTCCCAGTCAAATTTACCATTCTCTACGATCACACCACCTAAGCTGGTGCCGTGTCCGCCGATGAATTTGGTTGCGGAATGTACCACGATATCTGCGCCGTACTCAAAAGGACGTACCAGATAAGGAGTAGCAAAAGTATTGTCCACTACCAGAGGAACCTTATGCGCATGGGCGATCTGTGCCAGACGCTCGATATCTACCACATCAGAGTTGGGATTGCCCAGGGTCTCGATGTAGAGCGCCTTGGTGTTCTCCTGAAAACTTGCTTCGATCCTGTCATAATCGGAAGGAGCCACGAAAGTAGTGGTCACACCGTAGTCCACCAGGGTATGCGCCAGCAGATTGTAGGTTCCGCCGTAAATATTATTTGCAGAAACAATGTGATCTCCCTGTTTTGCCAGGTTCTGGATCGTATAGCAGATAGCTGCCGCTCCGCTGGCTACTGCCAGAGCTGCGGTACCGCCCTCTAATGCTGCAATACGCTGCTCAAAGACACCCTGGGTAGGGTTGCCCAGACGGCCGTAGATCTCACCGGGATCTTCCAGTCCGAAGCGTGCTGCTGCATGGTCGCAGTTGCGGAATACATAAGAAGATGTCTGATAAATGGGAACGGCTCTCGCACCGGTCACGGGATCGGGCTGCTCCTGTCCCACATGTAACTGTAATGTCTCAAATTTTAAATTACGCTCTGCATAGGGCTTTTTGCTCATGTTCTGCCTCATTTCTGCACTTATCTGTGTGCTGTGTGTTAGTCATATAGTAGCTTATCTATTCCTAGGAATCTACTATAAAAACATGCTAAAACACATTCAAAAATATGTCAATGTAAAACTTTAGTGCAGCAGATATTTTTTACTTCACCAGCCGATCCTTATACTTCAGCCATTTTCCGTCCGTATCCTGTTAGTAAACAAAAATGCCCGTACGACCCAGTCCATGGTCATAGCGATCCAGACGCCGATAACGCCAAGTCCCAGACCCTGTCCTAAAATATATGCCATGCCCACACGGCAGAGCCACATGGAAGCGATCGCCACGATCATGGTAAATCTCACATCTCCCGCAGCGCGAAGTGCATTGGACTGTGCAAAGGACAACGGATGCACCAGCATACAACATACACAGCTGTAACATAACAGAAAAACAGTTATTTTCATTGTCTCCGGACTCAGATGATAGATTCTGCAGATCGGTCGAGCAAAAATAATCATGGGAATTCCCAACAGGCTCATACAGGCATATGCTACTTTCATCATTTTTTTTAGATAATATAATGCCTGCTCTGTTTCTCCTGCGCCGATGCACTGTCCGATCACAGTGATCATTGCCACACCGATGGCATTGGCAGGGATCTGCTGGAAGCTGGCAATGCTGCCTGTTACGGCATTTGCCGTCGTAGCTGCCATTCCAAATCCGGCGATCAGGCTGGTGGTAAGAAGCTTACCAACCTGGAATATACTGTTCTCCAGACCGTTCGGGACGCCAATATACAGTATTTTTCCCAGAATTTTCGTATCCAGCCTCCAATGATTGCTCATGATGATCTTGTCACTTTTCTTAAGCAGCACTACGATCATCACCGCAGACAATACTCTGGAAAAAAGCGTGGACAGCGCCGCTCCTGCAGCACCGATTCCAACACCGTAGATCAAAATGGCATTTCCCACTACGTTCACCAGATTTGCCACCAGAGATACCTTCATGGACACCTTGGAATCTCCTACCGCACGGAACAGAGCTGCACCACCGTTATAAATTCCCAGAAAAGGAAAGGACACCGCCACAATATAAAAATAAATTCTTGCAGCACTCATGACATCCGCTTCCACATTGCCGTAAAGCAATGCCAGCAGTCCCTTGTTCCAGATCAGCGCTATCGTCATAAACAGAAGGGCCACACCCCCAACCGCTATAAACAGCTGATTGGAGGCCCGGCCTACCATCTCCTTATCTCCGTGTCCCATATATTGCGCCGCCACTACCGCACCGCCGCTTGCCATGGCCGTGAACAGGCCGATCAATAACACACAGATACTGTCCACCAGGGAGATTCCGGATACCACGGCTTCTCCACAGCTGGCCGCCATCACTGTGTCAGCCATTCCCATTGCGATTGCCAGAAACTGTTCTATGATCAGCGGCCACAATAATTTTTTCAATGCATCCTGTGAAAATAACATTTTTTTCTCTTCCGGCATAATTTACATCATTCCTTTATCCTTACATTAGCATCTGCCAAAATAGTACATTGTCATTGCATTGTAAATACGGTAAATGGTATTTTCTACAAACTTTGATATACAAAATAATCCGCAGCCACCGAACCGCCAGCCGCACCCTGTTCGTTGATGGCAAACAATCCGTCCTTGACACCGACCCAGCGGCCCGGAGTTGCTTCCACCATCTGTCCCACAGGCTGTAAATTTTCTTCCGTGGTTCCCACGTAGAACGTGCGATAAGTCTCCTTCTCCACCTTCATCTGGATATAAATGACATCACTGTTCCATTCGCCCAGACCGGTGCGCACCTCATCGTCCTTCGTCCAGTTGCCGGTGCGCTGCTGCAGGCTCATTTTGCCGTGTATTTTCTGAACTGCAAGTGCTGTATAACATCCGCCCAGCGATACCAGTCCTGCCACATCGCCGTCCTTCATCTGCTCCAGATGCAGACAGGTGGTAACAGAAAATTCCGGTGCCGGCCACTTCTGCAATAACAGATTGCTGATGTCGCACAGCTGTGTCTTCGGATCCACCGCCTGTGCATGGAGAAGGAGCTGACCGTCTTTCAGATCATACCATTCCTTTTTATAATTGGCATTCCACTGCCATTGCAGTCCTAAACGATCTCCTTCGAAGAAATCGCTGTCCTCCGGGGTATCGATGGGATATGCAGCTCCCACTTCCGGCTTCTTGTAACGCAGTACCGGCTCACCACAGCCGTCCACGGCATTTACTCCGATCACCGGCCAGTCATTTTCCCAGTGCATGGGCTGTAAATGTACGATACGTCCCGCATTGCCCACATCCTGGAAATGCAGGAACCAGTCCTGTCCGTCCGGCGTATCCACCCAGGCACCCTGGTGAGGTCCGTTGACGGGGGAATTGCCCTGGTGCAGGACGATTTTCTCTTCCCAGGGACCGTAAATATTTTTCGACCGCAGTACGGTCTGCCAGCCGGGCTTCACGCCCCCTGCCGGAGCGAAGATATAGTAATAGCCGTTTCTCTTATACAGCTTTGGGCCCTCGATGGTGGGCTGGGTCGCATGGCCGTCATAGATGAACTGACCGTCATCCAGCACTCCGGAGCAGTCCGGTTCGATGGGAGACATATACAGCATGCTCTTGAAGCCGATACGGCTTCTGGCGAAAGCCGTCACCATGTATGCTTTGCCATCCTCATCCCAGAAAGGACAGGGATCGATCCAGCCCACGACCTTACGCACATAAGCCGGCTCGCTCCACTTGCCGAAAGGATCCGTGGTCTTGCACATCATGATGC
>Ga0129313_1002188_pt1 | contig 10669 bp, 9 predicted proteins | sample O1105metagenome_FD_94436 | JGI IMG/M metagenome (GOLD analysis project Ga0129313, IMG submission 94436) | Orangutan group fecal microbial communities from fecal samples from Wisconsin, USA - O1105 metagenome | ecosystem: Host-associated > Mammals > Digestive system > Large intestine > Fecal... | reverse complement strand
AGAGCATCCTGGGCATGGCCCGGGAGGTGGCTGCCATCCTGAACAAGCCCCTGAAGATGCCGGCCACTGATTACGAGTGCCCCGCCGCACCCGACGACAGCGTTCAGGTGCGGGTGGAAGCGCCGGATCTCTGCCCCCGCTATCTGGCCCATTATGTGCGCAACATCCACCCGGCGCCCAGCCCCCGCTGGATGAAGCGGCACCTGGCTCTGATGGGGCTGCGCAGCATCAACAATGTGGTGGATATCACCAACCACACCCTGCTGGAGATCGGCCAGCCTATGCACGCCTTTGACCTGTCCCATGTGGCGGGCCGCAGCATTGTGGTGCGCCGGGCTCATCCGGGCGAAAAGATCGTCACCTTGGACGAAAAAGAATTTACCCTGAATGAAAATAATCTGGTGATCTGCGATGCCGAAAAGCCGGTGGCACTGGCCGGCATCATGGGTGGCCTGAACAGTGAGATCGAGGCAGACACCTCTGAGCTGCTGTTCGAGTGCGCCACCTTTGCCCGGGACTGCGTGCGTAAGACCAGCCGCTCCCTGGGCCAGAGCAGCGATTCCAGCGCCCGGTACGAAAAGGGCGTGGATCAGTACAGCACCGAACTGGGCCTGAAACGTGCCCTGCACCTGATCCAGGAGCTGGGCTGCGGCGAGATCACGCCTACCTGCTTTGACTGTTCTGCCGGCGGTTCCACCGAGCGGAAGATCATTACCGTCTCCCCTGCCCAGGTGGACGCGGTGCTGGGCATTGAAGTGCCCCGGGATGTGATGAAGGATATCCTGACCCGTCTGGATTTTGGTGTGGACGATTCCTCCGATCCCTGGCAGGTGAGCGTCCCCCGTTACCGGGAGGACATGGATGGCTTCCCCGACATCGCCGAAGAGATCATCCGGGAATATGGGTATGAGCATATCACCCCCACCTTCCTGAAGAACGCCTCGGTGACCAACGGCGGCCTGAACAACCGGCAGAAGCAGCAGATGAAGATGAAGCGGCTGATGGCTGCCCAGGGCTTCTATGAGGCCAGCACTCTGGCTTTCTACTCCACTGCGGAGCTGGATATGCTTCACCTGCCCCAAGAGGCACCGGAGCGCCAGGCCATCCGCATCCTCAACCCCATCAGCGAGAACCTGTCTATCATGCGCACCATTCTGGCCCCCAGCATGCTGAACGTGATTGTGGACAACCTGAAAAAAGGCAACGTCGAAGGCCGCCTGTTTGAGCTTTCCAATGTGTATCTGCCCTACGAGCTGCCCTTGGTGCGTCATCCCAAGGAACGTCTCACCTTGGCCCTGGGCTGCTTTGGCCCGGAGGAGGATTTCTTCACGGTCAAGGGCGCCATGGAGGCCATTGCCCAGGCCTTCGGTATCCGGTTTGAGTACAAGCGGGAGACGGTCAGCTATCTCCACCCCGGCATGAGCGCTGCCGTTTACTGCAACGGGCAGCGGCTGGGTATCTTCGGCAAACTGGCCAACGATGTGACTGGTGAACTGAAAATCGCCAAGGACGAAAAGAACAGCCAGAACATCTATTTGGCCGAGCTGGACTACGAGGCTATGGAAGCCCAGTTCCCTGCCGAGCGGCGGTACAAGCCCCTGAGTCCCTATGCGGCAGTTAAGCGGGATTTGGCGCTAGTCTGCGAGGAAGAGATCACCTGCGGGCAGGTGGAAGAAGTGATCTGCCAGGCTTCGCCCTTGGTGCAGGATGTGCAGCTGTTTGATATCTATCGGGGCAAGAACATCGGAGAGGGCAAGAAGAGCATGGCCTTCTCCCTGACCATGGCTGACCCCAAGGCAGAGGTTTCCAATGAGGAGGCCGAAAGGGCAATCAAAAAGATCTTGGGCGATCTCAAGCATAAGCTGGGCATCGAGATCCGCTGAAAAAAGCAAAGATACCGGATATAATTCCGGACGCAAGAAGAAAGAGGCCGCTGGCAATTGCCGGCGGCCTCTTTTGATTTCCAACTCGAAATAAAACTATAAATCGACATATTATTAAAATCGACATATTATTACTGTAAAGCGGAATGACTATACAGGCGGATCTGGGCGAAATATACGGGTTTCACGGCTTTCCTGAGGGCAAAGCAGCTTTAACGTCTTTTCTCCATCACAAAATTTGTCAGCAGGATGCCTTAACGTTCGACCTGCTGTTCCCGGATCATGCGGTAGTCCCTTTTTTCAAAGAAGGGTTTGGCGGTAATGGAGGCGTGGGTGGTGATACAATAGGCACGCACCGACTGTTCCAGTGTGTCACAGAGGGCAGAAGCTACGCCTTCCCGCTGGTGATTCTTATGCACATACAGCCGGTCCAGGTAGCCATCGGGTTTTATATCCCCAAAGCCGATGATCTCCCCTGCCTGGACGGCTATCACACAAAAACTGTGCGCAAAGGAGTCAGCCCATTTTTTCATATCTCTTTTTCCGGCGCCCACGCCACCAGCTGTGGCAGTGTATAATCTTTGGCGTTGACAGAATGGACGGTATCATAGAATAGTTTTGCCAGTGCGGCACAATCTTCAGGCTGGTATCTTCTCATGAACATCCGGGCCATCCCCTCCCCTGCTTTTGCGGATTTTTCTCTATAATAATATATCCGGGGGGGCAGGTTCAAGGCAATGGGAAGCCTGCGACAAAGAGAAGACCCATGGACATGAAGGATGCTTATGGGGAATCGGAGGTATTTGGGATGTTTTCCGCTTTTTCCAGCATGGTTTGGGCCAATACCGCATAGCCTCTGGTGGGGTCCTTAACCACTACATGGGTTACTGCGCCCACCAGTTTGCCGTCCTGAAGGATCGGAGAGCCAGACATACCCTGTACAATGCCGCCGGTAATGGCCAGAAGAGCCTCGTCCGTCACCCGAATCATCATATTTTTGTTTATATTTTGGGAGGTATAGGATATTTTTTCAATTTCAATGGAATAGGCCTTGGGGCCATTGCCGTCCACGTTGCAGATCAGCTGCGCAGGGCCGGTTTTCACTTCCTGCATCCAGGCGACTTCTGCGGGCTGCGTTTTTAGCGTATGAGAGAGAAGAACACCGTAAACGCCGGCCTGGTAATTGTCCCGTATCTCTCCCAGAGCCTGGGTACTGACAAAGCTGCCTTTCAGTTCACCCGGTGCTCCGGCACAGCCTTTTTCCACGCCGTTCAGGGCAACAGGAACGATCTCCCCGCTCCGCAGTTCAATGCTCTGGCCGGTATCGCTGTCACTGATGGCGTGGCCCAGCCCGGCAAAGGTATCGCCTAAAAAGAAGGTCATGGTGCCGATGCCGGCGGAGGAATCCCGCACCCAGATCCCGGCTTTGAAATCTCCGTTTTGATCCTGTACCGGCAGAATGGTGGTATTGAAAAGCTGGCCATCCCGCTTATAGACCAGTTCTTTGGCCTGCTCGCTTCCCTGCTGTAGCGCCTGAGCAATGTCTTCATTGCACAGGACCTTGTGGCCGTCTATGCTCACCACCCAGTCGCCCAATTTCAGGCCTGCATCTTTTGCGGGGTTCTGCGGGCCGGAGGCGGTGTACAGTTCAGTGAATCCCACCACCAGGGCACCGTCAGCAAACATCTTGATACCGAACAGATCCCCGCAGACTTCTACACTCTGGCGGGTTCGTTCAACGACCCGGATGGACTTCAGCGGCAATGTACCAAAAAGCCGGGCAGAAGCGTTTCGGCTGCTGTCCCGCATGGAAGCGTTCACATTGTCGCTGGGGGCAGCGGACTGAATGCCCACCCAGGGTAGGTCTGCCAAGGAGGGAGCTTCGCCCGGCTGTACATAAATGGTATCTGGCACCTGAAACCTGCAGAAGGTATATCCCCCGCCGGCCAGCAGCAAGGCAGCCAGGGCGGCGCAAAAAATTTTTCTGGATCGTTTTCGCAGCATTTTTTAGCCTCCGTTTCCTCCCTTAGTATGTGCGGAGAAAAAATTTTTATTGAGAAAACGGAAAAATTTCTGCGAAAAGGAAAAAGCGATTGAAGCGTGTTAAGATTTTGTGATATAATACAACTGTTTTGCGGGTATGGCGGAATTGGCAGACGCGCTGGATTTAGGTTCCAGTGGGCAACCGTGCGGGTTCGACCCCCACTACCCGTACCAAGTTGGAAGCTACATTTTAGCCTTATTAGAGAGGCTGGAATGTAGCTTTCCTTTTTTATGAAGGTATACTGTCCATGAATGCATGAGCAGAAAGCATGGAGGTTTTGTTATGTCTGAGCATATGATGGAGATCCCGCAAAACAAAAACTTTAACTGGATCTGGTAGCAGAAGCTTAGGGTAGCCACCTGCTGCCGGGTCAGTACCGCATATGCGGAGCAGTAAAGCAACCTGAAAGAAACAAATCGCGCTCTGCCGTGACATCAAACAGATTAGAAGATTAAGCGGAGTACCTCTACCATCGGCCAGATGCTGAGCAACGAGAAATATGCAGGACAGGTTTTGATGCAGAAAAGCTATGCAAGGGAATATTTGAAAAACGGAAGCAAAGCAAGGGTTCTGCCGGCTTAGGGTGATGCATAGAGCCCATTCTACGATTCATTTGGTGACAAGTCTTTTGCCCGTATGGTAAAATCCATTTAAAAGAGGTTCCGAAAAGTGGAGGGCACTATGGATAAAAAGAAAATCGGGAATCTAATAAGCGCTCTGCGCAAGGAAAAGGCATGACGCAGAAAGATCTTGCGGAGCAGCTTCATGTGTCTGACCGAGCCGTCAGCAAATGGGAACGAGGGGGGTCCCAAACTTAAAGATACCACACTAAAACCCACGCTTACATTACTTCCAAACAATATAATTTTGGAGGTAAAACCCTATGAAACGCCTTGTATCCTGCGAATATAACTTCGATAACTGCTGTGTGGAACTGAAATTCACTGGTGGCAGCATGATTTCGATTGATACCATTGCCGTGGAGAACGAAGTTGCCCGTAATATGTACGAACGGTCAGAGCTTGACTATTTGATCTACAACGCTCCTTTGGAGTATGCTGACCTTATTTTGAACGGCGATCCGAAGCATATCTGAAAACAGTAACTGAATATAAACCTTTGGATAGTTAATCTTCACTTTGCACGTTTTGTTTTCTGTCTCCTCTGCGGTGGCAAGACACGACTGAAGTTGCTGTCAGATACGGTTCTGAAGAACTATCCTCTTTTTTCCCAAGTGCAAAAAGAGATGATCATTAACGCAGAACATTTACAGGTTTCGGTTTTGAAAGAGGAACAAGAATGTACACAGGCAGTCGTGACGAAGAAGCAAAACTACTGAAACGGTTATGTACAACACAGACAACCGCCTGCCCTTAAATGTGGTGTGGATGAATTGGTACATCTCCATACAAGAAAGTGTGTAGTGCAGAGAATAACAGGAGCCCGGAAAGTAAAGCCGAAAAGTGCGACCGTGCCGATACCTGTCCTACGCTTCCTATGTAGACTGAATTTCATACTCTGGTAAATCGTTATTTTGAGAGTATTACACTATCATCATTAATTGAGCCGGAACGAATCCAATAAACGATCTTTCGCAGAGGGTATGTTCGTCACACATTGAGCAATGATCCGGCAGCACGATTGAGAATCATCGCAGAGTATGAACAAACTGTAACAACTTAAATACATCTATTGACAAAGCGGGTAAGTGGGTGTATAATATGTTCAAATTTAATACTTCAAACCGTTGAAGCGGAGATAACGGCAATGATGCCTTTACAGAGAGCCTGTGGTGCTGAGAGTCAGGTAAGAAACAAGTTGTCAAATGGACCGCTGAGGGTGCAGTCAAATGGGGTTTCCCAAAGTATTCTGCAACGTGTTGGCATACGTCAGTTGCCGGGGATATGTTGGTATCCTGCTAAGCGCACGGGTCGTGCCGTGAATCAAGGTGGCACCGCGGATAGTGTCGTACTTTATTTGTACCTATTCGTCCTTGACAGAGTGTATATTTCTGTCAAGGGCGTTTTTGTTTTGTATGAAGCTCCTTTGACATGGGATATAAGTCAAAGGAGCTTTTTCCTGTTTAAGGAGGTTAATAAAATGATGATGAAACGCTGGTGGCGCTCCGTGCGCCGAATATATGACATCAAGCAGAAAGTGAACGTAAAACTCGAACCAATCTAAAATAATACTTATTTGTGGAGGAAACTACAATGAAATTTAACAATATTGATTTTGATACCTATTTTAAGAACTATCCTGATGCCAACGGCTATTTTGGAAAGTACGGTGGCTCCTATATCCCGCCAGAGTTGCAAGTCGCTATGGATGAGATCAGCGAAGCCTATCAGACCATCTGCAAGTCCCGTAAGTTTATCAATGAGCTTCGCCGTATCCGCAAGGAGTTCCAGGGCAGACCGACACCGATTTCACATCTTGCAAGACTTTCCGATAAGATCGGCACAGGAGTTCAGCTTTATGTCAAGCGTGAGGACTTGAACCACACCGGAGCACACAAGCTCAATCACTGTATGGGTGAAGTGCTGCTGGCAAAGTATATGGGAAAGAAAAAGGTCATTGCAGAAACCGGAGCTGGTCAGCACGGTGCAGCACTTGCCACCGCTGCGGCATATTTCGGAATGGAGTGCGACATCTACATGGGTGCTGTAGACATAAAGAAACAAGCTCCCAACGTTGCCAGAATGAAGATCCTCGGCGCAAGAGTGGTCGAGGTAACGGACGGATTACAGACCTTGAAGGAAGCAGTTGACGCCGCTTTTGCCGCATACTGCAATGAGTATAAGGACGCCATCTATTGCATCGGCTCTGTGGTAGGCCCGCATCCCTTCCCTATGATGGTTCGTGATTTCCAGAGCGTTGTCGGCATTGAAGCAAGAGAACAGTTCCTTGATATGACGGGTGAGCTTCCCGATGCGGTAGTTGCCTGTGTAGGCGGTGGCTCCAACGCCATGGGTCTGTTCTCCGGCTTCTTAAACGATCCTGTTGACATTTACGGTGTAGAACCTCTCGGCAGAGGTATCAAAATGGGCGACCACGCTGCAAGTCTGACCTACGGCGAAGAAGGTGTTATGCACGGCTTCAACAGTATTATGCTGAAAGACGAGAACGGCAATCCTGCTCCCGTGTATTCCGTGGCATCCGGTTTGGATTATCCGTCTTGCGGACCGGAACACGCATTCCTGCATGACCTTGGCAGGGTAAAGTACGACGTGGTGACAGACGATGAAACCATTGACGCTTTCTTTGAACTTTCAAGAATGGAGGGTATCATCCCCGCAATCGAGAGTTCCCATGCCGTTGCTTATGGCATGAAACTTGCCAAGACGATGGGAAAAGGTTCTGTGCTTATCAACCTCTCCGGCAGAGGCGATAAGGACATGGATTATATCATCGAGAAATACGGAATCAGGTAAATGCCGAATGCAATAAGTAAAACATTGTGAGCACGGCATAACAAACCGCTGTAATTTTCATCCTCGCAGGGATGGAGATTACAGCGGTTTTGTATTTTCGGAGGAATGGTGTCAAACTGCATTTTTACAGTTTGGGTACCATTTTCGAGGAAAATATGCGGGTGTCCAGAGGGATGCAATCCCTTGGCTCTGGGTTTCCAATAGGGGCGAGAAGCATCCCTATTGGCACACGATGAAACAGAGCTTCTGCATCGGCTGCTGAAAGGAAGCGAGCAGGAGCTTGCCGCCAATGCCAAAAGGCAGAGCGCAGAGCTTACAAGAGTCGAGAAACGCAGAACAGAGGTTGACCGCAAGTTTGCGAAGCTGTATGAGGACTGGTCGGACGGTCGTATCACGGAATACAACTTCAACATGATGTCTCAGAAATATCAGACCGAGCAGCAGGAGCTTACCGAGAAGATCGAAAGGCTGTCTGCCGAGCTTGAATCTGAAAAACAAACAACTGTCGATGCGGAAACTTGGATTTCGCTTCTCAAACAGTATGCCAACCCCACCGAACTGACAGCGGAGCTTCTGAATACGCTGATTGAAAAGATCGTCATTCATGAAGCAACCACTGTGGACGGTATGCGTGAGCAGAACATTGACATCTACTACCGCTTAATCGGCAAAATTGAGTAAAACTACAGATATGAGTGCCTATGCAAGTAGGCGTAGGCACTCGTACATAACCAATATCTTTAAGTGCGGGAAACGGGAGCAGGTGTTCCAGATGCATCATTGATGATTGCGTTATCTGATATCCTGGGTATCACAGTAAACGGACTTCTGAGCGGTGACAAAAATATAGATAGAAACTATACCCTGACCGCCCAGGGGCAGGCGGAACTGGAAGAGTTCCTGTGCCATTACCGGGAGATGACCCGGGCAGTAGACCGGCTGATACAAGAGACAGGAGGGCGCACCCATGAAGAATAAGACAAAACAGCTTTTAGAAGAAAACAATCAGGCGGAAAAGGCCCTGAGCCAGGAGGGGCAGAAGCTTCTCACCGACCTGGTGGTGTACCTGCGGGGATCCCGGGCGAGTGTGTGGGAACAGGAGCAGGTGCGCCGGGATATTACCCAGATGCTGCTGGATGCGGAAAAACGGGGCGAAAAGGTCGAGAGCGTGATTGGCCCGGACCCAAAAAGTTTTGCGATGAGGTGATTGGGGAGCTGCCCGTCATGCCCGGATGGAAAAGGAACCTGTGCGCCCTGCGGGATGGACTTTTGGCAACGGTGGTCCTGCTGGTCATCTGGTTTGCCTCTTCCGCCCTGCAGGGGGTCCTGGGCGTGGGAAGTTGGCCGGAATTGACCCTGAGCTGGGGGCAGTTCCTTTCCGGCGGGGGAATCCTTGTGACGGCCTGCTGGCTGGTACACTGGATCTGCCGGGATTCTTTTAAGGCAGAGAAGAAAAACGAGCCCGGCTGCTGCTGTTTCTGGTATTCTTCGGTCTGCTCTGCCTGGGCGTTTTCCTGCGCCAGCCCCTGGTGGTCCTGCCCTTGCGGGCGGCGGTGGGGTTGATCGCGGCCCTGTTTATTCTGTACAAAATTCTGGATTTCCGTTTGGATTAAAAGACAAAAGAAAAGGCTGCGCCCGCCGGGGTGCAGCCTTTTTTTGCCGGGAAAATCCTGTTCTGATATCAATTCAAAATGCACTGCCCGGTTCAGCTTTCCCGGGGCAGATACAGCAAAAAGCTGCTTCCCTGCTCCGGCCGGCTCTTCACTTTTATATAGCCGCCCTGCTTTTCGGCAATCTGCCGAGCAAGATACAGCCCTACCCCTACGCCAGGCAGGGAGTAGGCTGCCGGGGCCCGATAAAAACGCTGGAAGATCCTGGCCTGTTCTTCTTCGGCAATGCCGGGGCCGGGCCGGTATCACAGACACAGATGGCGGAGAACAGTTCGTAATTCTTGACCGAAACCGTTACCCGGCCGCCGGCAGGGGTGTATTTGACCGCATTGTCCAGAAGAATACAAAGGGCTTCCTCGGTCCATTTTGCGTCAAAGCAGGCGGTACCCTCCGCCCCCATGGCGCAAAGGGTCAGCGGTTTGCCTGATGCCTCGGCGGTATACTGGGCCAGGGCCTGTTCCACCACCGGCCCGATCGGCCCGCATTGAGGGTGAAGGGCCAGAACGCCGGCTTCCAGCCGGGAGGTTTTGACTAGGGCCTCCATCAGGCTTTCCAGCTTTTCGGTCTGGGCGTTGATGGCCTGCAGGCAGTCCCGGGCCTGGGGAGAAAGGGGCTGCTCCCCCATCAGCTGGGAATACAGCCGAAGATTTGCCGTCGGCGTCCGGGTCTGGTGGGCAATATCAGAGATAAGGGCGCTCAGCTGGTCTTTCTGCTGCTGAATCTGGCCGGCGGACAGGGTGCTGGCGGTCAGGTATTGGGCCAGCCGGTTTTCCAGGGAGGAAAGCCGGCTCTCATCAAAATCTTTTTCGCAGAAACGGCCGGCCATGGCTGCGGTGATCATCTCATCCAGCCGGCGGATGGTCCGCCGTGTACGCCATCGTTCCAGCAAAACCAGAGCCAGGGCGATGCCTCGGCCCAGCGTCTCGTCATCCTCCAAAAGAAAAAGCTGTTTCATGGATGGTTCCTTAAATCGTTTCGTTCAGCACCTCGGCCAGGGTGGGCATGGCAGGGATGGCCCCCGGCCGGGAGCAGGTAAGGGCGGCGGCTCGGCTGGCAAAGCGCAGAGCCTGTTCCAGCTGGGCCTGGGTGAGGCCGTTCAGCCCGCCCGAAACCAGACGGGATAAGAGCGCGCCCAGGAAGGTATCCCCTGCCCCGTTTGTATCCGCAACTGCTACCCGGCAGGCGGCAATATACCCGGTGTGCGGCCCGAAGGAATAAAAGCAGCCCTCCTCGCCAAGGGTGATGACAATGAGGTGAATGCCGTACTCCTCACGCAGAGCCCGAGTGCCCTCTTCCGGGTTCTGCAGGCCGGTGAGCAGCTCCATCTCTTCCTGCGCCAGCTTGAGAATATGGCAAAGAGGCAGCGGCTGTTTCATCCGCTGGATGGCGGAATCCTGGTCCGGCCAGAGAGCGGGCCGGTAGTTGGGATCATAGCTGATAAGGATTCCCTCTTCCCGGGCCTTACGGACGGTTTCCAGGGTGGCGCTGCGGGAGGGTTCGGCGGTGAGGCTGACCGAGCCGAAATGCAGGAATACCGGCTTTGGGTCATAGGCATCCAGGGCGTACACCGCTTCCTCCGGGGTGAGCAGGGTGTCGGCCCCGGGGCTGCGGTAAAAGGAAAACATCCGCTCTCCCCTT
>Ga0129313_1002186_pt1 | contig 10670 bp, 10 predicted proteins | sample O1105metagenome_FD_94436 | JGI IMG/M metagenome (GOLD analysis project Ga0129313, IMG submission 94436) | Orangutan group fecal microbial communities from fecal samples from Wisconsin, USA - O1105 metagenome | ecosystem: Host-associated > Mammals > Digestive system > Large intestine > Fecal... | reverse complement strand
CCGTAGAAGATATCCACCGTCTGGAATCCGGTCTTGAAATCGGAGACGACAAACCGACGTCTCCGGCGAAAGCCGTACTTACCGAAGACGGAGACCTGTTGCTGACCATTCACGAGGGTCGCTTCCATCAGGTAAAACGCATGTTGCAGGCCATAGGTAATCAGGTACTTACTTTAGAGCGTATCCGTTTCGGCTCGCTGTCCCTGGATCCTGCTCTTTCCAGAGGAGATTACCGGGCGTTGACTGAAGAAGAAATCAAACACTTACGAATAAAGGAGTAAATTTTAATGCAATTCAAAAGAATGTTTTCCACAGATGCCTACAAAGGGACCAGCGGATATCTCCGCACCCAGAAAAATTATGAAATTTTACGAACGGTGCTTTATTTTGCCATTTCCCTGTCTCTGTTTATTGCCGGATGGGTCACTACCGGCAGTCGGGAGAATCTTCTGACCATCGTAGCGGTACTGGGATGTCTTCCGGCATGCAAAAGTCTGGTGGAGATGTTTATGTTCTTACGCTATAAGGGATGTAACGAACAGGATGCTGCGCAGATTGCCGCACATACCGACGGCCTTACCGGACTCTATGATATGGTGTTTACCTCCTATGAGAAAAATTATGTGATTCATCACATGACCATCTGCGGCAACACTCTCTGCGGATACACGTCCGATCCGAAGTTCGCAGAACAGGCTTTTTATAAACACATTCAGGATATCCTGAAAAAGGATAATTACAGAGAAGTCACTGTGAAAATTTTTCATGATCTTGACAAGTATCTGAAGAGATGTGAACAGTTAAAAGACCTTCCCGCACAGCCGGAACTGACAGGCGGAATCTGTCAGACATTAAAAAGCGTATCTCTGTAAAATACTTTTGAAAAGAGGGATTTTTATGCAGCAACTCACCATTGGTAAAAATCAGGCTGGTCAACGTCTGGACAAATTTCTGAAAAAAGCATTTCCAAACGCCGGTACCGGATTTTTATATAAGATGTTACGCAAAAAAAATATTACATTGAATGGGAAAAAAGCAGAAGGAAAAGAAATTCTTGCCCAGGGAGACGAGATAAAATGCTTTTTCTCGGAGGAAACGTTTGCCTCGCTGTCCGGCACCGAGAATAGAGAAACCACTTCTGACTACCGTAAAGCTTACCGTTCCCTAAAGGATATCAGTGTTCTCTATGAGGATGAAGATATTCTGTTGCTGAATAAACCCGCCGGGGTTCTGACGCAGAAGGCGAAACCGGAGGATCTATCCCTGAATGAATGGCTGATCGGACATCTGCTGGCTACGGATGCCATCACTGAGGCCGATCTCGTCACTTTTCATCCATCCGTCTGTAACCGCCTGGACCGCAATACCAGCGGAATCGTATTATGTGGTAAGACGTTATCCGGTTCCCAGGCTCTCAGCCGTATCATCAAGGATCGTACGGTAAAAAAATATTATCAGACAATCTGCAAGGGCAAAATTGTACAGGAGAGTACCCTGGAGGGTTATCTGTATAAAGAGGAAAGTACCAATACCGTAAAGGTTTATGCTGATCCGTCGGAGGCTCCCGCTGAGGCTTCCTATATCCGTACCATTTATATGCCAAATGCCGTGGCAGGAGATTTCACGCTGTTAACCGTAGAACTGGTCACCGGCAAGACACACCAGATCCGTGCCCACCTGGCCGGCACCGGGCATCCGTTGTTAGGAGATACCAAATACGGAGACAACAAATTAAACAGGAGAATGCAGTCGGAATACTCTCTGCATCATCAGCTTCTGCATGCCGGAAGGATCTGTTTTCCGAAAGAGGCAGAAGGACCTCTTGCCAAAGTAAGCGGACAGACTTTTACCGCACCGCTTCCCCATAAATTTGCAGAAATCTTACAGGCTCTGAATCTGTCTCCTGACAGTGCCTGTTAGAAAGGAACCCTAACAAATGGCAACATGGAATACGAGAGGACTCCGGGGATCCACACTGGAAGACATGGTCAACCGTACCAATGAAAAATACGCGGAGGCCGGACTGGCGTTGATACAGAAAATTCCTACTCCCATTACCCCCATCAAAATGGATAAAAACAGCCGGCAGATCACACTGGCTTTTTTCGAACAGAAGAGTACCGTAGACTACATCGGTGCCGTGCAGGGAATCCCTGTATGCTTTGATGCCAAGGAATGTGCCGTGGATACTTTTTCCCTGCAGAATATTCATCCTCACCAAGTAGAATTTATGCGGCAGTTTGAAAAACAGGGTGGCATTGCTTTTTTCCTGATTTTCTACAGTCATAAGGACCTGTTATACTATCTGCCTTATGAAATGCTCCGGTTTTTCTGGGACAGAGCACAGGAAGGCGGCCGGAAAAGCTTTCGGTTCGAAGAATTAAATCCGGAATATGTTCTTCCGAAGCATCAGGGAATTCTGGTTCCCTATCTGGACATTTTGAAAAAAGATCTGGAAGATCGGGAAGAATAAATTTCTTGACATCAGAGAAGCCACCTAGTATACTACAAATAGTTTCACGTACTACTATGGTAGCACGTTAGCTTACTAAAGTATATAAAAGCATATAAAGCAGAGGATGTTATTATGAACAACAGACTTTTACATACCCCGGAAGGTGTCCGGGATATTTACGGAAAAGAATATGCCAGGAAACTGGCTGTGGAGCAGAAGCTGCAGAATGCTATTCATTGTTTTGGATATGAAGATATTCAGACACCCTCCATTGAATTTTTCGATGTATTTTCCAAGGAGATCGGAACCACGCCCAGCAAAGAGCTTTACAAGTTTTTCGACAAAGAAGGAAATACATTGGTGCTGAGACCGGACTTTACCCCGTCCATTGCCCGTTGTGCAGCCAAATATTTCATGGAAGAGAAGGTTCCTCTTCGCTTCAGTTATAACGGCAATACTTTTACCAACACATCCAATCTACAGGGTAAATTAAAAGAAGTGACCCAGATGGGAGCGGAACTCATCGGTGATCCTTCGGTGGAGGCAGATGCGGAAGTCATCAGTATGGTGATTGAAGCGCTGAAGAGCACAGGACTGACAAGATTTCAGGTAACCATAGGAGAAGTGGACTATTTCCGTGGCCTCTGTGAAGAAGCAGGTCTGGATGAAGATACGGAAAAAGAACTCCGCTCCTGCATCTCCGGCAAGAATTTTTTCGCTGCGCAGGAACTGCTGGAACAGAAGCAGATTCCGGAACCTTATCACAGCATTTTATTAAAGCTGGCGGATATGTTTGAAAACATAGAATCTCTGGAGGATGCCAAATCACTGGTGAAAAATGAACGTTCCTTACAGGCGATCGCAAGACTCGAGAAATTAAGAAAACGCCTGGAGCAATACGGTGTAGCGGAATATATTACCTTTGATCTCGGAATGCTGAGCAAATATCAGTATTATACCGGTGTTGTTTTTAAGGCTTATACATATGGCATCGGTGATGCCGTGGTAAAAGGCGGTCGTTATGACAACCTGCTCCGAAAGTTCGGTAAAGATACGGCAGCCATCGGTTTTGTCATCGTTATTGATGATCTGCTGGAGGCTTTATCTCGTCAGAAAGTAGTTATTGATGTTCCCGCTTCCGGCAAAATTATGTATTACCGGGCAGGAGACGAGACGGATTATCTTGTAAAGCTTGCTGCGGCTGCAAAATTACGTAAAGAAGGCATTCCCACCGTACTTTCCCCCGAAATCACCGAGAACGAGGAGGCAGACCAGTAATGAGTGAAGAAAGATATCTTACGTTTGCTCTGGGAAAGGGCAGACTTGCCAAAAAGACACTGGAACTTTTCGAGCAGATCGGTATTACCTGCGACGAAATGAAAGATAAAGACACCAGAAAGCTGATATTTGTCAATGAAGAATACAAATTGCGCTTTTTCCTGGCTAAAAGCCCCGATGTTCCCACTTATGTCGAATACGGTGCTGCGGATATCGGTGTGGTCGGTAAAGATACGATTTTGGAAGAAAATCGTAATGTTTATGAAGTCCTGGATCTTGGTTTTGGCAAATGCCGTATGTGTGTCTGCGGTCCCGCTTCCGCAGGAGAACTTTTAAAGCATCATGAGAGGATCCGGGTAGCCAGCAAATACCCTAATATCGCCAGAGAATATTTTTACAATAAAAAGCATCAGACAGTAGACATTATCAAGTTAAATGGCTCTGTGGAGTTAGGTCCTCTGGTAGAGTTATCCGATGTCATCGTGGATATTGTGGAGACCGGTTCCACCTTAAAAGAAAACGGTTTGGAAGTTTTGGAAGAGGTATGTCCTTTGTCCGCCCGCATGATCGTCAATCCGGTAAGCATGCAGATGGAAGCCGACCGTATCCGCAAACTGGTGGGAGCAATCCGCGAGCAGTTAAAAATACAGTCGTAACCAGATTAATCAGAAAATAGAGCAGATAAATCACAGCATATTGATTAGGAGAGTACCGTTATGAGAATCGTAGCATTGGATAAAGAATCAAAACAGAGTATTTTAAACGACCTCTTAAAGAGAAGCCCGAATAACTACTCTCAGTATGAGAGCACCGTGAATCAGATCATTGACAGAGTTCGTGACGAGGGTGACAAGGCTTTATTCGATTATACCCTGCAGTTCGATAAGTTTACTTTAACCGCAGAAAACATTCGCGTCACGAAAGAAGAGATTGCGGAGGCTTATACGCAGATGGATGAAAACCTGATCGATGTGATCCGTCAATCCGCAGAGAACATCCGCGCTTTTCACCAGAAGCAGCTTCGTAACAGCTGGTTCGATGCCAAGCCCGACGGTACTATCTTAGGTATGAAGATCACCGCCATTGAGAGGGCGGGTGTCTATGTTCCCGGTGGAAAAGCCGCTTATCCTTCCAGTGTATTGATGAATGTGATCCCTGCGAAAGTAGCCGGTGTAGATGAGATCATTATGACCACCCCTCCCGGAAAAGACGGTAAAGTCAATCCTGGAACTCTGGTAGCTGCTGATATCGCCGGTGTGGATACCATCTATAAGGTTGGCGGAGCACAGGCCATCGCTGCCATGGCTTTCGGCACAGAGTCTGTTCCGAAGGTAGACAAGATCACCGGCCCCGGTAATATTTTCGTAGCACTTGCCAAAAAAGCAGTGTACGGCTATGTCAGCATTGATTCCATTGCCGGCCCAAGTGAAATTCTGGTGCTGGCGGATGAGACCGCAACTCCCAGATACGTTGCGGCAGATCTGCTGTCCCAGGCAGAGCATGACGAGCTTGCAAGTGCTATCCTGATCACGACTTCTAAGGAGCTTGCCGAGAAGGTATCTGAAGAGGTGGATGGTTTTGTGAAAGTACTGGAACGTGCGCCCATTATTCAGAAATCACTGGATAACTACGGATATATATTACTGGCTGAAAGTATGGAAGATGCCATTGATGCAGCAAATGCCATTGCTTCCGAGCACCTTGAGATCATTACGAAAAATCCTTTTGACACCATGACACGTATCCGCAACGCCGGTGCCATTTTCTTAGGAGAGTATGCTTCCGAGCCTTTAGGAGATTATTTTTCAGGTCCGAACCACATCCTGCCTACCAACGGTACCGCAAGATTTTTCTCACCGGTAAATGTAGATGATTTCATCAAGAAAACCAGTATCATTTCTTATTCCAGACAGGCTCTGGAGAAAGTACATAACCAGATTGAGACCTTTGCAAAAAGCGAAGGCTTGACCGCACACGCAAACAGTATTAAAGTGAGATTTGAAGATTAGGAGATACTATGGAACGAAAAGCATCTGTGAACCGAACAACAAAAGAGACCGATATTGCCATTACCCTGAATCTGGATGGCAGCGGAAAAGCAGATCTGTCTACCGGCATCGGATTTTTTGACCATATGCTGGATGGCTTTGCGAGACACGGCTTTTTTGATCTGAACTGCAAGGTAAAGGGAGACTTACAGGTGGATGGCCACCATACGGTGGAGGACACCGGTATCGTCTTAGGCGAAGCCATCAAAAAGGCAGTGGGAGATAAGAAAGGAATCAACCGTTACGGTTATTTTATCCTGCCCATGGATGAAGTGCTTGCCTTGTGTGCCATTGACTTAAGTGGTCGCCCTTACCTTAATTTTGAATGTGAATTCACGGTGCCTAATGTAGGTGAACTGGATACCGAGCTGGTGAAGGAATTTTTCTATGCTGTATCTTATAGTGCCGGAATGAATCTACATATCAAAATGTTGTCCTCCGGTAACAATCATCACATGATCGAGGCAATATTCAAGGCATTTGCCAAAGCACTGGATCAGGCCGTTACCTATAATCCGAAGGTAACGGATGTATTAAGTACCAAAGGAAGTCTGTAAAAAAATACGTGCCTGTGGTCCGTACCCTGCAGGCATAGAAAACACGAGGATTACTATGATCATCAAGAAATTTGTTCCCTGTATTTATTTATATCACGAGCATGCGGTAAGAAATCTTACGGATACCACCATCGTGGATACCGACCCGGTACGTCTGGCAGATTATTATTGTGAGCACAATGCAGATGAATTGATCGTATTCGATATGTCCGAAGGAGACGCCGAGCATGAGGCAGCGTTGGACATCATTAAGGAAATCTGCGCCAAAGCGGAAGTGGATGTCATCGGTGCCGGCAATGTAAAGCGCATGGAGGACATTAAGAAATTACTTTATGCCGGATGTAAAAAAGCGGTTCTCGACTATGAGAAAGAGAGTAATATTGAGATCACGGAGGAAGTCTCCCTGAAATTTGGCAAGGAAAAGATACTGATCTCCTATAATGATCCTTCCGTTCTGGAATTACATAAAGATAAAATTGAAAAGTATGTCTCTGCCATGATCCTGATGAATCCTCACCAGATCCGGGAGACGCAGAGCATTCTGTCCCTTCCCTTTTTCGTGCAGATCAATCAGGTAGCATTAAACAAGCTGTTAGAGATCTTCGCATATGAAAATGTATGCGGTGTCACCGGTAATACCATCAATGACAATGTGAAAGAAATCGTTGCCCTGAAGGATCTGTGCCGGGAAAATGATATTCCCATTGAATCCTTCCAGGCTGCTTACAAGTGGGAAGATTTCAAGAAAAACAGTGACGGCATGGTACCTGTTATCGTGCAGGATTATCGTACCCAGGAAGTTCTGATGATGGCTTACATGAATGAGGAAGCTTATGAACAGACTCTGAAGCTTGGTAAAATGACTTACTACAGCAGAAGCCGTCAGGAATTATGGCTGAAGGGTCTCACCAGCGGACATTACCAGTATGTGAAGGAACTGGTGGCTGACTGTGATATGGACACAATCCTTGCTAAAGTATCACAGATCGGTGCTGCCTGTCATACCGGTAGCAAGAGCTGTTTCTTTAACGAGATCACAAAAAAGGATTACGAAGAAAGCAGCAACCCCTTACAGGTATTCGAGGAAGTATTCGATGTGATCAAGGATCGCAAGGTCCACCCCAAGGAGGGTTCCTATACCAATTACCTGTTCGACAAAGGCATTGACAAGATTCTCAAGAAACTGGGCGAGGAGGCGACCGAGATTGTGATCGCTGCCAAAAATCCCAACCCCAATGAGGTCAAATATGAAATCAGCGATTTCCTGTATCATATGATGGTCCTGATGGCAGAGAAAAATGTCACCTGGGAAGAAATCACTACAGAGCTTGCAAATCGTTAACCGCATTTTCCATCCAGGTCTCGATATATGTTCCGTAATCTACCTCCGTAACGTAAGACAGCACCTGATCCATGGACAGACCGGCAAAGCTTTTATTTTCCCGATCAAGCAATATCACTGTAAGCAGTAATACTCCGGCCAGAGCAAGACGGATTCTGAAAGTCCCGGTATGAGAACTACCGGAACCACTGGATTCTTCCTGCTCCGGCCTTATTTCTGTCTGTCTGCGCATTTGCTGCAGCAGTTGTGCTGTATTCTTATCATCCAATGGTTCCAAAAATATTCCTCCCTACATGACCATGCTTTGCAGTTCATATTTATGTACCTTTTGGTACTGGCAGAACTGGTTTTTTTAAGATATAATGAAGTTCTGAATAGTTATGAGCAATTTGGGTGAGATCACGACAGAACAAACAGGAAATGAGTATCAGAAAAAATAAACTCCTGCGGGCTTGCAAAGATGAGCATCCCATTTTATACTGCTAGAGATGCGCAAAAAGCTCTCGGCATTACGGGAATGGCGGAAATCTATGAGAAAGCCAGATATTCCGGGATTCCCTGCACGGAGGAAGATGTCCGGCAGATGAAAAATAAATTGAGGTAAATATTGATTATGAACGAAAAATTAGCATTAAGCGATGATATTCTGATGAAGATTGAAAAACCTGCCCGTTACATCGGCAACGAAGTGAACGCGGTGGTGAAGGACCTAAATAACATTGATGTCCGTTTTTGTATGTGCTTCCCCGATGTCTACGAGATCGGCATGTCCCATCTGGGCATTCAGATTCTGTACGGCATGCTCAACTCCTGGGACGATGTCTGGTGTGAGAGAGTCTATTCTCCCTGGGTGGATTTAGATGCCATCATGCGTAAGGAAAACATCCCTCTGTTTGCCCTGGAGAGTCAGGATCCGGTAAAGGATTTTGATTTCCTGGGAATCACCATCCAGTACGAGATGTGTTATACGAATATATTACAGGTCCTGGATCTGGCGAAGATCCCGCTGCTTGCAAAGGAACGCGGGGATGATTGTCCAATTGTCATCGGTGGCGGTCCCTGCACCTATAATCCGGAACCCATTGCAGACTTTTTCGATATCTTCTATATCGGTGAAGGCGAGACCCAGTATCGTCCACTGATCGATCTGTATAAAAAGTGCAGAGAAGAGAAGACGGGTAGAGAAGAATTCTTACGCCGTGCTGCGAAGCTGCCCGGCATGTATGTTCCCAGGTTCTATGAAACTACTTATCATGAGGACGGCACCATCGCTTCCTTCCGACCGACCGAAGAGGGGATTTCCGCTACGATCCGCAAGGAACTGGTGACGGATATGACCGACAGCTTTTATCCCATGAAGCCCGTGGTACCTTACATTAAGGTCACACAGGACAGAGTGGTCTTAGAGATTCAGAGAGGCTGTATTCGCGGATGCCGTTTCTGCCAGGCTGGGCAGCTGTATCGTCCGGTCAGAGAGCGTGACGTGGAAGTATTGAAAAAATACGCCATGGAGATGCTGAAAAATACCGGTCACGAGGAGATCTCCTTAAGCTCCTTAAGCTCCAGTGATTACAGCAAACTACCGGAACTGATTGATTTCCTGATGGAAGAATGCAACAAGAGACATATCAATATCTCCCTGCCGTCCTTACGTATCGATGCCTTTTCCCTGGATGTCATGAGTAAGGTGCAGGATGTGAAAAAATCCAGTCTGACCTTTGCTCCGGAGGCCGGCAGCCAGAGACTGCGTGATGTCATCAATAAAGGATTGACGGAAGAAGTGATCCTGCATGGTTCCGCGCTGGCTTTCGAGGGCGGCTGGACCAGAGTCAAGCTGTATTTCATGCTGGGACATCCCACTGAAACCGAGGAGGATATCCGCGGCATCGCTGAACTGTCCAATAAGATCGCAGCCACCTTCTTTGATACGGTCCCGAAGGAGAAACGTGTCAACGGCAGAGTACAGATTGTCACCAGTACCTCCTTCTTCGTACCGAAGCCCTTTACTCCATTCCAGTGGGCACCCCAGTGTACCAAGGAAGAATTCGTGGAAAAGGCATATCTGACCAGAAAAGCCATCTCCGAACAGTTGAACCAGAAGAGTATCAAGTACAACTGGCACGAAGCAGATGTCAGCGTATTAGAAGGTGTGCTGGCAAGAGGCGACAGGAGATTGTCCCAGGTGCTTTTATATGTTTATAACAAGGGCTGCTTCTACGATGCCTGGAGCGAATACTTCCACAATGATGTCTGGATGGAAGCCTTCGCTGCCTGCGGTCTGGATCCGGATTTCTATTCCCACAGAGAACGACCCTTGGACGAGATCCTGCCCTGGGATTTCCTGGACTGCGGTGTCTCCCGTTCTTTCCTGGAGAGAGAATGGCAGAAGGCGAAAAACGAGACGACCTCACCGAACTGCAAACAGGCATGTCAGGGCTGCGGTGCCGCCAGATTCGGCTGCGGTATCTGCATAGAGCCCAGAGACTGATCGTACGAGACACACCCTTATGGCACGTTATTGAATGTTGAAGAATAAGAAGAAAGGGAATTGCAGGTCTTTCAAGAAAGACCGCATAGAAATCTGACAGAAATTATGAAATTAAGAATTAAATTCAAAAAATACGGACCGGTACGTTTTATTGGCCATCTGGATGTAATGCGTTTTTTCCAGAAAGCCAACCGCAGAGCGGAGCTGGATGTAGCATACACCGGAGGCTTCAGCCCGCATCAGATCATGTCCTTTGCCGCACCCTTAGGCGTGGGACTGACCAGCAACGGAGAATATATGGATTTGGAAGTATATTCCCTGACTTCCTGCGAGGATGTTAAGACACGGCTCAATGCCGCATCTGTACCCGGCATTGAGATCACTTCCGTGAAGATCCTGCCGGATAAGGCGGGCAATGCCATGGCAAGTGTGGCTGCCGCCGGATACACGGTAAAGATCCGCAGTGGACATGAAAGAGCCGATCTTGATTTTACAAAGGCAT
>Ga0129313_1002185_pt1 | contig 10675 bp, 7 predicted proteins | sample O1105metagenome_FD_94436 | JGI IMG/M metagenome (GOLD analysis project Ga0129313, IMG submission 94436) | Orangutan group fecal microbial communities from fecal samples from Wisconsin, USA - O1105 metagenome | ecosystem: Host-associated > Mammals > Digestive system > Large intestine > Fecal... | reverse complement strand
TCATAATGTTCCGCAACAGTAGCCAAATCAGCTGAAGACAGTTTATTCAGAACATCAATGATACCATTTGACAGATTTCCGTTTGTCATGGATTTACCATACATGGACACTGTATTTGAAATGGTATCAATTCCTGAATTCTGCAAAAATGAACCATTATCCACAGAAATAATCTTGTCTGCTAACACACGAAAAGTATTTCCTATTTTCGTAACATATGCAGGCATTGAATAGATAACCCGATACAATGCAAACAAAATAGGCATCTGAATCAAAAGCTGTAAACAGCTTCCGCTGGGAGAAACACCATATTTTGCATAGACAGCCTGAATCTCCTGATTCTGAGCCATCATGGAATCCTGATCTTTTTTATTTTTGTATTTTGCCTGAATTGCCTGAATTTCCGGATTCATTTTTGCAGAAAGCTTTGAGAATTTCTGCTGTCTGATGGTCAGAGGCATCATTAAGAGATTTACTACAATAGTAAATAAAATAATTGCCAGACCTACATTCGGAAGGCCTATTTTATCAATGACAAAAAAAATGCCATTCATAATATAACCCAGCAATTTTGCAACAAATCCGATAGGTCCGCTGCTTTGAGTCAATAAAATAAAATTCATTTATCCTCCTGATGTTGCCGTCTCTTAAGGAACAGGATCATACCCGCCTTTTGAAAAAGGATTACATCTCAATATTCTCCAAATTGCCAAAATACTTCCCTTGAAAGCCCCATATTTCTGAATCGCTTCCAACCCGTATTGTGAACAGGTAGGAATATAAGGGCATTTTGTTCTTTTCATCGGAGATATATACTTTTGATAAAATCTGATACCGGCAATTAAAAATTTTTTCATATTATTAGTCTGAATAAATAAAAACCTTAATTATATGATGAAGCTTTCCAAGGTGAAGCAGGGCTTTTTCTATTTCCTCATAGCCCACCGAAGCTGCACTCGCCCTTGCCACGATTACAATATCCAAACCACTATTGAACACTGCTTCATGTAATCGGTAACTTTCCCGTATCAGTCTTGTGACCCGGTGCCTCACAACACTGTTACCAACTTTCTTGCTCACACTGATTCCAATTCTGTTTCCTTCGGTGCCATTTTCCTTTATATACATAACCAGATACTTATTTGCATAAGATTTACCATACTTATAAACGAATTGAAACCGGTGATTTTTTTTTAAGCTTTCAGAAAATCTCATTTCAGTTCCTCGTAAACCTTTTCTCCCCAAAAATATCTTTAAGAAGAGAAAAAGGTCACATTACTGTGACCTAGCACATTTCTGTGACCTATGCTGATAATTTCTTTCTTCCTTTTGCACGTCTTGCTGCCAAAACTTTTCTTCCGCCGGGAGTACTCATTCTTGCTCTGAATCCGTGAACCTTAGCGTGAGAACGCTTTTTAGGCTGAAATGTCATCTTCATTAAAACGCACCTCCTTCCTGTTTTCAGGAAAATAGCATATTGATTGTATAAGAAAAAACCTGTAATGTCAAGAAAAATTCAGTAAAAATCATGGTTTCAGGACAATAAAATTTTTTTTAAAAAGTTATACACATAGATATCCACATAAAATTATGTACATAAACTTATTCACACCCTGTTGATTATTTGTGGATAAAATAAAAATACCTATTTATAAAATGTGAAATTAATGTGAAAAAATAACTCTTTTTCAGTAAAATCAAGTATTTCTCTGATATTAGAATTTATCCACTTATTCACACCTATATCCACATGTTCCTGTTAAATATGTTTTTATTAACATAGTTATCAACAATATGTGGATAACTTTATCCATACTATGTTAATAACTTGCGTTTGAAATATTAAAGAATCTATATTACAATTAATTCGTATGATTATAAATAAGGAAAGGTCTTAACAATGGAAGACATCAAAGAAAATTGGCTGACAATCAAAGAGACGATACGAAGGGAATACAATATTTCCGATATTTCTTATCAAACCTGGGTTGCTCCCCTTGAATTTTACAATATTGTGGATGATGTGGTAAATATTATCATTCCGTCCGATCAAGCTCACGCTCTTAATTATATTTCCTCAAAATATAAGAGTTTTTTTCAGGTTACCATCACAGAAATGTTTGAACACAACTATGACGTTAAGTTCATCCTGGAAAAAGACGCAAAACGTCCCGAGACAAAAGAAAACGATATTTCTCCGGTAAATCCTGTTTACAATATAAACTACGAAAATGCAAATCTGAATCCTAAATATAAATTTGATACTTTTGTGGTTGGCAGCAATAATAAATTTGCTCATTCTGCGTCTCTTGCTGTAGCCGAATCACCGGGAGAAGCTTACAATCCTCTTTACCTTTACGGCGGTCCCGGATTGGGAAAAACGCATCTGATGCATTCCATCGGACATTTTATTTTGGAACAGAATCCCGACAAAAAGGTTTTGTATGTCACCAGTGAAGAGTTTACCAATGAAGTAATCGAATCTATCCGAAGCGGTAACGCCGCCTCCATGACAAAACTCCGTGAAAAATACAGAACAGTGGACGTACTGATGGTAGATGACGTTCAATTTATCATCGGCAAGGAAAGTACCCAGGAAGAATTTTTCCATACATTCAACGTGCTTCATGCAGCCAGAAAACAAATTGTTCTCTCCTCGGACAAACCTCCGAAGGAGATGGAGACATTGGATGAACGTTTCCGTTCCAGATTTGAATGGGGATTGATTGCGGATATTCAACCGCCCGATTATGAGACCAGAATGGCAATTCTCCGTAAAAACGCAGAGAACTATGACAAAAAAATAGATGAAGAAATCATAAAATACATTGCAACCAACATTAAATCAAATATCCGTGAGCTAGAAGGCGCCTTTAACAAAATTATTGCCTTTGCAAAATTAAATAAAGTGGATTTAACCATCGATTCGGCGGAAGAAGCTCTGAAGGATGTTATTTATCCGAATAAGGCAAAAGAAATTACTCCTAATCTTATTATTAATGTAGTTGCCGAACACTTTGGGGTAAAACCGGAAGACATCACTTCCAAAAAGAGAAACTCAGAGTTTGTTCAGCCTAGACAGGTTGTCATGTACCTTTGCCGTGAACTTACGGATGTTTCTCAGGTTAATATAGGAAAAATTCTCGGAAAGAAGGATCATACCACTGTCATTCACGGTGTAAAGAAAATAGAGGCAGAAATAGAAAGTAACGAAGAGCTTCGCAATAAAATCGACATTATAATAAAGAAGCTTAACCCTGCCTAGAAGTTAAACACATTCCACTGTGATTTATATGTGGGGAATGTAGGATAAGATGTTGATAACTTTCAGAATAGAAAGAAGCCTAAATATTCAGATGTTGATAACCTAAAACTTATTCTGAGGTTATTCTGAAATATTAACTACTTTACCATTTTCTTTTTTCCTGAAAAATAGTATAATAGAAACAGTTATGCACATATCAACACTTATTACGAATGATAATATGAATTTCTTTAAATATTTATATTATTTTACGCCTGTGCAAACAGTCATTTTATCACGAAGGGAGTTATTCACATGAAATTAATTTGTTCTAAATCAAATTTATTGAATGGTGTACAGATTGTATCAAAGGCAGTATCAAATAAGACTACCATGTCTATTCTTGAATGTATTATGGTAGATGCGTCAAAAGGAATTATTACTTTGACTGCCAATGATATGGACCTTGGAATAGAGACCATTATAGAAGGACAGATCATCGAAAAAGGTATTATTGCTCTTGATGCAAAAATTTTCCTTGAAATTGTGAGAAAGCTTCCCGACAGTGATATAACCATAGAAACAGATTCCTCCTATAAGACGACAATTACCTGCGAAAAGGCTAAATTCACAATTATAGGAAAGTCAGGAGAAGATTTTTCCTATCTTCCCGTTGTAGAAAAAGAAGACAGTATTGAAATCAGCCAGTTTACCTTGAAAGAGGTTGTAAGACAGACGATATTCTCAATCTCCGACAATGACAACAATAAGCTGATGACAGGTGAATTGTTTGAAATCAACGGAAATGAGTTAAAAGTGGTTTCTCTTGACGGACATCGAATTTCCATCAGAAAAATTGAATTGAGAGAGGAGTATGCACCTAAGAAGGTTGTGGTTCCCGGAAAAACTCTGAATGAAGTGAGCAAGATTCTTCCCGGCGGAGCAGACAGCTTTGTTACCATTTCCTTTACTTCAAAACATATTGTATTTGAATTTGAAAACACTACTGTGGTTTCAAGACTGATTGAGGGAGAGTATTTCAAAATTGACCAGATGCTTTCCAGTGATTATGAGACAAAAGTAAAGATTAATAAAAAGGAATTTTTGAACTGTATTGACAGAGCAACGCTTCTGGTAAAGGAAGGGGATAAAAAACCTATTATTATCAATATCACGGATGGAAGCATGGAGTTAAAAATCAATTCCATACTCGGCAGCATGAATGAGGATATTGACATAGAAAAAAAGGGCAAGGATTTAATGATTGGCTTTAATCCTAAGTTCTTGATAGATGCTCTTCGTGTAATTGATGATGAGGAAGTTGAACTTTATATGGTAAATCCCAAGGCTCCCTGCTTTATCAAAAATCCTGAGGAGAGCTATATTTACCTGATTCTTCCTGTTAATTTCACAACTGTAAGTTGAGAAATGAGAAATTAGCATTAAATTTTTGCGGCTTTAAGTTTGTTTAATAAAAACATTTTCAATAAAAAGAAGGATTTAGCATATGGAAACCATACATTTGAGGGAGGATTATATCAAGCTCGGTCAGGCTCTGAAGGCTGCAGGTCTTGTGGAGTCCGGTGTGGATGCCAAGTTTGCCATTCAGGATGGTGAAGTGAAGGTAAACGGGCAGGTTGAAACACAGAGAGGCAAGAAGCTTGTTGCCGGAGATGTAGTGGAATTTGATGGAGAAACCATCAAAATAGAATTGTAAAGACGGTAAAAAGAATGATTATCAAGTCAATAGAACTGGCAGATTACAGAAATTATGATTCTTTGAATATGGAATTTGATAAGGGTACAAATATTCTTTACGGAGACAATGCTCAGGGAAAGACCAATATTCTGGAAGCTATTTTTGTATCTGCCACAACGAAATCCCATAAAGGAAGTAAAGACAGGGAGATTGTAAATTTCGATAAAGAGGAAGCACATATCAGAACTTATCTCGAAAAAGAAGGTGTGGAGACAAGAGTAGATATGCATCTCAGAAAAGCAGGATCAAAGGGGATTGCGGTTGACGGACAGAAATTAAAAAAGGCTGCGGATTTGCTTGGTCTCTGCAATGTTGTATTTTTTTCTCCGGAGGATTTGGGAATTATAAAGAACGGACCTTCCGAGAGAAGAAGATTTGTTGATATGGAGCTTTGTCAGCTTGACAGTTTTTATCTTTATAATTTGAATCATTATAATAAAATAGTAAACCAGAGAAATAAATTATTAAAGGATATGTATATGAATCCCGATTTAAAGGAGACATTGAGTATCTGGGATATGCAGCTGGTTTCTTTTGGAAGTAAGATTATAGAACGCCGTAAACTATTTGTGGAACAATTGAATGAAATTATTTACGGTATACATAAAAAGTTGTCCGGCGATAAGGAAGAAATAAAGATTGTTTATGAGCCTGATGTAGAAATAGAAGAATTTGAAAAAAAACTCAAAATGAGTCAGGACAGAGACATCAGATCAAAAATGACTTCTGTAGGTCCCCACAGAGATGATTTTTCTTTTGTGGTTGGAGATGTAGATATCAGAAAATACGGTTCTCAGGGTCAACAGCGTACAGCGGCTTTGTCTTTAAAGCTCTCGGAAATAGAGCTTGTAAAAAAGATTGCCAAAGATACGCCTGTTTTGCTGTTAGATGATGTACTTTCAGAATTGGATTCTAACAGACAAAATTATCTGCTGAACAGCATCGGTGAGATTCAAACCATCATTACCTGTACCGGTCTTGAAGAATTTGTAAACAATAGGTTTGAAATAAATAAAGTATTTAAAGTTTCTGAAGGAACCGTTACCTGTATGAATAACGGTGTCAATCAATAATTTTTTCGTAAGTCGGCCGCTTCGCGGCAGGAAAGAGGTTTTTAATGAGCGAAGAAACCATGAACAATACAACTGTAAATCATGAATATGGCGCTGACCAGATTCAGATTTTGGAAGGTCTCGAGGCTGTCAGAAAGCGTCCCGGTATGTATATAGGAACCACTTCCAGCCGTGGTCTTCATCACCTTGTCTATGAAATTGTTGACAATGCGGTTGATGAAGCTCTGGCAGGATTTTGTGATACCATTGATGTATGTATAAATGCTGATAATTCCGTTACTGTCACTGATAACGGAAGAGGTATACCTGTAGGTATCAACCATAAAGCAGGAATTCCTGCGGTTGAAGTGGTATTTACCATTCTCCATGCAGGCGGAAAATTCGGCGGTGGAGGATACAAGGTTTCCGGCGGACTTCATGGTGTGGGTGCATCTGTTGTAAATGCTCTCTCTAACTGGCTTGAGGTAGAAATATGTCAGGATGGAAAAGTGTACAAACAGCGATATGAAAAAGGTCATGTATGTTATCCGTTAAAAGAAATCGGTACCTGTCCTGCAGAAAAGACAGGTACAAAAGTTACTTTTATGCCTGATGAAACGATTTTCACAGAGACAACGGAATTTGAATTTGATGTATTAAAAATAAGGCTCCGTGAGATGGCTTTTCTTACAAAAGGTCTGCGTATTATTTTGAGAGATGAGAGACAGGAGGAGAAAATTGAATTTGACAATGAAAACAGTCAGATAAATGAACTTCTCCAGCGTGCGGAAGCAGATATGCAAGAGCAGGAAAAGGAAGAAGAAAAGGCAGATTCTGAAGAATCATCCGAAAAACCTGCGGAAAAGAAGAAAAAGCAGATTGAGTTTTACTATGAGGGAGGTATCAAAGAATTTGTTACTTACCTGAATAAAAGTAAAACGGCTCTCTATGAGAATATACTTTATTTTGAAGGAGAAAAGAATAACGTTTATGTGGAAGTTGCTTTCCAGCACAATGATTCTTACAACGAGAGTGTATTTAGTTTTGTAAATAACATTAATACACCGGAAGGGGGAACTCATCTTCAGGGCTTTAGAAATGCAATTACCAAAACTTTTAACGATTATGCCAGAAATGCAAAATTGTTGAAAGACAACGAACCGAATCTTTCCGGTGAAGATATCCGAGAGGGTCTGACTGCAATTGTCAGCGTAAAAATAGAAGATCCTCAGTTTGAGGGACAGACAAAGCAAAAACTTGGTAACAGTGAAGCGAGAGGTGCCGTTGATAATATTGTCAGCGAACAGCTCACTTACTTCCTGGAGTTGAATCCGACAGTTGCAAAATCAATCTGTGAAAAATCCATTCTTGCACAGCGTGCAAGAGAGGCAGCCAGAAAGGCCCGGGATTTGACAAGAAGAAAAACCGCTCTCGACGGAATGACTCTTCCCGGAAAACTTGCAGACTGTTCCGACAAAGATCCTGCGAACTGTGAGATTTACATAGTAGAGGGAGATTCCGCAGGAGGAAGTGCAAAAACTGCCCGTTCCCGTGCAACACAGGCAATTTTACCCCTGAGAGGTAAGATTTTGAATGTGGAAAAGGCGCGACTGGATAAAATTTATGCCAATGCTGAAATTAAAGCAATGATTACTGCGTTCGGAACAGGTATTCATGAAGATTTTGATATCAGCAAGCTGCGTTACAATAAGATTATTCTGATGACAGATGCCGATGTGGACGGAGCTCATATCAGTACTCTGCTTTTAACCTTTATTTACAGATTTATGCCGGAATTAATCAAGCAGGGACATGTATTCCTGGCAAAGCCTCCTCTCTATAAGCTGGAGAAGAACAAAAAGGTATGGTATGCTTACAGTGATGAAGAGCTTGATGCAATTCTTCAGGAAGTTGGAAGAGATCAGAATAATAAGATTCAACGTTATAAGGGACTTGGTGAGATGGATGCGGAGCAGCTTTGGGAAACAACCATGGATCCTGAGAGAAGAATTCTTCTTCGCGTCAATTATGATGAAGAGATGGAATCAGAGCTTGACCTTACCTTTACTACACTGATGGGAGACAATGTAGAGCCCAGACGTGACTTTATTGAAGAGAATGCGAAATTTGTAAAGAATATTGACATTTCTTAAATAAAAAATGGAGACTGAAAATGAACGACGATATTTTTGACAACAAGCCGGAAGTGGATAAAATTCACGAAGTCGATTTAAAAGAAAAAATGGAAACCTTTTATATCGAATACGCCATGAGTGTTATTGCATCCCGTGCGCTACCGGACGTAAGAGACGGATTAAAGCCTGTTCAAAGGCGTGTGCTTTATTCCATGATTGAGTTGAACAACGGTCCCGACAAACCGCACCGTAAGAGTGCCCGTATTGTCGGTGATACAATGGGTAAATATCATCCCCACGGTGACAGCTCTATTTACGGTGCATTGGTAAACATGGCTCAGGACTGGTCTACCAGATATCCTCTCGTAGACGGTCACGGCAACTTCGGTTCCATGGACGGCGACGGTGCTGCGGCAATGCGTTATACGGAAGCAAGACTTTCCAAAATTTCCATGAAGCTTCTGGCGGACATTGATAAGGATACCGTTGATTTTGTACCTAACTTTGATGATACGGAGAAAGAGCCTGTTGTACTTCCCAGCCGTTATCCCAACCTTTTGGTGAACGGCACTACAGGAATTGCGGTAGGTATGGCCACCAATATTCCTCCTCACAATTTACGTGAAGTGTCAAATGCCATCGCAAAGATCATTGATAACAGAGTGGAAGAAAACAGGGAAACTTCCATTGATGAGATTCTTCAGATTGTAAAGGCTCCCGATTTTCCTACAGGTGGATTAATTCTCGGTACGAGAGGATGTGAGGAAGCTTACAGAACCGGACGGGGAAAAATTGTTGTGAGAGCTGTGACAAATATCGAAACTCTTCCAAATGGTAAGAGCCAGATTATTGCCACAGAACTTCCCTATATGGTAAATAAAGCAAATCTGATTATGAAGATTGCTGAACTGGTAAAGTTGAAGAAGATAGACGGAATCACAGATATCAGAGATGAATCTAACCGTGAAGGTATACGTGTGGTGATTGAGCTGCGCAAGGATGCAAATGCAAACGTGATTCTGAATCAGCTGTATAAGCATACGCAGTTGCAGGATACTTTCGGTGTTATCATGCTGGCTCTGGTGAATAATGAACCGAAGATTATGAATCTTCTGGATATGATGAAATATTACCTGAAGCATCAGGAAGAAGTAGTCACCAGAAGAACAAAATATGATTTAAACAAGGCTGAGGAGAGAGATCATATCTTACAGGGTCTGCTCAAGGCTTTGGATTATATCGATGAGGTTATTTCCATCATCCGCAGCAGTGAAAACACTCAAGTTGCCAAAGACAGACTGATAGAACGCTTTGAACTGTCAGATGTTCAGGCACAGGCTATCGTGGATATGCGTCTGCGTGCTCTTACCGGTTTGGAGAGAGAAAAGCTGGAGAATGAGCATAAGGATTTGCAGATTCGTATCGGGGAGTTGAAAGCAATTTTGGCCGATGAAAATCTTTTGCTTGGTGTGATTAAAACTGAACTTTTGGAAACTTCGGAAAAATACGGTGATGACAGAAGAAGTAAGATAGGTTATGACGAGTTTGATATTTCCATGGAGGATTTGATTCCAAATGAAAATGTAGTCATTGCTATGACAAATATGGGCTATATCAAGCGTATGACTGTAGATAATTTCAAGGCTCAGAACCGGGGCGGCAAAGGAATTAAGGGTATGCAGACCATCGAGGACGATTTTATTGAGGATCTTCTGATGACTACTACCCATCATTATCTGAATTTCTTTACCAACATGGGACGTGTATACCGTCTGAAGGCATACGAGATTCCAGAAGCAGGAAGAACGGCAAGAGGAACGGCAGTTATCAACCTTCTGCAGTTGAATCCGGGCGAAAAGATTACCGCCATGATTCCCATCAGAGAGTATGATGAAAATAAAAATCTCTTTATGGTGACCAAAACAGGAATCGTGAAGAAAACACCTTTGAACGAGTTTGCAAATGTCCGCAAGAACGGGCTGACGGCAATCAATTTGAGAGATGATGATGAATTGATTGAAGTAAAGACCACAGATAAGGACAGTGAAATCTTCCTGGTGACAAAGCAGGGTATGTGTATCCGCTTCAAAGAAACGGATGTCCGTGCAACGGGCAGGGCTTCTATGGGTGTCATAGGAATGAATCTTGATGATGGCGATGAAATTATCGGTATGCAGCTGCAAAGTCAGGGTGATTCCCTGTTAATTGTATCTGAAAACGGTATGGGCAAGCGCACCTTCCTGAATGAATTTACCGTTCAAAAACGGGGAGGAAAAGGTGTTAAGTGCTACAAAATTACCGAGAAAACCGGGGATGTGGTAGGAGTCAAAGCTGTCAATGATGAAAATGAAATCATGATGATTACCACGGAAGGCATCATTATCCAGCTTCGTATGGAAGATATCTCCACTTTGGGAAGAATTACCTCCGGTGTCAAGATGATTAATCTGGAAAAGGGTATCAAAGTAGCTCAGATTGCCAAGGT
>Ga0129313_1002184_pt1 | contig 10679 bp, 7 predicted proteins | sample O1105metagenome_FD_94436 | JGI IMG/M metagenome (GOLD analysis project Ga0129313, IMG submission 94436) | Orangutan group fecal microbial communities from fecal samples from Wisconsin, USA - O1105 metagenome | ecosystem: Host-associated > Mammals > Digestive system > Large intestine > Fecal... | reverse complement strand
CAGGGCTGATTGCTCTCCCTGCTATGCAGGGTCGTGCTGTTCGACCCGCTCACACGCCGCAGATAAAAAGAAAGCCCCCCAGACAAGCTGAGGGGCTTCCTTTTTATGCCGGTGGTGGGGGTCGAACCCACACGTGTTATTAGCACAAGGGATTTTGAGTCCCCCTCGTCTGCCATTCCGACACACCGGCACATATCAACAACATAGCTATTATAACGAATCCGGCGGATAAAATCAAGAAAAACTTTTTGCCGGCGGCGGTAGCCTGCCAAAAACATAAGTCCGGTTCTTGCCCGGAGCCCCGGGCTGTGCTACACTATAAAGGTATCGATTTTGCAAAAACAGGAGGGGATCCCTTTGAACCATACTACCCGTACATTCTTCCGCCGTGCAGCGGCGGCGTTTCTGGCAGCGGTATTCTGCCTGTGCATCCCGGCGGCAGCCGCCGCAGCGGAGCAGGAACTGCCTGCCGCCCCGTCTGCCCCCACCACCATGGGCGGTGCAGACACAACCCTGATCCCGGTGGAGGACGAAAACTGCATCAGCTGGCTTTTCGGCTCCAAGGATAAGATCACCATGCCCTATCTGAACATCAAGGGCAGGGGGCTGCGGCGGAACGTGACGCTGGATCTGGTGGACTGTCTGGTGGGCATCACCTACACCGAGCTGGGGTCCATCGGCAGCTATGTCAGCTCCAGCGCCGCCCAGCAGGCGTGGAAGGCGCAGGCGGTGGCGATCCACTCCTATCTGGAGTACCAGAAGCAGTACGGCTCTTCCGCCAACGCCCTGATCTACACCCCGGTGAGCAGCATCCCCGCCTCCGCCCGGGAGGCGATCCGCCGGGCGGTGGAGCCGGTAAAGAATGAGGTGCTGGTGTACAACGGCAGCGTCTGCGATGCCGTGTGGTCTGCCAGTGCCGGCTACAACACCCAGACCGGCGTGTACGGCACCTGCGCCAGCCGAGACGCATGGGGCACCGATGTGCCCTACCTGCAAAGCGTGGAAAGCCCCTATGAGGAACAGTACCACAACCTTCTGCGCCGGTGCATCGGCAAGGACTACAAGTATGTAGAGTACAACGACAGCCGCACCGGCGCGCCCTATGTCAGCGCCGACACCAGCCACAAAAGTCTGGGCGGCTATGTGCTGTACAACACCTTTGTGTCCAACGGGCGCAGCTACCGCTACATCAACCAGTTTGTTTCGTCCCGGTACTGCTTTGACTTTGGCACCGACCAAAGCGGCACCCCCTGCATGACCTACTACGGCTTTGGGCACGGCGTGGGCATGAGTCAGTGCGGCGCCGTGGGCTATGCGGCAGAGCAGAAGATGGGCTACCGGGATATCCTGAAGCACTACTATACAGGGGCATCCATCCGGACCCAGGGCAGCAGCGGCGGCGGACTGTTTGGCTGGCTGCGGGGATTGTTTGGCTAAAATTCCACCCACTGCTTCTCAAATGGGGCGGGATTTGGTATACTATACACGTTTGTGAATTCAATGGAGGAACCGGGGCAGGGCTGAACCGCCCCGGGAGTGGAGAGAACTGGCATGGAGTTGGAACAGGAAAATAAGGAAAACAAAAAAGAGACCCGGCGCTGCCGGCAGCTGGCACAGCGCATTCTGCGGGAGCTTGCTCCCGGCAGCGTGCAGGTGGCAGGAGGCAGGGGACTGCTGGCGCAGGAGCTGGAACGCTCCGGCGCAGTGCTGACCGATGCCGCCCCGGAGCTGCTGGTGATGGAGGACCCGGCGTGGGAGCCGCTGCCGGAAACACTGGGGCAGCAGGTGCTGCTGGTGTGCGGGGAGGAGACAGCGTTTGCCTCCTGCGCCGCCCAGCTGGCACAGAAGGGCTACGTCCGGGACTTTGACTGGAAGGACCGTGCCCGGGGACAGCTGACGGCATTGTTCCGCAAGGGCGAGCCGCTGCCGCCGGAGGACCAGCTGGTGTGCTACGAAAAGGAGCTGGACGGGCTGCGGGAGCGGCTGTGGAACGCCGAGCACACCGCTCAGGAACAGTCTGCCCAGCTGGAACGGCTGCGCAGTGACCTGTCCCTGAGCCGCAGCCACGAGCAGAGCTTGGAAAAGACCCTCAACGGAGTGGTAAATTCCACCTTCTGGAAGCTGAGCTGGCCGCTGCGGTATCTGGTGAGCAAGTGCCGACAGCTGTGGCACACCTTCCCCCTCTTTGTGTTTTTTGCCACCCTGCGCCGGGTGGGCATCGCCGGAGTCCGTGCCCAGGCAAAGGCACGGCGGGAGTACGGCAGGCTTTTCCCCGGCAAGACCATGCGTGCAGACCGCTTTGCCGCCCCGGAACTGCTGGTGAAGCAGGCGGCGGCACAGCCGGCAGGTCCTAAGATCAGCATTGTGGTGCCTCTGTACAACACCCCCCAGCAGTTCCTTGTGGAGCTGCTGGACTCGGTGCAGAACCAGACCTACCAGAACTGGGAGCTGTGTATGGTGGACGCCGGGCAGCAGGAAGAAGTAGGGCGCACCGTGCTGGAGCGTGCCGCCTCCGACAGCCGCATCCGGTACAAAAAGCTGGACCGCAACGAGGGCATTGCCGGCAACACCAATCAGGGCTTTGCCTTTGCCACCGGGGACTATATCGCCCTGCTGGACCACGATGACATCCTTCACCCCTGCGCACTGTGGTACGTGGCAGACGCCATTGTAAAGCAGGGTGCGGACTTTGTGTACACCGATGAGGTGACCTTTGAAGGGGACATCGACCATCTCACCGTGTACCACTTTAAGCCGGATTATATGCTGGACAACCTGCGGTCCAACAACTATATCTGTCACCTCAGCGTGTTCAGCGCCGCCCTGCTGGCAAAGGTAGGCGGAGACGAGCGGGCAGAGTTCAACGGCAGTCAGGACTACGACCTTTACCTCCGTCTCACCGAGCAGGCGCAGAAGGTGGTCCACATTCCCCACATCCTCTACTACTGGCGATCCAGTCCCACCAGTGTGGCAAGTAATATTTCTGCCAAGATGTACTGTCTGGAATCTGCCATGAAGGCGCTCCGTGCCCACTACCAGCGGGTGGGGGTACCGGTGGACGATGTGTCCATGATCCCGGATACCCCGGGTTTCTACAAGACCGACTACACCATCACCAAGCCCGGCAGGGTCAGCATCCTGATCCCCAGCTGCGACCACGCTTCGGACCTGCGCACCTGTGTGGAATCCATCTACCGCCGGTCCACCTATCCGGACTTTGAGATCATCATCATCGAGAACAACAGCAAGGAGCCTGCCACCTTCCGCTACTACGACCAGCTGCAGAAGGAGCACCCGGACAATCTGAAGGTGCTGTACTGGCAGGGCACCGGCTTCAACTACAGCGCCCTGAACAACTTTGGTGCCAAGGCGGCGACCGGCGAATACCTGCTGCTGCTGAACAATGACACCGAGGTCATCGCCCCCCGCTGGATGGAGGAGATGGTCATGTACGCCCAGCAGGACCGGGTGGGCTGCGTGGGCGCAAAGCTGCTGTACCCGGACAACACCATCCAGCATGCAGGTATCGGCTTTGGCTTTTTGACGCTGGCAGCGCATATGCACAAGAACTTCCCGGTGGGACACCCCGGCTATATGGGACGTCTGGTCTACGCACAGGATGTGTACGCCGTCACCGCCGCCTGCCTCATGGTGCGCAAGGCAGTGTATGAGCAGGTGGAGGGTCTGGATGAGAGCTTTGCCGTTGCCTTCAACGACGTGGACTTCTGCGTCCGGGTCCGGGAGGCAGGCTACACCAACGTCTTTACCCCCTTTGCCCAGCTGTACCACTACGAGAGCAAGAGCCGGGGTCTGGACGAGGACCCGGTAAAGCGCAAGCGGTTCGAGTCCGAGGTAAAGCGGTTCCAGCAGCGGTGGGCAAAGCAGCTTGCCGCCGGAGACCCCTGTATGAACCCCAACTTTGACCGGATGAAAGAGGATTTCAGCTTTGACATCCAGCCGCTGGAGTGACCGGCAGAAAGGAAGGGAACCCAGTGGAATTATCGGCTTGTATCGTAGTATATAACGGGGCGCAGGAGGCGCTGCAGGCGGCACAGACCGTGCTGGACCACACCTGCCGCTACCCCCTGACCCTGTATCTGGTGGACAACGCCAGCCCCGACGGCAGCGGGGAGACCCTTGCCGCCGCCGCTGCAGACGGCACCCTGCGCACCTGCCCGGGGCAGAAGGTGGAGGTGCTGCGGCGGCTGGAAAACGGCGGCTTTGGCACCGGACACAACACGGTGCTGTCCCTGCTGCACAGCCGGGTACACTTTATTCTGAACCCGGATATCCAGCTCACCGCAGACACCCTCAGCGATCTGGCGGACTGGATGGAGCAGCATCCCGGTGTGGTGATGACCCGCCCGGGGCTGGTGTTCCCGGACGGCAGACCCCAGCGCCTGCCCTTGCGCCGGTGCAGTGTCCGTGCCATGGTGTACCGGCAGCTGCCCTGCCTGAAGTTCTGGGCAAAGTGCAATGAGCACTATCTGATGGCAGATGCGGACCTGACCCAGCCCACCGAGATCGAGTTCTGCACCGGCAGCTTCTCGGCGGTGGATACGGAGGTGTTCAAGGCAGTGGGAGGCTTTGACGAGGACTACTTCATGTATGTGGAGGACGCAGACCTGACCCAGAAGATGCGCACCCGGGGCAAGGCGTATCTGGTGCCCCAGTACACCGCCATCCATGCGTGGCACCGGGCGGCACACCGCAGCCTAAAGCCCTTTTTGTGGCAGCTGGGCAGCCTGCTGCGGTATTTTTCCAAGTGGGGCTTTGCGTGGTAAGCGCCGCAGGCGGGACGATTTAAAATGCCCTCCGCTTAGCTCTGGGCATATTCAGCGGAAATAGATTTTTAAATTTCGGAATACCGGAGCGTCTGCGGACGCTCCGGTATTCCATTTTCACAGGAAGGGTCGTGACCGGGAACGGCATCTGCAGCGCCTGCTTCCTGCGGAAGCGGCGGCACTGCGGAAAGCCGGTCCGCCCTCTCTGTCACATTTGGTGACAGCTGTTCCCCCTTTTGGCTTTGGTATAGCGGTAAAGTTGTCGGTTCAAGTGCAAAGTGTGCGGTTTCGCCAGAGGCTCTCCCTTTGGGAGAGCTGGCAAAGCCGTTAGGCTTTGACTGAGAGGGCGAGAACTCTTGCTGAGGAGTAGACCCTCTCCGTCACGGCTTGTGCTGTACAACCTTCTCCTTTCAGGGGGAACTTGGCACTTCGTGCCACCTCCCCCGGAGCGGGGGAGTCTTTCCCCAAAGGGGGGGAAGGCTTTTGGCAAGACCTCTAACTTTACCGCACCGCCAAAGGCTCCCCCAAGGGGGGAGCTGTCGCGCAGCGACTGAGAGGGGAATAGATCGGCGGAGCCGGAAAAAACGGTTAAAAGATCTTCACGCCGAAGAGGCGTGAATCTTCAGTTTTTTCCGGTGGAGCCCACAGCTTTGGGTTTGTCAAGGGCGAGCAGCCCATGACCCGTTGCGGGGAGGGTGGAGTCCAGAGGTAGGGAGGGGGGAGTCGGAACACCCCTCCCCACCTCTGGCCCCAGCGGAGCGTCCCAGCCGTTGGCGGCAAACAGAAAGCTGCCCCCGCAGCACCGCTGCAGATGCCGCCTGCCCTTACGCCCCTGTAAAAAAGCGCCGTACCGCCCCCGCTGCATCGGCACAGCATTTCTGTGGCAGCAGGATATCATTCCTCCTTGCATTTTATGTGAATTGATAGTAAAATAAAGTGAACCGCTATCCTCTTTTGCCTTTGGGCAGGGGAGACGGTCCCTGAATCTGTTTACAGCGGACGCAGCTCCGCTTTGAATTAAGCTGCACATCTTTTTATGAGAAAAAAGGAGTGCACAAGTATGAAAGGCATTATTCTCGCCGGCGGTGCCGGCACCCGACTTTACCCGCTGACCATGGTCACCAGCAAACAGCTGCTGCCGGTCTACGACAAGCCTATGATCTACTACCCCCTGTCTACCCTGATGCTGGCAGGCATCCAGGATATCCTCATCATTTCCACCCCCACCGATACGCCCCGGTTTGAGGCGCTGCTGGGGGATGGCAGCCAGTACGGCATCCATCTGCAGTACAAGGTGCAGCCCTCTCCGGACGGTCTGGCACAGGCTTTCCTTCTGGGTGAGGAGTTCATCGGGGACGACTGCTGCGCCATGATCCTTGGCGATAACATCTTCTATGGCAACGGCTTCTCCAAGATCCTCAAGACTGCCGTCACCAACGCCGAGACCAGAGGTCGCTGCACCGTGTTCGGCTACTATGTACCGGACCCGGAACGCTTTGGCATCGTGGAGTTTGATAAGGACGGCAAGGTGCTCAGCGTGGAAGAAAAGCCCCAGCACCCCAAGTCCAACTACGCCATCACCGGTCTGTATTTCTACAACAAGGACGTGGTAAAGATGGCAAAGCAGGTAAAGCCCTCTGCCCGCGGCGAGCTGGAGATCACCACCCTCAACGATATGTATCTGAAGCAGGATGAACTGGATGTGCAGCTGCTGGGCCGCGGCTTTGCATGGCTGGACACCGGTACCATGGACAGTCTGGTGGATGCAGCGGACTTTGTGCGGATGATCGAGAAGCGTCAGGGCATCAAGATCAGCGCCCCGGAGGAGATCGCCTTCAAGTATGGCTGGATCGACCGGGACACCCTGCTGGAAAGCGCCCAGCGCTACGGCAAGAGCCCCTACGGGCAGCACCTGAAGAACGTGGCAGACGGCAAACTGCGTTATTGATCACAAGCGAGGAGACCTGTTATGAAAATCATTGTTACCGGCTGCAAAGGGCAGCTGGGCACCGAGATCCTCAAGCAGCTGCGGGAGGGTCGCAGCGAGATCGGACCCATCCCGGAAAAGCTGATGAACGCCACCGTGCTGCCGGTGGACCTGCCGGAGCTGGATATCTCCAACTATAAGATGGTGGACGAGTTCGTCCGCCGCAACCGCCCGGACGTCATCATCAACTGCGCCGCCTACACCAACGTGGACGGCTGCGAGGTGAACCACGACACTGCCTTTAAAGCAAACGCTCTGGGTCCCCGGAACCTGGCGCAGGCGGCAGAAAAGACCGGGGCACGGCTGGTCCACGTTTCCACCGACTATGTGTTCTCCGGCAGGGAGAATGGCGGCATCCCTCAGGACGAAGCCACCCTGCCCGGTCCCATCAGCGCCTACGGCTCCACCAAGCTCATGGGCGAAAAGTATGTGGAGCGGTTCTGCCATCGGCACTTCATCGTCCGTACCGCATGGCTTTACAGCTACTACGGCAAAAACTTTGTCAAGACCATCGTAAATGCCGGCAAAAAGTTTGGTAAGCTGGAGGTGGTCAACGACCAGCGGGGCAACCCCACCAACGCCGTGGACTTGGCACACGAGATCCTGCAGCTCTGCGTCACCCACGAATATGGTCTGTACCACTGCACCGGCGAGGGAGTCTGCTCCTGGTATGATTTTGCATCCGAGATCATCCGCCTGTCCGGCGTGGATGCCACCGTGGCGCCCTGCACCAGCGAGGAGTACAAGGCAAAGCACCCGGACAGCGCCGACCGCCCCAAGTGGAGCGCACTGGACAACCGGATGCTCCGCTGCACCGTGGGCAACGACGTCCGGGACTGGAAGGACGCTCTGACCTGCTTCTTCGCCCACTGGGACGGCGACAACGGGATGAAAGACTGATTCAATAAGGCTGCAAACTCATCGGTCGCCTTTTGGTTCTTTGTGCCATCTCCCGGAACGGAGAAGCCTTCCCCCGGACGGGGGAAGGTGGCATTGCGCAGCAATGACGGATGAGGGCGCAGGGCAACAAATAGATTTGAGGAAGATATAAGATATGAAAACCTATCTGATCACCGGCTGTGCCGGTTTTATTGGTTCCAACTTTGTGCATTATATGCTCAAAAAGTACCCGGAGATCCTGCTGGTCAATCTGGATAAGCTGACCTACGCCGGCAATCTGGAAAACCTGAAGGACGTGGAGGGGGACCCCCGCCATGTGTTCGTGCAGGGCGATATCTGCGACAAGGAGCTGGTGGAGAGCCTGTTTGCAAAGTATGATTTCGACTACGTCATCAACTTTGCTGCCGAGAGCCATGTGGACCGCTCCATTAAGAACCCGGAGATCTTTGTCCAGAGCAACGTCATGGGCACCGTCAACCTGCTGCAGCGTGCCAAGGAGGCATGGTACGATGCCGACGCCAAGACCTGGAAGGAAGGCAAAAAGTACCTGCAGGTGTCCACTGATGAGGTCTACGGCGCTTTGGGTGCCGAGGGCTTCTTTATGGAGACCACCCCTCTGTGCCCCCACAGCCCCTACTCCTCCTCCAAGGCAAGCGCCGATATGTTCGTTATGGCATTCCACGACACCTACGGTATGCCGGTGAACATCACCCGCTGCTCCAACAACTACGGTCCCTACCAGTTCCCGGAGAAGCTGATCCCCCTGATGATCAACAACGTCAAGCACCACAAGCAGCTGCCTGTCTACGGCGACGGTATGCAGATCCGCGACTGGCTGTATGTGGAGGACCACTGCAAGGCGATCGACATGGTGGCAAACGGCGGCAAGATCGGTGAGGTGTACAACGTGGGCGGTCACAACGAGCGCCCCAACATCTTCATCATCAAGACCATCATCAGCCAGCTCCACGACCGCCTGCAGGACGAGGGCATCAGCGAGGACCTGATCAAGCACGTGGCAGACCGTCTGGGTCACGACCGCCGCTACGGCATTGACCCCACCAAGATCAAGAACGATCTGGGCTGGTACCCCGAGACCCCCTTTGAAAAGGGCATCGTGCTGACCATCGACTGGTACCTGAACCATCAGGAGTGGATGGACCACGTCACCAGCGGCGATTACCAGAACTACTATCAGGATATGTACAAGAATAAGTAACAGCCTGTAAATCAAACCGAAAGCCGGACGGCCCGCAAGCTGTCCGGCTTTTTTCCGTTCAGTGCTGCAGGGGCAGCTTTCTGCCTGCCGTCAGCGGGCAGGGACGCTCCGCTGGGTCAGAGGTGGCACCGGAGGTGACGGAGAGGGCGAACCAGCTTTCTGCAATGCCGCCGCTTACGGAGGAATGATGTTTTTGTATCCGCAGAAATGCTGTGCCGATGCAAGGGGTGCAATACGGCGCATTTTTACGGGGGCGTAAAGGCAGGCAGCATCTGCAGCGGTGCTGCTGGGGGAGCTTTCTGCCTGCCGCCAACGGGCTGGGACGCTCCGCTGGGCCAGAGGTGGGGAGGGGTGTTCCGACTCCCCCCTCCCTACCTCTGGACTCCACCCACCCCGCAACGGGTCATGGGCTGCTCGCCCTTGACAAACCCAAAGCAGTGGGCTCCACCGGAAAAAACTGAAGATTCACGCCTCTTCGGCGTGAAGATCTTTTAACCGTTTTTTCCGGCTCCGCCGATCTATTCCCCCTCAGTCGCTGCGCGACAGCTCCCCCCTTGGGGGAGCCTTTGGCGGTGCGGTGAAGTTGACGGTTTTGCCAAAAGCCTTCCCCCCAAAGGGGGGAAGGTGGCTGCGACCGTAGGGAGCAGACGGATGAGGGGTGAACAGCCGTTAGCAGCATCTATCGGAGCGCCCTCATTCGGCACATCGTGCCGCCAATTCCCCTTCTGGCACGGTGCAAGCCGTGACAGAGAGGGCGGACCTCTTCCCGCAGCGCCGCCGCTTCCGCAGGAAGCAGGCGCTGCAGACGCCGTTCCCGGTCACGACTCCTCCTGTGAAAATGGAATACCGGGGCGTCCGCAGACGCTCCGGTATTCCGAAATTTAAAAATCTATTTCCGCTGATTAAGCCCAGAGCGAAGCGGAGGGCGTTTTAAATCGTCCCGCCTGCGGTGGTATCCACCACAAAATCCGCCGCCGTCTCAATGCCGTACTGAGCAAAATACCCCTCCTCCAGAGGGATCCACCGGGCGGCAAAGGCGGGGTACCGCTCTCCCTCCCGTGCCTGCAGGCGGCGGGTCTGCTCTGCCTGGGAGCAGGTCACGAACACCCGCAGAGTCTCGAACCGGTTCAGCAGGGGGTGGTGGCTGTAGCTGCCCTCCAAGATCACCAGAGGCTGGGGCGGCAGCTGCCGGGCGGGCAGGTAAGCCCCTTCCCGGCAGGAATAGCCCCGGTAAAGGCAGGGCAGCCCGGCGCAGGCAGGCTCCAGCACCTCCCGCCGCAGCCGGTCAAGGTCCATGTTGGCGCAGGGGACCTGCTGCCAGTTTTCCACCCTCTGTGCCGGGGGCAGGTAAAAGTCATCGGTGTGCAGCAGGCTGCACGCCGGGAACTGTGCCCGGAGGGCAGCGGCAAGGGTGGTCTTGCCGCTGCCGCAGCGCCCGTCCAGCGCCACCACCAGCGGGGCGGTGGGCTTCGGGTCCAGCCGGGCGGTGATCAGCGCCCCAAGGGCGTCGGTGGAAATGAACTGTGCCATGAAAGACCTCCTGCATGGAATGTACCGCCCCGGGTGCCGGCGGCGGAAAAGACAGCCCTATTATACCACAGCCGGGGCAAAAAGACAGCAGGGGGAGCAGAGCTGGTCATGGAAATCAATTTTTGCAACCTGACCTGAGGCAAAAGCCTTCACCCCTTGGGGGGAAGGTGGCTGTGAACGCAGTGAGCAGACGGATGAGGGGTATTTATGGCGAGATGCTGCTGTCCTGCGCCCTCATCAGTCACCTTCGGTGACAGCT
>Ga0129313_1002182_pt1 | contig 10690 bp, 9 predicted proteins | sample O1105metagenome_FD_94436 | JGI IMG/M metagenome (GOLD analysis project Ga0129313, IMG submission 94436) | Orangutan group fecal microbial communities from fecal samples from Wisconsin, USA - O1105 metagenome | ecosystem: Host-associated > Mammals > Digestive system > Large intestine > Fecal... | reverse complement strand
TTGTTCATGTGAACAGCGCCGCCCTGGGGGATGACAGCATCCGGCCCATCACCCACCAGAATCTGGCCGGGATCTATGTGGAGATCCTGAACAGCAAGATCACCGAGCTGAAGGAGACCAGCGGCAACCGGGATGCCAACACCGGCGGCACCACGTCCGGCGCTACGGCTGCCAGCGCCATTGCGGCTATGCAGGAGGCGGGCGGAAAGATGACTCGGGACATGATCAAGACCGGGTACGACTGCTTCTCCCGCATCGTCACCCAGTGCATCGAGCTGATCCGGCAGTTTTACAACGAGGCCCGATCCTTCCGCATCATAGGTGAGCAGAATGCCATGGAGTTTGTCATGTACAGCAACGCCAACATCCGGCCCCAGCACCAGGATGTTGACTTTGGCATCGACACAGGCTACCGGCTGCCAGTGTTTGACGTGAATGTGACTGCTTCCAAGGCCAGCGCATACAGCAAGATGAGCCAGAACGAGATGGCCCTACAGTTCTACCAGCTGGGCTTTTTCAATCCTCAGATGGCCGACCAGAGCCTCGCCTGCCTGGATATGATGGACTTTGACCGCAAGGACACCGTGATGCGCAAGATAAGCGAAAACGGCACCCTGTACCAGCAGGTTCAGATGCTCAGTGCCCAGCTTATGCAGCTCAGTGCCTTGGTGGACAGCCAGATGGGGTCTAATCTGGGCGGCGCTTTGGCCGGGCAGATGGCCGGCAGCAACCAGCCCATGCCTTCCGGTGGCGGTGAAAAGGTGGAACTGAGCGCCGAAAGCAAGGAGAATGCCACGGTATCGAAAGCCAGAGAGCAGGCGAGCGAGGTGAGCAGGCCCAAATGATTACGGTACAGTATGGACAGGATGCCAGGGGCATCTGGATGAGGGTAGACGGCCATGCAGGCAAGGCCCCGAAGGGGCAAGACCTGGTATGTGCGGCGGCCAGCGCATTGACCATGACCCTGGCACAGGCGCTGGATGATCGGCAAGACTGCATTTTCGGTGAGCCTGAGTGCAGTATGGAGCCTGGTCATGCTGTGTTCAATGTTTCCCCCACCGTGGCCGGATGGGATCGCATCTATCATGTTTTCGATGCGATTTTCGGAGGCTTTCGCATTCTTGCGAAAATGGAGCCGGATTTCGTAAAAATTGTGAGGGCCGTGGGTAGAGAATAACAACTAACCTCGGATAGTATAAGCGCAGGAATCGCCCACCTACGGGCAGAAAGGATGAATAACCATGCAGAAAAATCAGATGTTCGACCTTCAGCTCTTTGCGGACGGCGGGGCGGCGGCGGCTGCCGGCGGTGCCGATGGGGCTGATGCGGGCGTACAGACCACGGCTGAAGCGCCTCTCGCCAAGGCGAAAAACAAGTCTGGGGAAGATCTGAGCAAGGTGAAGTACGGCAAGCCGATTAAAGCTGTTGAGCCGGATTCGCAGCAGCAGGATGACCCCATCACCACAAAGCAGGCTGTTTCTCAGCAGGACCGGGCCGCCGCTTTTGAAAACCTGATCAAAGGGGAATACAAAGACCTCTACAACCAGCGGGTGCAGGACACCATTCAGAAGCGGTTTAAAAATGTGAAGGCCAACGAGGACCGGCTGAGTGCCCTGTCCCCTGTTCTGGAAATGCTGGGGCAGAAGTACGGTGTCGATGCGCAGGATGCCGATGCCCTGGCAAAAGCAATCCAGGACGATGACAGCTATTACGAAGAAGAGGCCATGGAGAAGGGCGTGACCGTTGAGCAGCTGAAAAACTTCAAGCGCATGGAGCGCGAGAACAACCAGCTGCGCCAGCAGATCGAGGCCCAGCAGCGCCAGAAGAGCGCCGAAGAGGTTTACAGCCAGTGGCAGGAGCAGGCCAAGGAAGTGGCCGGCCTGTATAAAGGCTTTGACTTGTCGGCAGAGCTTCAGAATCCGAAGTTCGTAAAGCTCATGAAGGTGCCCGGGATGGATGTGCGGACGGCTTTTGAGGTAGCCCACAAGGATGAGCTGATGCCTGCCGCCATGCAGATGACCGCAAAGGTGGTAGAGCAGAAGCTCACCAACAGCATCATGGCCGGCAGAAGCCGGCCCCAGGAAAATGGCCTTTCCTCCGGCGGCGGCGTTGTGGTGAAAACCGACCCCGAAAAACTGAGCAGTGCCGACCTTGCGGAAATCCGCAAGAGAGTATTGGCCGGGGAAAGGATTACCTTCTGATCGGCAGTCCTTTCCCGGAAAGGAAAGGAGAAAAAAATGATCGAGAAACTGTATGACCTTCAGATGTTTGCGAGTCCCAACACCGTGACCGGTGACCCCGCAAACCCCTCCAGTATGTCCAAGGAGATGAAAACCTATTACTCCCGGGAACTGCTGGAGAACGCCAAGCCCAACCTGTGCCACACCCAGTTCGCCAAGAAGGTGGCGCTGCCGAAAAACAACGGCAAGAACATCGAATGGCGCAAGTTCGGCAACTTCGAGAAGGCCACCACCCCCCTCACCGAGGGCGTGACCCCGGACGGCAAGAGCCTGGCCGTGACTGATATCACCGCCAAGGTTGATCAGTACGGCGACTACAGCACCATTTCCGATATGGTGGATATGACCGCCATCGACAACGTGGTGCTGGAATACACCCAGCGGCACGGCGAGAACATGGGCCTGACCATTGACACCATCTGCCGCAATGCGGCCCAGGCCGGCACCCATGTGATTTATGCCGGCGGCAAGGATGCCCGTGACAGCCTGGTTCCCGCTGACAAGATCACCAGCGCTCTGGTTGCAGAGTGCGCCACCTTCCTGAAGAAGATGAACGCGCCCAAGGTCAATGGCAAGTATGTGGCTATCATCCACCCCAGCGTGGCCTATGATCTGCGGCAGGACCAGGGCTGGCTGGATGCCCACAAGTACGCCAGCCCCGAGGAAATCTTTACCGGCGAGATCGGTGAGCTGCATGGTGTCCGCTTCATCGAGAGCACCGAGGCCAAGATTTATAACGCCACCGGCGGCGCTGTTTACGGCTGCCTGTTCTTCGGCAAAGACGCCTTTGCGGACGTTCAGCTGGAGGGCGGCAACGGCCAGGTGATCGTCAAGCCCCTGGGCTCTGGCGATGACCCCCTGAACCAGCGTTCCACCGTGGGCTGGAAGGTGAGCGGCTATGCGGCCAAGATCCTTTACGACGAGTATCTGGTCCGCCTGGAGTGCTGCTCCACCTTCTCTGCGAAGGACACGGAAAACTAAGCATATCACCCGGCGGCGGGCTCCGTACACCTGCCGCCGGGTAGAAAGGAGACCTATATGGCTATCAAGAAATCCGATGAACAGCCGGCGATGGAGGAACCCGTGATGGAGGCCCCCCCCAAGCGGAAGATGGTGACCATCCGCATTCCCCGCGGTGGCCGCAACGAAGAGAACTTCATCACCGCCAGTGTGAACGGCGAAATCTTCAAGATCATGCGCGGCGTGGACGTTGAAGTGCCTGAGTGCATCGCAGAAGTGCTTCGGCACCGGGCCGAAATGCTGGACCAGGCTGATGATTTCATCGAAAAGAAAGCCAACTGATGGTCTTTCAAAGGGTAGGCTTTGCGGCCTACCCTTTTTTCATAAAAGAAAGGAGGGATCCTATTGACGATCCGACAGGCCATTGATAAAACCGACCAGCTCAAGCCAAACCAGGTGTCGGACGCCGAGAAGGTGGCATGGCTGGATGCTCTGGACCGGATGGTGTGGGATGATGTGGTAATGACCCATGAACAGCCAGATGGGGCCCCGGAGAGTTTCGATGGGTACAATTGCACCACCGATACCGAGACCGAGCTGCTGATTACTGAGCCGCACAGCCAGGCATATATTTACTGGCTGATGGCTAACATCGATATCGTGAATCAGGAAACGGCAAAGTACCAGAATGATTACATTCTGTATAACCAGTGGTATCAGAGCTTTGCAGACTGCTACAACCGGCGGCATATGCCCATCGGGGCCGCATGGAAGTTTTAGGAAGGGAGGCAGAAAAATGCTTTTGCCGCAGCTGAATGTGATTTCTACCAGCCGGAATTACACCCAAGAATTTCTTGGTTACAACCACAATCTGCGGATCGGTGATGGAGAATTCTTTGATACAAAAAACCTGACCACGGATTTTTACCCGCTCATCTCTCCCCGGGTGCGGCGTGGATTTGTGGGTGAAATCGCCCAGCCTGGTGGATTGATTGCCAAGGACACGCTGGCATGGGTGGACGGCACAAAGCTGGTATACGGCGGGCAGGAGTATGAGCTGGCCCTGGAGCCCGGTGAAAAGCAGCTGGTGGGCATGGGGGCCTATATCCTTGTATTCCCGGACGGCAAATACCTGAACACCGAGAATCTCACCGATTTCGGTTCCCTGGGGCAGAAATTCACCACTACCGGCACTGTGAAGTTCACCCTTTGCCAGGAGGACGGCACCATCTATGAAAATGTCACGGTGAGCGATACGGCCCCCGAAGATCCAAAGGCCGGGGATATCTGGGTGGACACCAGCCAGACCCCGCATTCCTTCAAGATTTACAGCGGCACCACCAGCATGTGGACCAGCATAGGCGTAACCTATGTAAAAATTGAGGCCGCCAACATCGGCAAAGGGTTTGAGCAGTACGATGGAGTGTTTCTCAGCGGCTGCGTGGCAGAGGGAACCGAAGAGCTGAACAACACCGCCGTGATCTGGCAGAAGGGCGATGACTTCATCGTGGTAATCGGCCTTTTGGAAAAGGTCGTTTCCCAGACCGAGCCGGTCACGGTGGAGCGGCGGATCCCCCAAATGGACTTTGTGACCGAAAGCAACAACCGGATCTGGGGCTGCCGGTATGGTATGCAGGGGGATGAATCCGTCAATGAGCTGTACGCCTGCAAGCTGGGAGATCCGAAAAACTGGTACTGCTACCAGGGCGTCAGCACAGACAGCTACGCTGTGAGCCTTGGCAGCGATGGAATTTTTACCGGGGCCGTCACACACCTTGGGTATCCCTTGTTCTTCAAGGAAAACTGCTTCCACAAGGTGTACGGCGAGGTGCCAAGCAATTTCCAGATTCTTTCTACCAATTGCCGGGGGGTGCAGAACGGATGCGCCCAGAGCCTGGCGATCGTAAATGAAGTGCTGTTCTACAAAAGCCAGACCGGAATTTGTGCCTTTGACGGTAGCCTTCCATCCGGGGTGAGCGAGGCCCTGGGGCAGGCGGCGTATTCTGAGGCTGCCGGCGGCAGTTATGGAAACAAATACTATGTGTCCATGAAAGATGAGGCAGACAACTGGCACCTGTTCGTCTACGACACAAAGCGGGGCGTGTGGATGCGAGAGGACGAAAGCCACGGCGTGGAATTCTGCCGGTGCCGGGGGGAACTGTATATGCTGGATGCAGAGCACCGGCTGTGGGCCTTGAACGGCACCCAGGGAGAGCGGGAAACGCAGGTGGAATGGATGGCTCAGACCGGGGAAATTGGCTATTCTTACCCGGACAAGAAATATCTGAGCCGTTTCAACATCCGCATGAAGCTGGAGAAGGGCAGTTCTGTGGACACCTATGTGCGCTACGACAGCCACCCGGGAAACGGATGGGAGTTTGTGGGCCACATGACCGGCCACACGGTGCAGACCTTCACCCTTCCTATTGTGCCACGGCGCTGTGACCACATGGCGATCCGCTTTGTGGGCAAGGGAGACTGCAAAATTTTCAGCATCGCCAAGGTGCTTGAGATTGGAAGTGATGAAGGATGAATCTGATCCCTACCCCACCTACCACGTCCGGCAGTGCGGAACAGCAACTGGATGCGCTGAAAAGCTACCTGTTTCAGCAAACTGAGGCGCTGAATGTGGCGCTTTCCGGGCAGACTTTGGAGAAACAGCTGGAAAGGATCACAGAGGCCCTTTCACCGCCTAAAAAAGGCACGTCTGCTTCCCAGCAAAGCGAACTGAGCAAATACCAGTCTTTAAAGGCCCTGGTCATCAAAACCGCCGATACGGTTGTGGTGAGCAGCGAGGAATTTCGCAAGAATCTCAGCGGTTACTATGTGACATCCTCCAATTTCGGAGAATATCTGGAAAAAGCCACGGTGGATATAGAGGGCACCCCGGTAGGTATCACACAGCTTTACAGCTACACCGCCGGCATCCGCAGTGATTATGGCGATTTCGATGTGGAGCGGCAGACCTTCATCAAAACCGGGATGCTTTATTACGATGATGACGGGCTGCCGGTGTATGGGGTGGGCATCGGGGAGCTGAAAACCAAGGTCACGGCAGACGGCCAGGTGGTGCTGGATCGGGGGGGCCTTGTCAGCACCCATACCGCCGACAGGATCTCTTTCTGGGAAAATGACATCGAGGTGGCATACATCTCCAACGGCGCTCTTCATATGCCGGCGGCAGACATCACAGGCGGCACCCTGAACATCGGCCTTGGAACCTTTAAGGTGGATGCATTCGGGGCGGTTACTGCCACCAAGGGAAACATCGGCGGCTGCGAGATCGTGGATGGGCTGCTTACCATCGCCAATGCCAACATCAAAAACATTACCGCAGATAAAGTAAGCGGCGGTACCCTGAAAGGTGTGAAAGTGATCAGTCAAAACGGGAATGACACAGTAACACTGGACAAAGGCCAAGTGATTGCAAGCAACGGCAGCCGAAGCGTGGATATCACACCAAATGGTATCGCATCTGCCAGCTTGGAAATTATGCATGAGGCGTATTTCCATGAAGACGTCCGTATTCCGTTGACAAACTTAATCCTGTATTCTTCTGGCACAGGTGAAAGACATTGCCTTGGTTTTGCCACAGTAGACGGATACAGCGTACCTTATTTTGACTGAGACAGGAGGGCAAGTATGGAAAAACCGCTCACAGTAAAATCTGCTGAGTTCAAGGCGAAAATGGAGGCTGTAATCAACGGCTGCGGGATGCCTGCGGTGCTGGTGGCGCAGATCCTTTCCGGGTATTGTGTGCAGGTAGAGCAAGCAGTAAAAGAGCAGACCGAAAAAGATTTTGCGGCCTACCAAAGGGCGCAGGCAGAAGAAGCTGAACAGACAAAAGCCAAGAAAGAAAAGGAGGGAAAGGATAATGGCAAACCGTGAGTACAGCAGCAAAGCCAAGCGTGATCTGGAAGGCTACAAGCCCTATGAGAGCCAGTATGCCGACAGCCTGAAGGGGCTGTATGACCAGATCATGAACCGGGAGGACTTCACATATGATCTGAACAGCGATGCGCTCTATAACCAGTATAAGCAGCAGTATGTTCGCCAGGGCAAGCTGGCAATGCAGGACACTTTGGGCCAGGCGTCTGCGCTCACCGGCGGCTATGGCAACAGCTATGCATCCACCGCCGGTAACCAGGCATACCAGAGCTACCTTACCGGCCTGAACGACAAGGTGCCTGAGCTTTACCAACTGGCCTATGATGCTTATAACCAGAAAGGCGCTGACATGATCAATAAATACGGGATCGGGCAAAGCGCCGATGAAAGCGCCTATGGCCGGTGGATGGATGAGTACAGCCGGCTTGTGGACAAATACAACCGGGAGTATGGGGAGTACCGGGATCATGTGGCTGACGATCAGTGGCAGGCTGATTACAATTACCGGGCTGAACGTGATGCCGTAGAGGATGCCCGATATAAGCAGGAATGGGAGTATCAGGTTCAGCAGGACGCGCTGGATAGAGCAGAGGCTGCGGCTGCGAGGGCGGCGGCAAATGCAAAGGCCTCCGGGTATTCCAGTTCTGAGGCGCATGTAGATGACAACATTGTAAGAATTGTGCAGCAGAGCGTTGATGGCGGCGAAAGCATGGATGATATTCTGCGGTATTTGCAGAGACACTACAGCAACGAGACCATTGCCAAGACCTTTGCGGCAAAAGGCTGGTCGCTTTGATTTTATGAACGGAGGGTACTATGGGCCTGTATGAAGATAATCTGAAGAAGCTCAGAGGGGAAACCGAGGAAGAAACCAAGAAGCGCAAGGAGGAAGAGCAGGACGATATCTTTTCCAGCAACCTGAAGGCGCTGAATAAAAGGACGGAAAAACAGAGCGCTACCGGAAAAAACTATTCAGACTCCAGCGATCCTATTTCTGCCCGGGACGATGCCTTTGAGCAACTTCTGAAAGACCGTGAGCGCAGGCAGGAAATTGTTGCGTCTTTTGGTGATGTATCTGTTTCACAGAAAAAAGCAGACGATAAAGAGCAAAAGGAAGAATTTTCTGCGCCTGACCGGTACTCTTCTGCTGTCACCGATGACATCATTAAGGCAGTGGAAGAGGCCCAGCAGCGGTACGCCTCTGCCAGCCCAGAGGCTTCCGTTCGTGGAATGAGTGAGGCGGACAAAAAGAAGCAACAGGAGGCCAATCAGGCGGCACAGGAAAGGTATAAAAACCAAGAGGATACCCTTGGGGAAATGCCCAAAGACATGCAGGATTTGGTCTCAAATGTTGTTCGGCTGAGTGAAGAGGTACATAAAAACCCGAACGAGGTTGAACAGAATACCGCTATTTTAGATGAATTCATCCCGGACAGAGACAATTCCAGCAAAAGTGCTTACGATCAGCTTGCCGATGAGTATCTCAGACAGCTGGAAACAGTGCGGGAATACGGCGAAGAAACCGGTGTGGATGTGGACGAGGTGCTCCGGTATGCCCTAAAACGGCAGGATGATGAACGAGTAAAGGAAGAAAAAGAAGAAGACGCCAAAGCGGTGGATACCGCACCTAAAGCTGCCACAGAAACTGCGCTGCATTTTCTGAAATTTGTTCCTGCGACCGCAGCTTCTGCCATTGATGTGGCTGGACAATATCTGGAAAGAGCAGTGAGCGGAAGCGACCAGCCAATCAATGAAAATTCCAGCGGGCAGCGGTGGCAGCAAAGCGAACAGAACAAGATTGAAACAATTTCTGAAAACATCCAGAAGTCTGTTGACGGAAGCCTGGACACGGAAGGCCCTTCCTGGGGAAAAACGCTTTCCTTTTTGTATCAGACTGGTGTAAGCGGGGGAGAAAGCATTACAGCCAGCTTTATTCCAGGGGGCGCTGCGTGGCTTGGTCTTGGTGCGGGAACAAGAGCCTGGGCAACGGCAAAAGAAGCTGGGGCTTCGGACGGTAAAGCGCTTACCAGCGGTATAGCAAACGGTGTGTTTGAAGCCTTGTTTGAACGCATTGGCATTGATGAACTGAATTCGCTGAAGGTAAAAGACCCGGACAGTTTAAAAACTATTGTCAAGAACTTTGTTCGCATTATGGGCAAAGAAGGGCTTGAAGAGGGCGCTACTCAGATCGCCGATGATCTGGCAGACGCTTTTGTGCTGGGAGATATTTCTTCTGTCGGAGGCGTTTATAGCGATGCCTTTGAATATTGCAGAGCACAGGGCATGACCGAGCAAGAAGCGAAAAAAGAAGCCTTTGAGCAGGCTGCCTGGTTCTTTGCGCAGGACGTGGGCCTGGCTTTTGCCGGAGGCGCTTTGATGGGCCTCGGCATGGGTGGCGTTGGCACTACCATAGGTTATTTTAATAACCGGGGCACCGGCAGGCAGGTGCAGCAGGCCGGCAACGTGGATTCTGTTGTGCAGGCGGCCAGTGAAACCGGCAATCCTGAACTGATGGCTCTGGCCAAAGAAGTGGCAGGCGAAACCGGCGGCAAAGAGGCCAGTGCCGCCAAGGTGGGCAGCCTCGTCAACCAGACGGTCAAAGAGACTGCCAAGCAGTACAGCGAAAAGGCCGATGCCGCCACGACCGGCGAAGTGAAAAGCAGGCTGGAAAGTCTTGGAGTTTCTGAGGCTGATAGCGGGGCGCTGGCTAAAGTGGTGGTTAAGCAGGCGAAAGGAGAGCGGCTCAACCGGTCGGAAAAGAATATCCTGAAATCGTCCGCACAGGGCCAGCGGGTGGCTTCCGAGCTTGCCAATGCGGAAGGTCCCGGGTACGACAGCGGCTGGGTAAAAGCTGCGCAGGAGAGCGTGAAAGAAAGCACGAAATCCGAAGTGCAGACCATGAACGCTCTGCGGAATGCCTTCAGAAGCAACGGGGTGAAAGTCACCTCCGCGGACGGCATCAAAACCGCAAAGGCCGTTGGATTCGTGAAAGCGGAGTCTGGCGGCGTTGAAGTCAAGCTGAACGATGGAACGACTGCCTCTGTGAGCAGCCTGCAATTCGATGATCAGGACACCAAATCTCTGTTCATGGCGGCCAATTCCTTGACGGAGAAATCCGGCGCTTCCGCTCAGACGGCAGACATGTTCGTGAGCGGCTATCAAGGCGGCCCGGTGTCTGAATACTTCATGGACTTTGCGAGGGCCTACAACATCGGCCATTCCGGGGTGGATTTCACTGCCGCCAAAAACAGGCTGTCCGATTCCGATCTTTCTGCCGCACAGCTGGAAACGGCGTTTTATGCAGGTAAGAGCGATGGGGAGAACCAGACTGCCGCAAGGCAGGTGCGGCTGGATTCTCTGGTCAAAAGCGCAAAAGAGGCAGGGGTTTCCCAGAAGGCCGGCTCTTTTGACGAGTCCGCAATCAAGGGCGCTTCCCTGACTCAGCAGCAGGCTGACAGCATCGAAGTTCTGCATGGGTTGAGCCAAGCATTCGGCCTGAAGATCAAGCTGACGGACAGCAGCAAAAACGGTTTCGGGAAAGATGGCCGGCGCATCGGGCAAAATGGTTCCTATGACCGGGACACCAACACCATCGAGGTTGA
>Ga0129313_1002176_pt1 | contig 10724 bp, 10 predicted proteins | sample O1105metagenome_FD_94436 | JGI IMG/M metagenome (GOLD analysis project Ga0129313, IMG submission 94436) | Orangutan group fecal microbial communities from fecal samples from Wisconsin, USA - O1105 metagenome | ecosystem: Host-associated > Mammals > Digestive system > Large intestine > Fecal... | reverse complement strand
TGCAACGGGCAGCGAGAGGAGCATCATTGCAAAGAATATAAGCTTTTTCATGTCTGTTCTGTTATTGTTGCAACCTGTCAACAGCCTCCGTCGTGGCGGGAGACAAATACTTCGGGGGAAGCGGACAAGAGCGCGGGGAGTTTATGTCGGGGAGGTCTGGATATACTTCCAGGCTTCTTTTGTATAGACCCCAGGCTTCTTTGGGATAGACCTTCCCTCCGTCTGTCGCGCGAGCGAAACTCTTGCGACAAAGTCGTCTGATTGCTTCCGCTGTCTCCGCAAATAAAACTTTGGCGGTGCAGGTGCTGTTTTCTTTCGTTTGCAAAAGTAATATAATAAGGTGGTATAAATGCCCAAAGCGCCATCTTTTTACTCATTTTTTAGACTTAAAGGTTAAATTTAGGGGAAAAATAAACTTTTTCTGCATTTTTTTTGGAAAATGTTTGGTGGATAAAAAAAAACTCCCTACCTTTGCAACCGCAAACAAGAACAATGCTTCAATAGCTCAGTTGGTTAGAGCACCTGACTGTTAATCAGGGGGTCGTTGGTTCAAGCCCATCTTGAAGCGCACTTGTCAAGCCTCACAAGTCAATGACTTGCGAGGCTTTTTTATTTTCATCCGCTCCGGCACGACGTTCGCACGGTAGCAGCACCACACAACTTTCGTCCCATCACCGCACAAAAAAAGAGCAACAGAAAGGCTCTGTTGCTCTTCTCAGTCGGGATGAGGCGGCATTTGGCCCAGGACACTACGTCCCATCACCGCATAAAAAAAGAGCAGCAGAAAGGCTCTGTTGCTCTTCTCGGTCGGAATGAGGCGGCATTTGGCCCAGGACACTACGTCCCATCAAGGCATAAAAAAAGAGCAACAGAAAGGCTCTATTGCTCTTCTCGGTCGGGATGAGGCGAGTGACGCAGCCATGTTTTTTGAAGCGCAAACCTTGTGTTTATCGGAGTCCTCGAATCTCGTTTTTTACCAAAAATTCCGAAAATAGTCCGACTCTATTTATCATAATAGTAGAGTCTGGACTTTGTTCCTAAACTACTTAACCGTCTCATTTTCTGCAGTTTCAGCAGGCTTTGTTTTTGAGCAACGCTTCTTTTTCTTGCCGTCTGCGTTTTGCAATTTTTCTAATTTCGCCTTGAGAGTGGTGTTTTCTTGAATTAATTGGCGCACTTCAACTTGAAGTTCTGAGAAGGCCTGCAATATATAACGGCCTATCATTCCTTCGTTGACAAACTTCTCATCGATTAGTGGTTTCCCCTCATTCAGGAGGATATAATAAGGGTTGATCTGGGGAAATGCCTTCAGAAGTGGGACGAGCAATTTTGTTGTCACGTCTTTTTGTTGCGATGACAGAACGTTGTTCTTGACACCGCACAAAGTTGTCATTTGCCTCGAGGATAACCCCAATAAATTACCTGCCTCAATAATGCGAAGAATATAATTTGATTTCTCAGCCATATGTTAATAATATTTAAGTGTTCGATATTTCTAATATAATTCGTGTTTGTGTTAGAAATATTGAATACCTTTGCACACAGTACAACGAATTTATACATCAAATATAGTAAATATTTCTATAATGGCAAGAAAAAAAGTCCACTATTCTTTCAGTAAAGGCTATGGAAATGTAAAAAATTCCGATGCTGCTGCTGTTAGAGCTGATATTAAGGAGGTTTTGGGAATTAAATTCGATAGCGACTTCTATAGGAAGAAGAAGGATATTGTTAATATTCCTGCTTTTTTGAAGGAAAATATCGAATTGATTTTTCAAAAATACGGCGTTAATCCGTGCGATATATGGAACATTAGTGAAGGTTAATGTTAGATTTATGTGTTAGAAATATGTTGTAAAAGGAAGATAAATATGGAAAATGTTAAGAAGCCTTTTAGAGGCGTTTTATTACATGAAGGCGATTTTTTTGTAATCGTGAGACAGAAGGTAGTTGATGGAGTGTCGATAACTGTTGTGGATTGCCCGTTTAAGTGCAACAGGTTGGGCTTTGTTGATATGCTTGACAGGCACCTTAAGAAAAAAGGTTACAAGGGGGTTTGCGAATATATTCCAGGTGAAGTCGTCTCCTGTGTTGTTGTGGATAAGTACGGCCTAGATTTATTTAGAATATTAGGAGTAGTTCGTGAAGCATTACGAGAACTGGATAAGCGTCGATGTCTTGATTTAGGAGCAATAGAGCGATTAGAGATGCAAAATTACGTTCTTTTCACAAAAAATAATTGGATGACTTATGATGAATTTATAGTCTTAAAGTGGCTACAACCAGGGCTAAATAAGAGCTGGCTAGATTTCTTGATAGAATATGGAAGTAAAACAAACCACTATTAGGCGCTGGACAAAGGCAGAAATTGCTTTTGTAAGGCAGAACTCGACTAAAATGTCAGTTGGTGAGCTCGCTGCAAGATTGGTTCGGAGCGAACTGTCTGTTAAGTTGTATATGTTCCGACATGGAATTTCACGACACCAACAGGTTAAGCGCAATCTTATGCGTGAGATGGTTTCAATCAAAATAGATGCCGCTTATTTCCATCCTACACGCGAGTTTTATCAAGCTGTCAAGATTAGTCAAGTTAAGTTTCAGCAGATATGGCAAGGCTACAGACAAGCCACTAATGAGGAGATGGCTGCTGTAGCACGCCATCTTCGCCTTACCCGCGACGAGCTGATAAAGTTTATGCAAAGTCGGCAACTCGATTTGTTCGAGGATTTGTGATTATTACTACACTATTATTTTGATCTGACATGAGAATATCCGATACAGACATTAATAAAATTTTAGACAGCGTCCCTATCGTGGATGTCGTCTCAAAGTCTGTGACGCTGCGGAGAAGCGGTGTTAACTTTTTTGGATGTTGTCCTTTCCATGACGAGAAGACAGCATCGATGTGTGTGTCACCATCGAAACGAATGTTCAAGTGCTTCGGCTGTGGCGAACATGGCAACGTTATCTGGTTCGTTTCGAAAATAGAGGGCATAAGCTATGGAGAAGCTGCTAAGAAACTTGCAGCTGAATATAATATTGATATAAAGGTTGAAGAGCAAACTCCTGAAGAGGTTCAGCGTGAGCATGAGCGTGAAGAACTGTTCATCGTCCTTCAGGCTGCTAACGAGTGGTTTGAAAAGCATGTTGACGACCGTGCTGACAAATACATTGCTTCTCGAGGACTTAATGACTGGTCTCGACGTGAGTTTCATGTAGGGGCAGCGGGGACTTATCGTCAAATGTTTGATGAGCTTTCTCGTCTTTATAATCCTGACACTTTGCTCAAAGCAGGTTTGGTCTATAAGCGCGAGAACGGGGAGATTCTTGACTATTTTCGCTCTCGAGTAGTTTTCCCCTTCCTTGACAGATATGGCCGTGTGATTGGATTCACAGGCCGAGACCTCTCTGGATCTGCAAAGGCTAAATATCTCAACTCGCCAGAGTCAATGCTTTTCAAAAAAGGCGCCGAATTTTTTGGCCTCTATCAAGCTCGTCAGGAAATAGTAAAGTTTAACAAGATCTTTCTTGTCGAGGGACAATTTGACGTCATTTCTTTTGCTCAGAATGGCGTGAGAAACGTCATATGCAAGAGTGGTTCTGCCCTCGATAAAGTGCAGGTCAAGAAGCTTCGTTCGCTTGCTGAGAACATTACTCTTGTATATGATGACGATAAAGCCGGCATACACGCTGCCATCTCACAGATTCCTGTACTGTTGGAGATGGGGCTGAATGTTCGTTGTGTGATGTTGCCGGAGGGACAAGATCCTGACGATTTCGCCCGGGCGCATACAGGACAGTTGCGTGAGACCATTCGCCCAATGGAGATGAGCTTTGTCAATTATCTCTTTGAAAAGCTTTATCGTCTGGCTGGCGATGAACCAGGACGAGAGGCTGGACTTAAAACTATCATCGACACCATCGCTCATGTGCCTGAAGAGACGCTTCGCAGTGACTACATGCGGTCGCTTTCACGGCTCACAGAGATGGCAACTGATCAGCTCATGCCTAAACTAAGACACTCCTTGTCTTCTGTTAAGCAGACAGACCAGCCTGTTTCTGGCTTTTGCGGAATTGAAGAGGCAACGGAGATTTATGATAAAGAGCGAGACAAAATCCGCCTCACAACATCGTGGCGTGAGTTCGAGGAGAATGTCGGCTCACGGCCTGTCGTTTACTACAGAGGATGCCCGGAGGAAAGCGATCTGCAGAAGTTGCGACAGCTTGACAATTCGGTTATTGTTAATGATCCTGACTGTGTGTTTAATGACAAAACTGAAAGCGATGATATAAAAACTCTTAAAGCTCTCTTCCGGGCAAATTTCAATATTGACATCGAAACTGAAGAGTCTACTGTGGGCTTCATCCAGTGGTATGTGGACATCTACGGTGAGTATATTAAAAAGGAGGTACCTACGACTAACGTCATGGACATCTTCTTGGATCGTCTCGCTGAGATGATGGCAGAGGCGACGGAAGTGACACGCACAAGATCCATGAAGGATTGGGCAAAGCGTCTTTCGCTTCCGTCGGAGAAGGCTTTGAAAGATATCGTTAAGCCGTATATCACACGCAAGAGGTCTAAGAACAGGGTCGAGGCTGAGCGTGAAAACCTCGATGATGTTGCAGATGTCGATGGTAACACTTTGCCTGAGTATGTAGAGGAGAGCGAAGAGTATAAGCGTATGCTTTCACGTTATGGCTTCTACCCTTTACTGTCAAAAAGCCAGGGTGAGCCTGTTTGCTACATGTTTAAAAATGATTCCGGAGGATATGGACGCGTCTGTGATTTCTTCATGACACCTCTTTTGCATGTTTATGACAAGGATCCTGAGCTTAACAAGCGCATTGTCAAGATTACATCTATGTCACCAGAGATTCGCAAGGCGAAATATGTAGAGTGGAAGTCAGCTATTTTCGCGAACATGGCAACCTTCCGCGCTGCTCTGGTTAACGAAGGAGCATACAACTTCGAAAATGGCAACATCAAGCATTACGATAAAATTTGGACGTGGATGTCACACCAGTTCAAGACCTGCTTCCAGCTGCGCACTTTTGGCCAACAGAAAGAGGACTTCTTCGCTTGGTCTAACGCAATATTCCATCGTAACGACAAGGGCGATTTTGAAATTAAAAAGGTAGATAACCTCGGTTTGGTTGAGCATGGAGGTGACCTGTTCTATTCACCGGCATACTCAGAAATCTATGCTTATGACCGCTCTGACTCTGACATCTTTGAGCAGGATCGCCACCTTCGCTTTATTGATGTGCCGTCAAACAGGCAAATCTCTTTTGCCAAATGGGCAGATCTGATGAACCGCGTCTATCGTATCGAGGACAATGGCAAGTGGGCCATTATCTATTCCATTCTTTGCGGTTTCCGCTCTGATCTCTATCCCGTCATTGGCAACTTTACTGCAATCTTCTTTATAGGCCAAACCTCGTCCGGCAAATCGCAGATAGCGCAGAGCATTCGAGCTTTATATGAGGTTCCGTCAGCTCCATCGTCCAACCTCAATCAGATTTCTGATGCCGCTTTCTTTTCTATTCTTGAGAGGTTCCGCGATGTGCCGTGCATCTTTGAGGAGTATAACGACGAGGAGATTAGTGACCAAAAGTTTCAAGGCCTGAAGGCTGTGACATACGATGGAGATGGCAAGCAGAAGCGTCGCTCTGCTTCGGGCAATGACATCGAGACTTCTAAGGTCAACGCATCGATTATCTTGCTCGGTCAAGAGGCTCCTCAACGAGACGACAATGCCCTTTCTAACCGCGTGGTGCTGTGTGAGGTCCCAGCTCACAATTTCTCGGGTGATCAAGAAGCACAGCGTATCTTTAAGGAGCTTAAGAGCTATGAGAAGGAAGGGCTGAGCTACTTGTTGGTTGAGGTGCAGAAGCTGCGCCCTCTCTTTAGGTCTCATTTCATTGCTTATATGGAGCAGTCGCGTAAGGAACTGCAAGATGCACTTGCGGGTATGTCTGGCCGTAGTGGTGACCAAAGCCGAATTATCGGCACCGTCTCGATGTTCTTAGCCACCTGTAGTTTGCTAATAAACGACGCCCCACATCTGCAGCTGCCATTCTCCTATGACGAGTTCTTTAAGCTCGCAGTGAAGAAAGTTCGGCATCAGTGTGACATGTTGGCCAAGAGTGACAAGCTGGCTACTTTCTTCGGAACTCTTGACTTCCTCATCGACAAGGGTACGTTGAAGATCGGACGCGACTACACCATCGACCAGCCCGATAAGGTGACACTCAAGGGTGGTGCTGTCGTACAGCTTACAGAGGGCCAAAAGGTGATGTACATGAACCTCACAAATGCGCATAAGCACTATCTCACAGCAATGAAGGGTGACGAACGGCCTCTGACGCTCACAACGCTTGTGGTGAACCTGAAGTCACATCCTGCATATATCGGCGATGTGTCAAACAAAAAATTCATTTGGCAAGAGGAGGTGCGCACCATGCGCACACCACCAGGGACGGTTAACCCGGCCAATATGATGGAGGTTGACCCAGATAACACCATGGTGATCAAAATGGAGAAGAAGTCGAAGCAAACTTCTGCAGTTGTGCTCGACTACGATATGCTTCAGCAGATGATGGGCATTGACTTTGAGCATGCCACATTGGAAGATGAAGACACAAGACCCTTCTGAAGCTCACGCTCAAGGGAGGACTCGGTAATCAGAAAAATGTTAGAATAGTCAGACCGTAATAGTGTATGGATGGGTGGGTGTCGTGAGACATCTGCCCATCATTTTTACCCCGAGCACCCCAATCAAAAAAAGAGAGTTTCAAAAACGAAAATTGAAATTCTCAGAACGCGAAAAACGCGACCAACCGACCAACCGTCCAACCAAAGCACAGGTTTTCAAATATGCCTATCTTTATAAGTTATTAATAATAAGTAAGTTATATAATTATAAGTAGTTGGTTGGCTGGTTGGTTGTGGTTGGTTTGGTTGGTTTGTTGGTTGGTTGTGGTTGGTTTTAGATTTCCAACTCACGAGATGCAAATGGTTGTCGAGTCTCTCGGCGGTTGGTTTGAAAAAGCTAAATTTAGGCCGGTTGGTCCGGTTGGTTGGGGTGGTTGGAGGTGGTTACGAAGTGTAAGTTGCTGATAATCAGTACTTGTGTCTTCTTGGTTGGTCGGTTGGTCGGTTGGACGCAAAAATAGGCCATCCTATATTTCGAAATTAAAAATTGCATTTGAACGATAACTAAAAAAATTGTTATGAAACAGAAAAAAAACCGTGACCGTTGGGTCGTGTGGGTGCCGTGCAAAGGCTACGTCAAAAGATGGTTGATCGCGAATTTCAATCGTCCCGATGAACATTGGCAGGAAATTGTAAATTTGTCATCCTGCAAAGAGCTGGCTGAGGATTTCAAAAAAAGGTTGGTGCGCCATGAGGCTCGAAGAGACAAAATCGTGAAGGGACATTATACTACGCGTGTGGCCATCGAAATTACTGAAGATACCTTTAATCGCTATGGCTGGAGTCTTACGCCTACTGAAGCTTTGGCGTGGAACTCAATGGTCGAGCGAAAGGTTAAGATGGTACTGCACACTTACAACTCCATGCTTTCTATAACAGGACTGTCGATTTCTGAACGCATCAAAAGGTTTCGACATGCAACGGGCATCACGGAGCTTGACTGGGATACTGATTCCATAAGAAAAGAGCTGCAACGCAACTCAAAAGTCTCAGCAGAGGAAGATTTTGAGCAAATAGTCAAGAAAATCGAACAAAAATGTTGGGCGCTTTTGTCCAAAAATGGACTGATTACAGAGCAAGGAATTTTGGAATATGAAAAGGATTGATTTCGACTTCGAAAACATGGGAGGACTGGCTGAACTCTATGCCATTCCTCCTTCTGACTTGCTGCGTCTGCGTCATGATTACCTCAACGATATTGACAATGTTGAGCTTGTGACGCGACAGAACATTGTCGCTGTGCCTGTGTACGGCAATCGCTCGTTCTCGTTCTCAGAACAGAGCGGGATAGCTGACGGTGGGCGTTATTGGGATGTCTCTATTGAGGGCGTTATTCCCAAAATACAAAATGTCAGCTCTCATATCATAGAGAAGCTGGAGAGAGGCACATGGCTGGTGCTCTCGATGGATCATAACGGCATCGTGCATCTTAGTGGTAGCGTCGAGGTGCCTTTGGTGTTCTCTGCTGACAAGTATACAGGTGACGCTTGCTCTTCACTTAATGGCTCTACCTTCTCTTTTACAGGACGGCAGCCTAAGCCTTCTGTTATCATCGATCTTGATGAATTGACCAATATATAATCGCTTTTTCAGTCTGACAACCCCATGCCTCGTCTAAAGCATGGGGCTTTTTTTTTAATAATTTTGCCATAGTTTCTTAATAAACACCTATTAATATAAGTCGGTATGGCAAAACAAACTATTCGCATCAGTGGCGAAATTTCTGATTATACAGCATGGCGCATTGACCAGTTTCTGGCTGACAACAAAGGTAAGGCTGTTGTTGTCCGCTTGGCATCATCTGGTGGCGATGTGGCTGCTGCGGTGCACATGTCGCATGCGTTTGCAGAGCATGGCGACGTCACGCTCATTCATGAATCTTTCAATGCTTCAGCCGCGACGTGGCTTTTTGGTGCTAAGACTATAAAGATGTACTCTGATTGCATGCTCTACATTCATTGCAGCTCTAAGGACATGTTTTTCTGGCAGCAGATGAACGCTGAGCAGCTCAAGCAGTTTGGACTACAGACTGCCGATGATGTGAAGAATCTTGAGAACATCGACACCATCATTGCTAACAAATATGCCTCTCGCGGGAAGAAAACGGCAGACGAGATGCTTGCCGTCATGAAAGCGCATCCGTGGCTTACTGCTGATCAGTGCAAAGATTATGGTCTCGTTGATGAGGTCATCGAGGAGAAAGCTCCTCAGAAAGTGTCTAACGAGATGATCGCAAGTTTCCGTAACTGCGCCATCCCTTTGCCTGAAGGCGACGTGCTTCAGGACGAACGCTCGTTTTTCCAGAGATTTGGCGAGTTCCTGGGCTTGAAGCTCGGATCTGCAAACAATACAATGCTCACTAAAGAATCGTCTATTATGAATAAGAAATTTCTTAATGTCAACGCCCTACTTAAGGTTGAGGGCCTTGAAGAGAACGAAGGCAAGGTCGTTCTCACAACACAACAGCTACAGGCAGTAGAAGACAACCTTGCAGAACTGCAAGGCAAGGTAGAGAACAACGGCAATCTTGAAAAGACCATTGCCGACAAGCTCGATGCCTTCTCTTTGGAGGTTAAAAACACTGAAGGGCTTCAGGCAAAGATCCAAAAAATCAAGGATGTTTTCGACCACATTCCTGCTGCTGTGCCAACACAATCAAATTCTTCAGATAAACAGGACGGCGATGTCTTTGCTGACATCCGCAAGGATCCTGTCAACAACTATCTCGAGGAGTAGTCTTCAGAGAACAATTTTCTCTTTTAGCTCAATTTTAAAATAGTTTATAACATGAATTTTAAGGATCCCATTGACATCACCGCCGTCAACACTGCGGTGAAAATGCATAGCAAGGAGATTCTTGCTATCAACCATCAGGGAGCAGATGCCATGCTTCGTCACATGACTCCTATTGCTGGCGTCACTGACTCCTATACTTTTACAGAGGCGTTCTTCAAAAACGTTTCTTCACGTTACACTGGCGTGTTCAAAGATACCGGTAACATCGGATCTTTTGCTAACCGTACACTCACTGTTTATCCATGTGTTGTCGAGGCGAAAGATGAACCTGAGCGTTATCGCCGTACATATATCACAGAGGTGAGAGGCGCACTGGAAATTGCTAAGCATCCTTTCGAGATCTGGCTCGTCAACCACATCCTTCAGCAGGCTTCGGAGGACCTGCTGCCGTGTGTTTGGAGTGCTGTGTATGACGCTACTGGTGCCAAAACAACGCTTAAGGACTCGTTCGACGGCCTCGCTGTGCACATCAAGAAGGCTAAAGCCGACAGCCTGATCTCGGCTGCCAAGAGCAATCTCGTCTCTACTGGCAAGTTCACTCGAGCCGATGTGGGCACGCAGCTGCTCTCGATGTGGCGACACATGCCGGCTTTGTTCCGTCAGCAGAAGTCGAAGATCTACATTCCTTATGAAGTGGGTGACCTCTACGACGACTGGTTCTCGGACGAGCATCCTAACACTCACGCTCCTGGACAGTCGCCTGACGAGACAGGACAGCAGACTCTTTATGGCACTGGTGGCAAGTGTGAGATTGTTCGTTGCCCTGGCATGCCTACAGACTCGTCTTTCGCCATGCTGACGCTTCAGCAGAATGTTTGCTATGGCTTCGACAAGCCGAGCGACATGCGCACATTGAGAGCTGTGCCTGACGACTACATGTTCAAGGCTCTTGGCAAGTATGTCTTCGGCACGCAGTTCGTCTCTTTCCGCAGCGAGTGGTTCGTGACAAACGACCAGCCCGTTGACCCTGCTGATGCTTCTTAATTTTTGTTTCACCTTATAATAATATGTATATGGCTGAGAAAACTAAAAAATGTTACGAGCTTGCAGACATCGACCCGGCTCTCGAGTGTGATGCGCAGGACAACATGGGCGGCATCGTGGAGACCATCACCTTTGGATATCACGATGAAGTCGCTACATGGCCCGACTTGCCAGCTGCAACGGAGACAGCTTTGGATCTTGAGCAAGCTGGCGCACTGAAGGGTGA
>Ga0129313_1002172_pt1 | contig 10757 bp, 5 predicted proteins | sample O1105metagenome_FD_94436 | JGI IMG/M metagenome (GOLD analysis project Ga0129313, IMG submission 94436) | Orangutan group fecal microbial communities from fecal samples from Wisconsin, USA - O1105 metagenome | ecosystem: Host-associated > Mammals > Digestive system > Large intestine > Fecal... | reverse complement strand
TGTGCGATTTCCCAGGTCGATGCGCGACTTGACACGCCACCGAGCCCGTCATAGTAACCCATCACGCCCTCGACGAGCGCGAGCTCCGCACCGCTCTCCACCACACGTTTCGTGAAAATCCGCCGAAGCGTGGCCGCATCCGTGAAGAAGCTGTCGAGGTTTCCGGACGGCACGCCGAGCACCCGCCGGTGAAACATCGGGTCAATGTAGTCGGGCCCGCACTTGAAGCTCTGAACCTTTACGCCCCGTTTTTTCAGCACGGCAAGAAGACCACAGCTGACTGTGGTCTTTCCTGCGCCGCTTCGATCCGCGGCGATCACGATTTTCCGAAATGTATGTCTCATAGGGTTTGTGCTCTGAACGCCGCGGAATGCGGCGCACCTTCCGATGCAGTCTGTCAAATCATGTCTGAAAATCCACCGGCCCGGCACTTCACTGTGCCGCATCCCGGGCATCGCCAAGCCGTGCTTCCGGCGCAGAGCGCCGTGGTTTCACCTGACCAGGACCACCTGGCCCGGCGTCTGCCGCCTCAACGTCTCGAGATTCTGGTGATGGTGATCGGGTTTTCCGCGCGGTGCATGTGATAGCTGCCACGGCGCTCGAGGCTGGTCGCCTGGATCTCCACCATCTCGAACTGGTAGTCCGTGAGCCGGCGCTCGATCTCCAGCACCTCGGCGCTGGACTCGAGGGTCACCGTGTTGATGACGATGATGACATTCGGGTTGATGCCGATCGCCCAGTCGACGATCGCGCCGAGATTCCCCTTACTGCCGCCGATGAAGACGCAGTCCGGGATCGGCAGCGGACCCTCGTCGGAGACATTCTTCCGCTCATCCGGTGCCTGGAAGCTCTCTGTCGCGAAGCAGATCGGGGCGATGCCGCGCACGATACGGATGTTGTCGACCTTAAACTGGTAGCGGTTCTGCTCGAGCGTGTAGATCGCGTCCTGATCCACCTCGACAGAAATCACCTTGCCCTCCGGACAGGTCAACGCAGCCTCGATCGACACACTGCCGGTGCCGGCGCCGATGTCATACATGATGCTGTTCTCACGAAGGGCGAGACGGCAGAGGCTCAGCGCACGCACATCTCGCTTCGTCATCGGGATCCCATCGAGCCGGTTGAAGCGCTCATCCGAGATACCGAAGCTTCGTATGGATGCACGGAAGCCGTCGTTCTCAAACAGCGCGATGGCGAGGCGGTCGAAGCTCTGATTCCGGAGCTCGCGCGGGGAGCCGACGGTGAACTTCTCATCCTCGTAGCTCAGACGCTCGCCGACCGTGATGCGCACGTTATTGAGGCCGAACTGTACCAGCTCCTGCGCGATGATGGAGACATTGTCCTCGGCACCGAGCAGGGCGCAGACGAAACGGTTCTCGCGGATCAGCGGCACCATGTCCTTATGCAGGCCGTGCAGGCTGACGAGCTTCACGTCCGCCATGCTGATCGAGCGCTTGCTGAGGAAGTACTGGATGCTCGACACGCCGGCATAGTTCCGGATCTCGAGCTGCTCGAGCATGCGATCGTCCTCATAATTTTCGTCGTGTACCTCCGCCATGTGCTTTTTCAGCGCGCGGCGCAGCGGAATCGCGCCGGAGTACACGCTGGTGTCGCCGGTGAAGACCGCCGAGATGGTTTTCTTTTCCGGGTGCGCGAGGATATACTCGACCATCTCCTCCGTGCGGAAAGTCTCGAGCAGCTCCGGGCCGCCCTCTGCCGGCAGTGCCGCCCGCGCCGTGTTCAGCGCCCGCGTCGCCCCCATCACTACATCCGATGCCGAGATGGCATCGACCGCTCTCTTCGTCAGCATATCCGGATTTCCAGGGCCTACCCCGATCAGGTTTACGATTCTCATGTCCTACCTCCATATCTGCAGCTGTCCGTCCGTAGAGACGGCAGCGTCGCTTCGATCTTCATATTATGCTGCAGTCTGCTGCTTCCGCCTGCTTTTCGCTGCGTTCGGTCGCGCTTCTCCCGCACGCCCCCGCGCTTCCGATCTCGTGGATCCGTCGCAGCACCGCATCTGACTTCTCTCTATCATACCACGCCGCGTCCGGGATCGAAACCTCCTTTGGTCGGCCGACACAGATGACCTCCACACCGAGCGCGAGTGCCGCTTCACATTTCTCCGGGAAGCCGCCGGTCTCGCCCGACGCCTTCGTGACGAGGTAGCCCGCGTCGGCATACCGAAGCTGTGCGACATTCATCTCTTCAGAAAACGGCCCCTGCATCAGGATGAGATGATCCCGCCGGAAGCCGAGCGACTGACACTTCTCCAGCGCCTCCACCGTCGGCAGTGCCCGCACATAGCAGCGCGCCGCGAAATCCGGGATCTGCGTGTAGGGTGCGAGCTCCTTCGAGCCCGTCGTGATGAGGATGTTCGGACGCTGCGCCGCTTCAGAGGATGACCGGTCCAGCTGTGCCAGCCACGCCGCTGCCTCCTCGATGGACTCCACCCAGTGAAACGCCGCGGCCTCCGGCGCGCTGGCCTTTCCATCTTCACCGGTACTCTCCCGCTCAGGAAGTGCTTTCTGTGCGGATTCAGTGCCATGTTCCTCTGCACCGCTATCCTCCCGCTCCACGCGGATACAGCGGACCCCGGCTGCCGCACACGCCGTCAGGATGTTCTCGCTCACCACCGCCGCGTACGGATGCGTCGCATCGATCACCAGCAGCGAAGCGGATAGCTGACATCGTTCAGCCTGCCTGCATTGCCCTGCTGATTTCAGCGATTCGGATTTCTCCAGCTCTCCGTCTGTATCATCTGGCATGGGATTCAACTCCTGCCGGGCCGTCTCATCCGACGTGAAACCCGTCGCCTGCCTGGCTGCTTCAAACAGCGCCGTCATCTCTTCTGCGTCCAGTCGTCCGACATGCACCGTGATCCCTGGCCCCGCCGGCAGCAGACTCGCCCCATACGTCGTCGTCACATACACCTCCGCAGCGATCGGCAACCCCGAGGACTCATGCGCCGCACACGCAGCCGCATCCCGCGCCGCCCATTCTCTATTCACTTCGGCGATCGCTTCCGCGATCTTCCGCCCCTCGGTCGTCCCGCCAAACAGAAATATATGCATCTCGCTCCTTTGATACTACACTTATGCTTCAGTTAAGCATCCAAAACGCTCTTCCGCTCATACCCGCGCGGAGTCACCATCCGCGGACCATCCGGCGTCTCGATGACGCGCGTCTCGCTGTTCCCAATGAAAATCGTACTCAGCATGTCGATTTCCGGCTGTGCCGCCTCCACACGATCCGAGGCAGCAACAGCCATCCCATCCGGCTGCGCTTCTGCTTTCCCCGTCGCGAGCCCGGCGAGCTCGTTCAGCAGGAAGATCCGGCTCTTCTGCCCGTCGCGGCCAATGTTTCGGACGTACGCACATACCCGGTCTTCCGGGAGCGTCTCCGAGAGAATCGTGCATGCCCGCTGATACTGTGCCTGCCGCGTCCGGCTGACCGGATTATACAGGACGATGACGAAGTCCGCTTCTGCGGCGGCCTTCAGCCGCTGCTCGATCTTCGCCCACGGCGTCAGCAGATCCGACAGACTGATGACGCAGAAATCATGTCCCACCGGCGCACCCAGCACCGCACTGCCGCTCAGCACCGCGCTCAGTCCCGGCACCGTCACGACCTGCACGCCCCGATACGCATCCTCCTCGGACAGCGTATAGAGCAGCCCCGCCATGCCATACACCGCGCTGTCGCCAGACGACACCACCGCGACATTCTGCCCCTCGTGCGCCAGCCTCAGCGCTTCACGGCAGCGCGCCTCCTCGGCATGCATGCCCGACACCAGAAACCGCTTCTCCGGAAACTGCGCCTCGAGAAGCTTCACATAGGTCTGGTAGCCGACGATCACATCGACCCCCGCCAGCACCTCCCGTGCCTCTATCGTCTCATAGCATTCATCGCCGGGACCGAACCCGACCGCATACACCGTGCCGCTATTCTCTCTACTCATCACGCAATCCCCCATCAAGTGTTTTCCTCTGAAAGATACATCTGCAGGATGTTCTCCTGGTATCCGGCGACGCCCTGCTTCCGAATCAGCACCGCTGTCGTCTTCAGCAGCGAATCCTGCAGATGGTCGAGCATCTTCATCCGTCGTGCCTCGATCGGCTTCTGCGACTGCGCCGAACGATAGTCCGCTTCTGACATGTGCCAGAAGACGCACTGCCCTGGCAACAGGCTCTGCTGCACCTTCTCTGCGATGCAGAGCCCCTCCGGGTCGAAATCACCAGCATAGTATACGCGGGTTCCGGCGGCACGAAGAAGCCTGAGGATCAGCCAGGCACTTAGCCGTGGCTGTCCATTCATGCACATGAGCGAGCGCGTGCGTCCGAAGCGCTCGCAGAGCACTGCATACACCACCGGATTTTCCACGATCCAGAGGGTATTATCCCGACAGCGAAGCTGCGCCCACCCGGTGATTACCGAGAGCGGTACATTCACCGGTGCGCCATCGGCAGCGAAGCCTGCCATGCCAGCATGAACCAGTCCATCTCGTCCGATGGCTTCCACACCACAAAGCATCGCATAATTCGATACATCATCGAGCAGGATGCCGGCAGACAGGTAACGTGCCTGCCGCCGAAGCGACGGAATACTGTTCATCTCATCAGCTTCGACTCCCCGCTGTATCTCAAGCCACTGAAGTAAAAGCTGAAGAAGATGTGCATCGCGCGTTCCCGGATCCAGACGATGCGGGTCTCCAAAAAGCACCGCTGCAAAGACTGGAAGATACTGATAGCGCTTCTCTACACAAAGCCGATTCAGAATCTCCAGTGCCCGCACCAGTATATGCAAATCTTCTGTGAGTGCGCATAAAAGCTTGTTTTCCACCAGCTCCTGCCGTCCACTCATCAGCTGCCGGTAAAGCGCCGTCACCGCTTCTCCAGATGCTGCATTTCCAGCATCTTCCGGCGAACATTCACCTCGATCTGAACTGCGCTCTTCTTCGCACGCAACCCTGGCATCGTCGGATGTGCATGCATACGCAGCGCTGTCGATCACTCCGATGTCCGACACATCCTCTGACGATATCGCAGGCTCTTCGCTCTCCACCATCGCCCGAAAAGCGCACAGCAGCTGCTTCGATGTTTCACAGTCTGCATATGCCTCCTGCTGCTCCAGTGCCACCTTCCAGCAGCGTGCGATGCAAGCCTTTCGCCGGCTCTCTTCCTCACGTTTCCCAGCAAGCGGTGCGCCGGCAAATGCCTCCAGAATTTCTTCCGGTGAGAGCGCCGCGAAGCGTGTATGCTCCAGCGCCCGCTGAAAAGCCTGCGCAGAGATCGTCGCTGTTTTCTGATTACGGTAGCTCCGCGCAAAGAAGCCTTCCAGTGCCTCCCGCTCATCCTCGCTCCGGATGCTCAGTCGTGCGCTGCCGCAGAAACAACCATAGGAGCGATACTTCTCGCAGAACTGAGCGAGCAGCCGCTCAAACACCGGCATACTGCGGAAGTACGTGAGACACGCTTTCCTTAAGTCTTCCCTTTCCATAACCTCACTCCTCCAGTCGCCGGCTCTCCTCTTCCATCTCCTCTGCATCCTCCATCAGCACACGGACATTTCCATTCCAAAGGAAGGAAAGCGCCGTGACGAACTTTGCATTGTTCGGGCGCACGAGCTCATAGATCGCCAGTGCGTCGAGGGTGTCGGCATCGCCCCAGAGCACCTGGGAATTGATGATGAAATCGAAGCCGAACTCCCGCATGAGACGGAACATATCCCGGATATTTCGGTTATCGACGCCAGCGAAGGCCTCATCGAGGGATACGATCTGCGGCGCATCCGGACGGGCACCCCGATACTTCGCGGTCACCGCTGAGAACAGCGGAACATACATGGACATCGCCTTCTCACCACCAGAGAAGGTTCCGAATACCGAGTTCGTCAGCTCCTTCTGCCGCTCGCCCGGCTTCTCACAGAAGAGCTGGAACTCAAACCACTTCCGGTAGTCCAGCGCGTCCTGCATCACCTGATAGAAGGAGGCGCTTCCACCGCTGTCCTCCGCGATTCTGCGCGACTCCTCCACCTTCGAACGGAAATGCTGGCTGAGGCGTGCCGCCTCTTCCTCCTTCATGGAGCGGTAGTCCTTTCGCAGGAGCTCCACGAGCTCGGCGGTATCCAGCTGGGATTCACTCTCCGCTGTCTTACTGCGCCAGCGAAGTCGAAGCTTGAGACCGCTGGAGGTATTCATACACTCCATCTGCCGGTTCATGTTTTCGACCCAGCTCTGCGCACTGTTGATGCGGCTTCGAATCTTCCGACTCATCGTGTTCGACAGGATATCCTCGAACAGCTCCCGATCCGTCTGCTTAATCAGCTGACGCAGGCTCTCGAGCTCCTCATCGAGGATACCCGACAGCTTCTGGAACGGAATCCGACTGCCACGATAGCGCGCCTGGTAATCCAGTCGCTGTACCGGTGTTGAAAGCAACGTCTCCTGCGGACGCTTCTTCCAAAGCTCTGCAAACTGCTCGAAGGAGCTGATCTGATAATCGACCAGATAGCCGTTGCACTCAAAGTATACCTGCTGCACCTTCGTCTTCAGCGACTCGAGATCCTCCGCAGACTTTCGGAGCTCGGCCACCGTCTCCTGCGCACTCTTGATATACACCACAGTTTTCTTTTCTTCTGCTTGCGCCAAATCCGCCACAGCATTATACGCTTCCGTGCCCACGCTATCCGATGCCGCACTTCCGCGCTCTTCCACACGCCTTTCGTCTGCCACGACCTCCTCTACCGGAAATACATAGCCGAGCTTATACTCCTCGATGTAAACCTCCTCCGCATATGTCTTTTCCGCTTCCAGCAGGATACGTGCCGCCGACAGGTTCTCGATTTTCTCCTTCGTATTCCGACATTCCGTTTCCTTCCGGCCCCGTTCGTTCTCACAGTTGCCGCGCGTCTCATCATAGTGCGTGAGCCACTCGATACAGGTATCCAGTCGCTCCTGAATCGCCGCATAATCCGTGAGTGCAAGCTGCTTCTCGATAGACGCCCTGCGATTCTCCGCATCGCGGATATCCTTTTCGAGGATGCCCTGGTCATAGCGAAGCTGCTCTAGATCGGCCTCGATGCTGTCGAGCTGATCCTGCTTCTGCCGGAGTGCTGCGACCTGATCGAGATACGATGCATGGGTAGGCACCAGTACACGGAGACCGCTCTGATATTCCATCGCCGCCTGCGAAGCCTGCACAAACACCTCCAGGCTGTTCCGGAGATACAGCCGTTCTGCAATCTTCGCCGCCTCGGTTCGATCCTCCTGCAGCGCCTGGATGAGCGCATGCACCTCTGCATCGAGCGCCTGCTTTTGCTTATTCTGAAGATCCAGCCACTTCTCCGCCTCTTCGCAGATATTGAGTGCATCCTTCAGCGCCTTTTCCTTCGGGAAGCCCTTATACTCTTCCTCGAGGAGCCCGATTCGATTCTGGAACTGCGCTGCTTCTTCCGAAAGTCTGGCGATTTCTGCTTCCAGCTCGGTGATGCGCTCCTTTAACACACGAATCTTCTCTGCACGGTTCCGCTCTCTGGCCTGCGTGCCGATAAATCCGGCATGGTACTCCCCGCTGATCGTACCGGCCAGCACGCCGTTTCGCCAGCTGCCATCCGCGGAAATCACGGTCTCCGCATTGTCCTCCATCGAGATATGGCTGAGAATATCGGTCATCTCCATGTTCAGGAACACAGTGTTGACGCTATCGTTCAGGGTCAGCATATCGAGTGCGGTTTTTCCGAGAATCTTCCCTGCATTTTTGCGTACGAAAATATAGCGATCGCAGGCACCCGGGTCCAGCCGCAGTACCTCCTCCCGATAGTTCTCTTCAATCACCAGCGCATCCAGCAGCCCCATCTCGAGCATCGCCTCTTCGATGCGATTCCGCGTCTCGTCATCGAGCGAATCCGCGAATTCGAGCGTCTTATAAAACGCATGATACGGGATGCCGCGCTTCGTCAGTCGACGACGGTTTTCCAGCACCGCTTCACTCCGCTCCGGCTCCGGCTCACGTTCGTTCTCCCACTCGCGAAGCTCTGCCTCGCAGCCCGTCTTCTCTTCGACCAACATCCGGCTTTCCCGCTTTCGGGCTTCCAGTTCTTCCTTCAGATGAATCCCCAGGTCCTGGAGCTGAAGGTCTACCGGACGCTTCGCCTGCGCATAATCCGCGCCCTCATCATAGCTGTCTGCGAAACGGCAGAGCCCCTGCAGTACCTCCTCCGGCAGCTTCAGCTCCTGGTTCTCGCCATGCCAGATATACAGAGCTTCCTTCCAGCTGCTCTCTGCTTCCGTGAGCGCCGCCTCTGCCTCACGCAGCTTCCGCTCAGCGCGGTCCGCGTTGTCCTGCTGCCGGGCGAGCTCGTCCCGCTTCTCGCAGAGCTTCTCTTCCCCCTTCGCGAGGCGCTGCTGCACCACGAGACCTTCCTGTATGCCCTGCTTCGTTTTCTGAAACTCCGCCTCATAGGTTTTAAAGGAAAATGCCTCGTCGATTCCCTTTGTGAGCTCATCCTTGAGGAAGCTCTGCGCCTGATAGTTCATGTACTCTGCCTGCGCAGACATATTCTCGAGGCAGTTACCGATCTCTGCGCGCTTCGTCGCTTTTTTCTCATCCAGCTGCTGAAGCTGTACTCGACACGCACGCTCATCATCCTGCTTCTTTTCGATCCGCGCTTCCTTCTTCGCGTGATTCTCTTGAAGCCCGGAGAGCTGTCCGACGAGCCTCTGCTCCTCCTGCTTCAGCTGGTAGGCATCGCTCTTTCCAAGCTCCTCCCGTTCCTTCTCCATCGTCGCCTTCTGTGAGGAGAGCTGCGCCAGCTCGTCGGTTAATGCTGTCAGCCTGGACTCTGCCTCAGAGAGCTTCGTCTGCTCCTCCGAGAGGGCCTGGGTGTTCGCCTTCAGGCGCTTTCCTGCCTGGTCGGCCGCGCTCGCCTTCGCATACAGCATGCTCCGGTTATAGCGATCGAAGACGCGCGCGATATGGTCGACCGCCTTTCGCGCAACCTCCTTGGTCTCCAGCTGAAGTCGGAGGGAATCCATATTCTCGATGGCCTCCGTCATTGGCCGCAGATCCTCCTCGGAGAGCCCCTGTAGCGCAGAGCTCAGGATGTCGTTGATGACGGATGGCTTGAAATCGCGGGACAGCTTCGGCGTACGGAGCTGGATAAGAAGATCAAGCATCTCCCGGTAGGCATCCGTCGTCGCAAAGCCGAAGAGCTGCTGGTTCACGAACTCGATATAATCGGCCTGTCGATCATAGACCCGTCCGCCCTCCGCGAGGCGGTTTTCGAGCTCCTTCCGGGTCAGGGTGAGCTTCTCCGCGCCACTGCGATAGAGCGAAAAATCGACGCCGACGCGCCGACCATCGAGGATACCGAAATACCACTTGTCCAGTGGCTTTCCACGGCGGGCGCGGATACCCATGCCGATCGTGAAGTAGGCTTCACTCTTTTCACGCTTAAACTCCATATAGAGATAGCCGGTCCGCTCCTCTCGCTCATCGCCCTCCTCCAGGAGATAGCCAGACATCTTACGGTCACGGGAACCGAATGGATCCAATCGCTCCGGATTCGCATTACCATCGAGGAGAAGCGGAATCGCACTCTGCATCGTAACGGATTTTCCAGAGCCGTTCGAGCCGCGCAGCAGAAGCCGCCCCTTTGCAAAGCAGAATTCCTGCTCATCGTAATACCAGAAGTTGATGAGGCCGAGCTTATTCGCATGCCATCTGTTTTGTCCCATATCTATGTCCTGTCTTTCTGCGCGCTGCCCAGTGGGACGCGCGATTTAAATTATTTCGAATATTTATTGACATTCCGGCAGGGGCCCCGACGGTCCGGCGTCGGTCGCGGACTACTATGCATCCGACGCCGCCCCTCCGGGGATTTTTCGCGAACTGTAATGTTTTTTATTCCACGTATCGTCCTGCGAGCTTTGCGCAGGACGGCTCGATGCGCAGTCGTCCGCTCTCGCTGTCCCTCGAAAGAAAGGTCCAGAGCATCATCTGTGCCTTCACCTCTTTCAGGAAATCGCCCTCCGGAAGATCCCGGTAGACTTTCGAGAAGCGGTTCAGATTTTCACTTCGCACCTCGCGAAGCAGTGCATCGAACTCCGGCTCCTCCAGTACGATACAGTCCCGGACATCGGTTTTCCAGATCTCACTCTGTACGCGTTTCTGGATGGCATCCAGCACGAGCAGCAGGATATCAGACACCGTACTAGAGCCTGGGAACGCCTCACCCAGTCCGCTGTCGTCGCTTAAGAGCAGCATAGCACCACCCTTCGAGATCTCGAGACGAAGCGAAAGCAGCCCGCTGAGCTCCTCCCGCATACGGGCACCCTGATTTTTCAGATACTCATAGTCGCCCTCGGCACCCTCCGAGCGATACAGCCCCGGCGCAAACAGCAGTCGTCGGTAGACGCGGTGTCGTCGCACGAGGCCCTTGTCCTCATCCACCTCGTACCAGCCGGAGTTCAGGAAATCCTCCAGACCACGATAGTGCATGATGTCCTCTGAAAAGCTGCGCATGTAGTAGAGGGAAACGCCGGTATTTTCATACAGCACATCCTTCTGCGACTCGACGAAACTGTCCTCCGAGCCATCCGTCCGCTTCAGCATCCCCTGGCTTTCCGCATACTGCAGTACCCGCACCAGCCGCCGACGCTCCTGATAGGAGGTCCAGTCCACGCCACCGCCCGGGAGATTTCCGGCGATGAATTCCGTGAGCTGCGAGAGGATGAACTGATCTTCGGCATGCTC
>Ga0129313_1002170_pt1 | contig 10759 bp, 12 predicted proteins | sample O1105metagenome_FD_94436 | JGI IMG/M metagenome (GOLD analysis project Ga0129313, IMG submission 94436) | Orangutan group fecal microbial communities from fecal samples from Wisconsin, USA - O1105 metagenome | ecosystem: Host-associated > Mammals > Digestive system > Large intestine > Fecal... | reverse complement strand
CAGCGCCGTCCCAGTTCCCCCCAGGCACCGTGGGCAGCCAGGCCGCACAGACATTTGGGCAAGCCGGACATTCAGACATATTCTGATTGCCCCTAACAACGAAACGCTGAAACAAGGAGAGATACAATGGACTATTCCATCATTTTTGTCTGTCTGATGGGAATGGGAACGGTGTTTTTCGGTCTGGTCTGTCTGATCGTATTGACAACGCTCCTGGGCCGTGTTTGTGGGCGGGACCATCCGTCTGCCGCGCCGGCGGCCGCTGTCCCGGAAGCAGCAACGACAGTAGACCAACAGGAATTGATCGCCGCCATTTCTGCCGCCATTGCGGAGGAGCTGGGCACCGATATCACCGGTATCCGCATTTTGTCCATCAAAAAACTGTAAATGGATAAGGAGAAGACACCTATGAAAAAATACAGAGTGACCGTCAACGGCACCATTTATGAAATTGAGCTGGAGGAACTGACCGGGGCCGCCCCCGCTGCCGTTGCCCCCGCCGCTCCTGCTGCCGCTGCTCCCGCCGCCCCCGCTGCCGCTTCCACTGAAGGCGAGCAAGTGACCTCCCCCATGCCCGGCACCATTCTGGCCGTCAATGTCGCCGTGGGGGATACTGTGAAGCGGGGCCAGGTACTGATGATCCTGGAGGCCATGAAGATGGAAAATGAGATCCTGTGCCCCCGCGACGGTAAAATTGCCTCCGTCAACACCTCCAAGGGCTCCTCCGTGGAGTCCGGTACGCTGCTGTGCGTCATCCAGTGACAGACTGGAGGCGCATATGGAAGCTATCCTGAATTTTATCAACGATACCGGCTTCGTCCTGTTTTTCCAGGATGGTGGCTGGAAAAACCTGGTGATGTTGGCCATTGCCTGCTTCCTGCTGTACCTGGGCATCGGCAAAAAGTTTGAGCCTCTGCTGATGTGCACCATCGCCTTCGGTATGCTGGTGACCAATCTGCCCGGCGCCGGCATGTTCCACGAAATTTTCTTTGCCGGCGGCCACATCCACTGGGACCTGATGGGCGGAAGCCCCGTCACCGCGGAATTCCTGGCGGAGATGCAGGAGCTGGGGGTATCGCAAAATGTCCTTGCCCCATATGTGGAACAGTTGATGGCCGCGGCACAATCCGCCTTCTCGCCGGAAATCATGGAAAGCGTGATGTCGGAGATCTCCGCCGCCAGTGGTACCCTGAGTGCCTTTGAGGTGCAGCTCCAGGCGCTGGTCCAGGCGGAGCAGGCCGCCGCTTATTACGGTGTGGAGCTGTCCAATGTCACCGTCAGCACCGGCCTTATCGACATTTTGTACTTAGGCGTAAAGCTGGGTATTTATCCCTGCCTCATCTTTATGGGCGTGGGCGCTATGACCGACTTCGGTCCCCTCATCGCCAACCCCAAGAGCCTGCTGCTGGGCGCCGCCGCCCAGGTGGGCATTTTCCTGACCTACGCCGGCTGCCGCCTCATGGGCTTTACCGGTGCGGAGGCCAGTTCCATCGGCATCATCGGCGGTGCCGACGGCCCCACCGCCATCTTCGTCACCGCCATGCTGGCTCCGGCCCTGCTGGGCCCCATCGCCGTGGCAGCTTACTCCTACATGGCCCTGGTGCCTGTGATCCAGCCGCCCATCATGAAGCTGCTGACCACTGAAAAGGAACGGCAGATCGTCATGAAACCCCTGCGGCAGGTCTCCAAGAAGGAAAAGATCATCTTCCCCATCGTGGTGACCATTTTTGTGGCACTGCTGGTGCCCTCCGCCGGTCCCCTCATTGCCTGCCTGATGCTGGGCAACTTGTTCCGGGAGTGCGGCGTCACGGAGCGTCTCAGCAAGACCGTGCAGAACGAGCTTATCAACATCGTCACCATCTTCCTGGGTGTCTCCGTGGGCGCCACCGCCACCGGCGCCACCTTCCTGTCCCTCCAGACCATCAAGATCATGGTCATGGGCATCGTGGCCTTCGGCTGCGGTACTGCCGGCGGCGTGCTGCTTGCCAAGTTCATGAACCTGTTCCTGAAGGAGAAGATCAATCCCCTCATCGGTTCCGCCGGCGTATCCGCCGTACCTATGGCGGCCCGGGTATCCCAGAAGGTGGGCCAGGAGGCCAACCCCGGCAACTTCCTGCTGATGCACGCCATGGGTCCCAACGTGGCCGGTGTCATCGGCTCCGCCATCGCGGCCGGCGTTCTCATCTCTCTGTTCGGTTAAGGGAGGTCATCATCTATGGAATTTTTGTCTAACAAGCCTCTGTATATCACGGATACCATTCTCCGGGACGCCCACCAGTCCCAGGCGGCCACCCGGATGCGGGTGGAGGATATGCTCCCCGCCTGCGAGGTACTGGACTCCATCGGCTACTGGTCTTTGGAGTGCTGGGGCGGCGCCACCTTCGACGCCTGTATGCGCTTCCTCAATGAAGACCCCTGGGAGCGCCTGCGCAAGCTCCGCAAGGCCCTGCCCCACACGAAGCTCCAGATGCTGTTCCGGGGCCAGAACATCCTGGGCTACAAGCACTACGCCGATGACGTGGTGGACGCCTTCTGCCGCAAGTCCATCGAAAACGGCATTGATATCATCCGTATTTTCGACGCCTTGAACGATGTCCGTAACCTGGAGCAGGCCATCAAGTCCACCAAGAAATACGGCGGTATGGTGGAGGCCGCTATGAGCTACACCATCTCCCCCATTCATAACGAGGAGTACTTTGTGAAGCTGGCCAAGGAGCTGGAGCAGATGGGCGCTGACGTCATCTGCGTCAAGGACATGGCAAACCTCCTGCTGCCCATGGACGCCTATTCCCTGGTGAAGCGTCTGAAGGAGACGGTCTCCGTCCCCATTCACCTGCACACCCACAACACCACCGGCACCGGCGACATGGTGTACCTGATGGCCGCCATGGCCGGTGTGGACATTGTGGACACTGCCCTCTCTCCCCTTGCCAACGGCACCTCCCAGCCCGCCACGGAGTCCCTGGTGGCCACGCTCCAGGGCTCCGCCCGGGACACTGGATTGGACCTGAACAAGATGAGCGAGGCCGCCGCCCATTTCCGAAAAGTGGCCCAGAAGCTGAAGGACCAGGGAAGCCTGGACCCCAAGGTTTTGAATGTGGACACCAACACCCTTTTGTACCAGGTACCCGGCGGTATGCTTTCCAACCTCATCTCCCAGCTGAAGCAGGCTGGGAAAGAGGACAAATACTACGACGTGCTGGCGGAGATTCCCCGTGTCCGGGCGGACTACGGCTACCCCCCGCTGGTGACGCCCTCCAGCCAGATCGTGGGCACCCAGTCGGTGATGAACGTCATCATGGGAGAGCGGTACAAGACCTTCACCAAGGAGTCCAAGGCCATGCTGCGGGGTGAATACGGCCAGCTGCCCGGCAAGGTCAATGAAGAAGTTCGGGCCAAGGCCGGCATCAAACCGGAGGATGTCATCACCTGCCGTCCAGCAGACCTGCTGGAGCCGGAGGTGGAAAAGTACCGGGAGGAGTTCAAGGATATTGCCAAGACCGATGAGGATGTCCTCTCCCTTGCTCTGTTCCCCCAGGTGGCGCCCAAATTCCTGGCCTGGCGGGACGGCCCTCATGACGAGCCCGCTCCCGAATCCAAGCCCGCCGAAGCCCCAAAAGCAGCTCCTGCCGACCCCAACGCGGTCCGGGAGCTGTACGTGGAGTACAAGGGATAATCCGCGCTTCCCTCCGCGAAAAAGCCACGCCCTCTTGAATGTACAAGAGGGCGTGGCTTGTCATTTGCTTCGCGCCGTTTTCTCTCCCGGGTCAGCTCTCCAGTCCAAGCAGGGCCTTCGTTGCTCTCAATTCCTCCTCCAGGGCGGCGATGCGCTCTTCAGGCGTCGGCTCCAGGCTAAGCTGTCCCGCCGTACGCTCCCAGGCAGCGACCTCCTCAGGCGTGGCGTCACGGTAGACGCCGCAATCATAAACTCGCATGTCATACCCTCCCGTATACTTTCAGGACCGTTCCGGCTGCGAAAGGTTGTGAGTGGCCACGAACTGTTCCAACTGTAAATGGCCCGCTAGTTAATTTTTCTGTAGATGAACCGTGAAACTCGCTACAAACGCTAGAACCCGAATACGCATAGTACACGCCATGGAAAAACGGATAATCTCCATTCTGGCCGACCCGGATAATATGCCAGACGAAAAGGCCCTGCTCACCGGCTATCGGCATGGCATCTTTGAGAGAAGCCGTAGGATTTGTGCCAACGCCATAAAGCAGATACGACCTTGATGTCGTATCTCCGGCGCATATAGGATAGCACGCCACAAGAAACTCACTGTAGGCTATATCCAGCGGAAACGTGATACGTTGTACATCCTCCGCCAAATTGACCTCAAACAACAGCGGCATCCCCGCATTGCCCCCCGGCGCCGTCCATAGACCGCCAGCATCGTCAACACCGACCGCCTGTGTCATATCGTCCGTCTTTGCGGACGGCTGCACGCCGCCAAGATGAGCGGGCTCAGCCACCGGCAGCACATAGGCGTCAGGGATCTCCTTTGCAAGCTTTTCCGCAAACTCCCCCTCCGTACCAGTATATCCGCCGTCCCGGGCATATTGATAGGCGCTTTTCCCGTCCGCTCCGGCGGGACCGGGTGCGCCTTCAGCGCCTGGCTGCCCATTCCTTCCGTTCAAAACCGCGGCGCTCCTGGTACCATCCCGGTCGGTGACATCAATGCGCACGCCTTCTTCTGTCTCTGTCAGGCTCACTGTTGGGCTAAAGCCTGCCGGGCCGGGTGGACCCACGGAAACATCCGGCAGGGCCAGCTGGCTTTCCACATACTCGCCACGGCCCTCGTCCCACACCAGCCAGCAGCCGCCGCTGCCGGGGACGGGCGGGTGTCCGTACAGCTCCAGAATCCGCGCCTCCGCCTGGGCAAACTCCGTGGGCACCTCCGGCCAGGTCCCCAGGCCCGTCAGGCTCTGAGGCACATAGACACTGATAATGTTGGTGTGCCGCTTCGTGGCAGTATCGGCTGCCAGTGTGCCCCGCAGCTGCAAATAATAATTCCCCGCCTGGGAGAGGTTGTCTGCTGTCAAAACGGTGCCCACGCCCTTCTGCGTGGGTGTCAGCAGGATGGTGTCGGCATTGTCCCTGCACTGCACCAGCAGCTGCCAAGTATATCCCTCCGGCAGGTCGCCCTCCACATCGATACGCCGGGAACCGTCATCATACTGCTGGGCAAGCGGCTCCGTTTCCGAAAGCATCCGAATCGTCCAGTTATCAAAAAGAATCAATGTATCCCTCCCTTTTGTACTTCCCTCCGTACCCGGCCCTCCGCCGGGTCAGAAAGGCATCCTATCCTCTGCTTCTCTTTCGCATCCCCTAGCTTGAATCCATACTCTTTCGCCGCGCTTCTCCGTATCTCACCGCTGCCCTCCTCTCTTGATTTTGGAAATCGCATATGCTATGCTTGCTATGTGCTTTCCTGATATATTTAGTTTAATTCTGATTTTTACGTTTGTCAATCGTAAAATTTGGAATTTCTCTCTTTTGTGCAAGTTGTATAATTCTTGTTTTTACGTTTTTGGAGGTGATCCCGATGGATACTGTCGACCGGATCTTTGACTTGGTGGACCAGCAGTATAAGGAGCAGAGGGACTTTGCCCGCGCCATCGGCGTAACACCGTCCATCGTCAGCGAGTGGCGGCGGAGAAAATCCGCCTCCTTCCACAAGCGCCTTCCCCAGATCGCCGCGACACTTGGCACCACCGCGGAATACCTGCTCACCGGGCAGGAGCCTGTCCCCGCATCAGAAGCACCGGAGCATACCGCATCCCCGGAGACCCCTGGCCGCCCTGCACTGGCACCGGAGGACCGGGAGCTTTTGCAGCTGATCCATGATAAGCCGGGGCTTCGGATCATGTTTGACGCTTCCAAAAAAGCCACCAACGAAGATATTTTAAAGGCTGTAGAGATCATCAAAGCCTTTTATGGCATCAAGGAGGACGATTGATGTGCCTCTGACGCCTCTCGGCAACGCGTACCGCCTGCGCACCATCAGCTTTCCACCGTCCATCCTGGCCGCCTGCGTCATGCTGGAGGATGGGAGCTATGATGTTTTTGTCAACGACTGCCTGTCTCTGGAGCTGGCCAGAAAGGCCTTGGAGCATGAGACCCGCCACATCGACGGCGGCCATTTGACCAATGACATCCTGACCGTTCACGATTTGGAGCGGGCCGCCGACGGCCTGCCGCCGGAGCAGCTGCCAGATGTGTTTTTGGACCATCCCCCTGGCACGCTTCCCTGTTTTTCCAGCTTGGAGGCCTTTTACAGCTATATGCTGGCCGCTGGTGAGCAAAAAAAGCACAATCGAGGCTCCATCTAATGGCAACGGTCCAAGATGTCTATGGCCCCGGCGTTCCGGCTTCGGGCGGAATCGGTAATCCGCATGAAGTCTCTGTCTCACTCTAGGTGATCTCTTGCAAAAAACTAACAGGAGCACACCGGCTTTTGCCGGTGTGCTCCTGTTTTCTTTCAATCGTTTTCGTGCCGTTTACGCCTGGGTCTCGATCAGTTCCTTGAACACCGGCAGACTGCGCTGAATCATATCATAGGAAACGCAGGTGCAGATGCGGAAAAACTCGGGACAGCCAAAGTCATCGCCGGGAACCAGCAGGAGGTTTTTCTCCTTGGCCCGCTGGGAAAAGGCCCGGGAATCACCGCCCGGTGCCTTGACGAACATATAGAAGGCACCCTGGGGCTTGGGGCAATGGTAGCCGTAGGAGGTCAGGGCGTCATACAGCAGGTTCCGGTTGCGGTCATAGGCCTCCAGGTCCGGCCGCAGGTCCGTGCAGGCGGCCACCACCCGTTGCTGCAAGGAGGGCGCGCACACATGGCCCAGAACCCGGGCGGCGCCCGCCACGGCGGCAAACACCTGCTGGCTGTCCTCCACCTGGTCGGGCACGCACACATAACCAATGCGCTCACCGGGCAGGGACAGGGACTTGGAATAGGAATAGCAGACGATGGTGTTGGCATAAATCGTGGGGATAAAGGGCACCTCCACGCCGTCGTACACCAGCTCCCGGTAAGGCTCGTCAGCGATAATGTAAATGGGATGGCCGTACTCTGCGCCCTTCCTGGTCAGCAGGGCCCCCACCTTTTCCAGTGTTTCCCGGGTGTACACCATACCAGAGGGGTTATTGGGAGAGTTGACAATGATGGCTTGGGTGTGGGGCGTCAGCTGCGCCTCCAAAGCCTCCAGAGAGATTTGGAAGGTCTCTGTATCCGCCGGGACCATGCGGAACGTGGCGCCGCAGCCCTCCACGAAGGGGCGGTATTCCGGGAAGAAGGGCGCGATGGCCAGGATCTCGGCGTCCTCCACCGTCAGCGCCCGGATCACGGACAGCAGGGCGGGAGCCGCGCCGCAGGTGAAGAAAATGTTCTCTCCCCGGATAGCCGTGCCAAAGCGGCGGTTCAGGTCCTCCGCCACGGCCTTTCGGGCCTCCATGCCGCCGGTGGCCGGCGTGTAGCTGTGGACTGCCAGACTGTCCATGTCCCGGACGATGGAGATAAAGGTCTCATTCACCTTGGCGGGAGCGGGGATGGAGGGATTGCCCAGGGAATAGTCATACACATTTTCGCTGCCCACCACAGCCGCCTGCCGCAGGCCATATTCAAACAGCTCCCGGATGCAGGAGCGGGCGGTCCCCAATTCCAAACATTTTTCAGATACCATAGTTCTTCTGTCCTTTCTCGTGTGTCCGCGGGGGTGCACATTGGTATTTACTGTTTAATTTTACACGCTGTTGCGGCAAAGTGGAAGTAGAAAATCAAAATAATTTTTATCAGCTCCGCTGATGCCGGCTGTGGAAATTCTCCACAGCCTGTGCTATGCTGTTTCCAGAGACCGTCAACACACAAGCGGTCAGGCGCCCCCTGGACCGGAAAGGAGTTTTGTCCATGTATACCCCCGCGTTTTTGGAGACCCTACAGCAGCTGGAGGAAACGCTCCAGTTCCCCGTCTTTGACCTGGAAGGCGCCTATGCCCTGGGCACCCGCCTGCGGGAAGCCGGCACCCAAGAGCCGGAGCCCATCGCTGTGCGCATTGTGCTGGATGACCTCATCGTCTATCAGAGCTTCCTTCCCGGCACCGGAAAGGACAATAACTGGTGGATGGATAAGAAATACGCCACGGTCAAGCGGACCCACCACTCCTCCCTGCGGGCTGCCGCGGAACGGGAGCTGTCCGGCATCCAGGAGGACTGGCAGTCTGATGAGGAGCATTACGCCTTTTGCGGCGGCGGCTTCCCCATCGTGGTAAACGGAGAATTCCGGGGTGCTGCCATTGTGTCCGGCCTTCCCCATCTGGATGACCACCGCTGCCTGACGGAGACTATTGCCGCCTATTTGGGCAAAAGCATCTGACTCCTCCTAATATTGACAAAGCACCGCCCCCTTGGGAGTTCCCAACGGAGCGGTGCTTTATTTACATATCATACATGGAGTCCACGATCTTCCGCAGGTCCTCCCGGGGAAGCTCTCCGCCGATGCTGCACTCCGTGATATCGTCCAGCATCCAGGTCACTGATTCAAACCCTTCGTTGGACAGGAAATAGTAGAGCGTCCCGTCCCGCTCGTAAACTTCCACCGGTGTGTCATCCTTTTCGTGGATGGAAACACCGCCGCTGCTGCCCGGGTGATCCCGGCAATAGCGGAATCGGATAAAGCTCTCTTCCCCCGGTATCGTGTAATACACATACATGGCGGAAAATCCCGCCATGTGCCGGACCTCCGCGCTTTCCAGCGCATAGCCCTCCGGCAGCCAGGCGGGGATCAAATGCCCCTCCAGGCCCAATTCTTCCACTGCGTCCTCAAGAGAATCATAGGAAATGGGTTCACTGCTTTCCGATAGGAGATTTTGCGGCGGATTCGCCGTTTCTGACTCCTTCTCCTCTACCGGCAGCAGGTCCGTCTGTCCAAACGTGAACCGCTCCGTGGTCCAGCGGGCAAACCTGGTCACCGGGTCGGAGCCTCCGGCCTGGACCGCCAGCAGCCCCACAGCCAGGGCCAATGCCGCAGCCAGAGACACTGTCCGCAGCCAAATCCGTTTCCGCTTTTTGACAGGATATTCCGCTTCTCCGCTGTACAGCGGCGCCTCTAAAGGCAGATAGCGGGTCTCAAACCGCTGCCATGCCGCCTCTGCTTCTCCCGACTTTTCCGGCTGGCGGCGGGACAGGCTTTCCAACACCCGCAAGGTCAGCGCCGGGTCCTCTCTGTCCAGCTCCAGCCGGAGCAGCTCTTCCAGATCCTTGTCGGACATGGCCGCATCATCAAACGTCTCGTTTGCTTTCATCCCACCACCTCCTCACTTCATTTATGTACACAGCTTTGAGATTCGGGACATTCACCCTCCCAGCTTCTCCCGCAGGCGCTGCTTGATGCGCTGAACGCGCTTGCGGCAGGCTTCCAGGGAAATACCCAGTTCCTCCGCCGCCTCCAGATAGCTGTACCGCTCCAGCACGATTCGTTTCAAAAGGCGGAAATCCTCCTCCGGCAACAAATCACCATACAGCAGGTCCACATTGGCGTCCTCCCAGCTCTCCTTCAACACGGTGTCATCGTACAAAACAGCGGCTCGCATAAAGGAATACAGGCTGCTGTGGCTGCGCTCCATATTGCGCAGAACATTTTTCAGCGTCTGCACCAGCCATCCCGCGGGGTTTCCGCAGGCGGTCAGCTGCTCCTGCTTGACGCAGGCGATGCAGAAGGCATCCTGTACCGCTTCCTCCGCCAGGCTCGGGTCCTGCAGCACGGACCGAGCATAGAGAAACAGTCTGTGATAATATTCCAGATACAATTTTTTCAGCAGTTCCCTCTGCTTTTCCTCCGTCTGCATGGACTCCCCCCCTTTACATAACATGGAAATATTAACATTATAACAAATATCCTGCGTTTTTCCACGAAATTCCCGTAATACTTTGGGAAAGTCCCGCTAAAAATCTTTTAAAAATTTCTACATGTCCACATGTCCTGTTTCTTTATGTTGTTTACATAAGCGTTTTTCCTTGCCAACAAAAGTGCCATTCCAGATGTCCGGTGCATAAAAAACGCCGCAAGCGATATGACGCTTGCGGCGAGTTGGAAAGCGTGAACACTTCTGAGGTACAGGCCACCGTTCCGCATCCAAACCCGAACCGGAATCCAGCGAAGCGAATCCGGTTCGGAAACGAGGAGCAGCAGAATGAGCGCACGATGAGTTTTTGATGCGGAGCATAAAAAACTCGTCGCAAGCGATATGACGCTTGCGACGAGTTGGAAAGCGTGAACACTTTCGAGACGCCAGCTTTCAAGTCTATATCCAAAACCAACCGCGAATCCAGCGAAGCGAATCGCGGTTGGAAAGGAGGAGCAGCGGAATGAGTGCGCTCTGACTTTTGTAAAAAAGTCGGAGCAAGCGATATGCAGCTTGCTCCGACGTGGTGACCCGGCGGGGATTCGAACCCCGGACCCACTGCTTAAAAGGCAGTTGCTCTGCCGACTGAGCTACCGGGTCATGGTCTTATGCAGCGCCGCAATCACGGCGCGGATTGTTTGGCTGGGACGGCTGGACTCGAACCAGCGGATGAGGGAGTCAAAGTCCCTTGCCTTACCACTTGGCGACGCCCCAATGTGGAAGGAAATAGGGGACCGGGGTGACCCCGATCCCCTACTTTGTCTGGGGTGGGAGATGGGACTCGAACCCACGACACCCGGAACCACAATCCGGTGCTCTAACCAACTGAGCTACACCCACCACATATAAACAT
>Ga0129313_1002169_pt1 | contig 10770 bp, 9 predicted proteins | sample O1105metagenome_FD_94436 | JGI IMG/M metagenome (GOLD analysis project Ga0129313, IMG submission 94436) | Orangutan group fecal microbial communities from fecal samples from Wisconsin, USA - O1105 metagenome | ecosystem: Host-associated > Mammals > Digestive system > Large intestine > Fecal... | reverse complement strand
TATCACATTCATTCGAGTTTGTCAAGCACTTTTTTGAAATTTTTTAAATTTCTTTTTTCACAGTTTTGAACTTTTTACCAGTCGGTCACCGTGCTTCCGCCGTTTCTTCCTTCCGGTTTTTTCAGCTCTTCTTCGTACCCTCGACTGCCCTCTTTCTCGCTGTTCATGCGGTTTCAGGCTTTCTCAAGTACCCTCTGTTTTTGTGCCCTCTCGTTTGAGTGCTTGTCTATTATATCACGGAAAACGACATTTGTCAACGTTTTTTTCAAAGTAAATTTACATAAAACTTACTCGTTTAATCCCGTTTTTAAAGGCACTTTGTACAATCAGCCGTAAAAAGCTGTCTATATATTCTATTTACTGCATTTTTCTGCTATTTAATGTATTTTATCAGCTTTTTACCGCTGTCTTTTTCGGATATCTTCCGGTAAGGATTCTCTCCCTTATGTATACCAGCGTATCCTCCTCGCCGTATCTTTTCAGCATTATCAGCATTTTTCCAAGAAGCTCCATAGTTTCCGGGTGCATCATATAGTGTTTTCTGTTCTTGTTGAAATATTCAAACGGCATACTGTCGTTATAATTCTCTTTATAATATGTCTTACAAGCCGCTACCCTGTCGCAGAACATCTCCGCAACATACTTTACAGGCATCTTCATTCCTTGCATCGTAGAACCCGGTTCCTGTCCGTAATCTATCCAGTATTCAAAGTGATGCCTGTTTCTTCCCTTATGGTGAAGCCACGCCTCACTTTTACCTGTCACACGTCTTTCCGTAGTGTTCGGACTTTTATCCCCCGTGTAAAATACCACGCCGCTTATAAATTCCTTCGGCGAGTATTTTGACAGATCGTGCATAAGCCCTTGCTTATAAAGACCGACTTTGAAGCACAACCTCATTACTTCCATCTTGTGATGATTGATAGTGCTTAAATGCCCCTTGAAGTTTTCCTTAATGTCCATGCTTATCCTTCTTTCGTTCTTTCGAGATACTTTCTCCAGTTATCAATATATCTTGTTTTAAAGCTGACGCTTGTTATTTCTTTGTATGGAATTTTGGTTTTTTCCTGCCATTTTCCGTCTGCGTCAAACTCTTTCATCGTCAGTTTATTCTTCCCCGCCTTTAAGATTATCCCTATATGGAATATCTCATCATTTTCATTCTCGACTATCGCCCATTCACCGCACTCACGGAGCGAATTGAATATGCTCTGCCACGAGCTTATATCAATTTGGGGAGCCTTGATTTGCTCTGCAACCCCGTTCAGTCTGTTTATCTCTTCGCATATATCATTCTTGATCTCTGCTTTTTGCAGTTCGTCAATTTTACGGATCGTATATCCGTTAAGCTCAAAGTCGTTTTCTTCCTGTCCGAGTACAAATTTGTCGTTGAAATCATTGATATAGTAATACCAATAGCTTTTGTCATATTCGTAAAAGCACCTGCATATATGCCTGTTTCGAGCGCACTCTCTAAGCACCGATATTTTCTTACTGCGTTTCATATTTTCCTCCAAAAAACAACTGCCGCATATATAACACGGCAGTTTCATATTTACAAAAGCCGTCAGCCTTATTCTATCACAGCCGACCTTTAATTTCAAGTCCGAAAGTCATTATCGTTCTTCCGTCAATTGTTACACGCTCACCTTCTCCCCCTCTTTTTCATCGCATTCCTTATTTTCCTCTGCGTTATCCGGCTTTTTATCCGACTCATCACCGCCGTGCTTATCCTTTTTCTTCTTTTCGTCTATATGCGACTGGTCGCTGACAACAAGAATATCACCCTGCTTTATTACAGTGCTTCCGTTAGGTACGACCATGTCGCCGTTTCTCTTTATCATTATAATAAGAAGTGTAGTCGGCAGATCAAGCTCCTTTATAGTCTTTCCCTTCCATAAATGCTTTGGTCCTATCTCATATTCCTTGAGCAATATATTTCCGCTGTCCCTGTATGACGGAATGCTGAGTATAACATCATCTCCGGCATTTATCACCGTATCGCCTTTCGGAACGATAGTGCTGTCGCCGTGTTTTATCATAAGCACAAGCGAATCGTCGGGAAAATCTATCTCGCTTATCTTGTGTCCGTTCCAGGTGTGAGTATCCGATACGAATATACGCATCATATTGAACTGCGGAGTTTCGTCCTGATAGTCGTTGAACGTCTTTAATACACTGCTTTCGTTATCAATGAGCTTAAGCCCCGTTGCGACCTTCGGCAGTAACGTTCCCTGAAACGCAACGGAGATAAGGCAGACGCACACTACTATATTGAACAGATTGCTGTCCGTGTACACATCGCTCACCGTAGCCATTATTGCGAAAACGATGGACGATGCACCTCTCAGACCCGACCACGCTATAAACAGCCTGTCAGCCCATGTATACCCCTTTGAGCATATTGCAAACACCGCAACAGGACGTGATATAAAGGTCATCACCGCAAATATTGCAAGTGCCGGAAGTATTATGCCCGGTAGCTGTGAAGGATTCGACAGCAATCCCAGCAGGAAGAACAGCATTATCTGGCTCAGTCCCGTTATTCCGTCGAAAAAATGTACAAGCTGTGCCTTATTCTCTCCTATGTTGCTGTTACCGATGATAATACCTGCTATGTATACGCTGAGGTATCCGTTGCCGCCGAGCAGTATAGGTGCGGAATATGCCGCAAATATCATCGCCATCATAAAAATTATGTCAAAGCTGTTTTTCGACAGCTTCACCTTTTTCATTACAAACACTGCGGCAAGTCCCATTGCGAAGCCGAATGCAACACCGAGGACTATCTGCAGCACCGCAAGAAGACCAAGCTGTGAAATATCATCACCTGCCATTATCGCAAGCGCAATGACCGTCAGCATATAAGAAAACGGGTCATTAGAACCGCTCTCGATTTCCAGCAGTGAAGCCAGACCGCCACGCAGGTTTAACTGCTTTGAACGAAGTATTGAGAACACCGATGCCGCATCGGTAGACGAAATAACCGCACCGATAAGAAAGCTCTCTTTTACATCAAACCCTATCAGGAAATGACAGCCTGCCGTAGTAATAAGCGCCGTAACTATCGTACCGAGCGAGGATAAAAGTCCCGCACGCAAAGCAACAGGTTTTGCCGCTTTCCAGTTGGCAGAAAAACCGCCGCAGAACATTATAAATATAAGACATACCGTACACACCTGCTCGCTGAGCTGATAGTTGTCAAACGGTATCTTCAGAATACCGTCCGAGCCGCATATCATACCAAGTGCCAGAAATATAAGCAGGCTCGGTACGCCTATCCTTGCCGACAGCTTATTGCCTACAATGCAGACAATGATGATTGCCGAAAAAAAGAGCATTACAAATTCCATCGTTCACCGTTCCTTCTGTTCAAATATTTTCTCTGTTTAACTGTTTTAAAAAAATAAGCTGCCAATGTGATTTGAAAGTCACCATTGACAGCCGATTTTTTACTATTCTTAAAGGCGTCAGCCGCTGAATGCGACGTCTTTATTTGCCTGCAAGCTTAGCGATTATTTCAGCCGCCTCATCAATACCGCAGGTAGCCGTATTGATGCACAGATCGTAATTCAGCGATTCGCCCCAGTTACGTTCCGTATAATACTTGTAGTGTCTGCGCCTTGCCTTATCCTTCTGTCTGATAATCGAAAGCGCCTCGTCCTTGCTTATATTGTCATGCTCGCAGATACGTCCGCATCTGAAATCATCCGTAGAATGCACGAAAACATCAAATGTGCTGTACTGCTCCCTCAGCACATAATCCGCACAGCGACCGACTATAACACACTGACCTTTATCCGCAAGAGCCTTGATAACTCTGCACTCCGCCGAGAAAAGCTGGTCGGTAAGCGGCTGTGTGTACATACCGTTTATCGCAAGATTGTAAAGAAAACTGGTCGTTGTTGTCTGCTCCGCACGTTCTATGTATTTGGGATCAAATCCGCTTTCCTTTGCGGTAACATCAATTATCGTCCTGTCGTAATACGGGATTGAAAGCGCTTTTGCGACCTTTCTGCCGATCTCGCTTCCTCCGCTTCCGTACTGTCTTGAAATAGTGATTATTTTTCCCATAACCATTCCTCCGTTTGTGCTTTATTCTTATGCCTGCTGTACCTGTGCCGAGGATTCATCCTGTTTGTCATACATTTTCGATATGACATTCTTATAGATCCTGCGCATAAGGAGTATCGCAACAATAAGTCCTAACAAATCGCTTACAGGGAGCGACCACCATATGCAGTCAACCCCTCCGATAATGCCGAACAGCCAAGCAAAAGGCAGTGTCGGCACAATAAGCCTTACTATAAATACTATCATGCTGTAAAAGCCGTTTCCGAGCGCCTGAAAGCCCGAGCTTAACACTATCGACACTCCGGCAAATACAAACGATACGCTGAATATCCTGAGCGCCGTTTCACCGAGCCTTATCATATCGTCCGTCGGAGCGAACATTCCCAGTAACTGCACCGGTATAAGCTGGAACAACAGCAGTCCGACTGTCATTATCACAACCGAGCAGATAACACCCAGCTTCAGCGTATCCGTTATACGCTTCGGCTTTCCTGCCCCGTAGTTATAGGCTATGATAGGAACTATTCCGTTATTCATACCGAAAACAGGCATATATACAAAGCTCTGCAGCTTGAAGTATACGCCGAATACCGTAGCCGCCGCAGGCTCATACGCTTTCAGTATTATATTCATACCGAACGTCAGCACCGAAACCAGCGCACTCATTATAATAGAAGGTATTCCAACGGCATATATTGTCTTTATCGTACCGAGATTCAGTCTGAATTTTCTGAATACAAGCCTTAATTCTTTATTGTGGAAGTGGTGCAGTAAAAATCCTACCGCCGCCGCTATTATCTGACCTGTTACAGTGGCGATTGCCGCACCCGTAACGCCCATTGCAGGTATTCCGAGAAAATCAACGCCGAAAATAAACACAGGATCAAGCACTATGTTTATAACCGCACCGAGTATCTGCGACACCATCGAAAGCAGTGTCTTGCCCGTTGCCTGCAATATACGCTCGCCGTATATCTGGAAGAATAATCCGAGCGAACCGCAGCATACGATTGACAGATATTCAACACCGTATCCCGCTATGATTTCGGAATGCGTCTGTATCGAAAAAAACGCAGGTATTGCCGTAAGCCCTACTATTAAAAACAAAACATAGTTCAAAGCGGTAAGAATAAGCGCATGAGTTGCCGCAAGACCTGCCTCATAATGCTTCTTCTGTCCGAGATAGCGTGATACAAGCGCATTCATACCAACGCCAAGCCCCGTCTGAAACGCTATCATCAGGCTCTGCATCGGAAACGCCATACCTACAGCGGTCAGTGCGTCCGGGTTTATCTGTGCCACAAATACGCTGTCAACAAGGTTATACATTGCCTGGATAAGCATTGATATAACTATAGGCAGCGACATTGTAACAAGCAGCTTGTTTACGGGCATTACGCCCATCTTGTTTTCTTTTGTCTGTTCCAATTTTCTTTTCTTTCCTTTATTCTTCTCTGTATTTCTTTTAATTCAGTATACCATAAATTCACGCATTTTGCAAGCCGCATACACAAAAATCGTCCGTAAAATCTTATTGACCCCACCGCCTTATTGTGATACAATAGCAATATATAAAAGCCAGGAAAGGAGAAGAATATGAACGATATAAAAGCCGTGCTGTTCGACCTTGACGGCACTCTGCTCGACTCGATGTACGTCTGGCAGTACGTTGACGAGGAATTTCTGCGCAGACGTGGCATAACTCCGCCCGATGATTACGGCAGGCAATGCAGCCACCGCTCTTTTTACGAAACGGCACTGTACACCATAGATCTTTTCAGTCTTCCCGAAACGCCTGAACAGCTTATGCAGGAATGGACAGATCTCGCCATAGACGAATACCGCCACAACGTAAAGCTAAAGCCCTTCGCTCGTGAAACGGTTGAGCTTGCAATAAAAAACGGCTACAAGACCGCCGTATGCACCTCACAGACCCCCGAGCTTTACAACCCCGTGCTTCATCACACAGGACTGTGGGGAATGTTTGAAACGATAAGCTCCGCCGCCGTTTTCGGCAAAGGCAAACAGTACCCCGACATATATCTCGATACCGCAAAAACGCTCGGTGTACCGCCCGAAAACTGCATTATGCTCGATGACGTATCCGCTTCTCTCAAAGCCGCAAGGCAGGCAGGTATGATGACGATCGGCATAATCGAGCCTCTTAGCTCACAAAGCCCCGAAGAAATGGAGTTTTACAGCGATAAGCTTGTGAAAGAGCTTGATAAAGACATATTCACATTCTGACGGAGGCAAAAATGAATACAAAGATAATCAGAAAGCACTTTTTCTTCAAAGGCAGAGTTCAGGGTGTCGGCTTTCGCTATCGGGCGCAGAATGCCGCCTCCCTCTACAGCGTAACGGGCTGGGTAAAAAATCTCTACGACGGCTCGGTTGAAATGGAGGCGCAAGGCACTGAGGAAGACATCGACAAAGTAGTACAGGCCCTTCAGGACAGCCGCTACATCGTGATAAACGATATGTACGTTGCCGACCGTCAACCCGACCCCCACGAAACCTTATTCCGCATAAAAGACGAATACTGACAAAACGATCCCTCCTGCGTGATAATGCAGGAGGGATCAGTTATATATCGTTGCCTGTTTTAAGAAATTCAGTTTTCGTCAGCGTCCGGGTCGTCATCCGCATATTCGGGTTCTTCCCCGTTTTCAGCGTTTTCCTCTTCCTCGGACGGATCTTCGTCCTCTGCCTCTTCTTCACGGGTAACAAGCTCATCGTCGATTGTAAAGCCGGATACCATCTCGTCAAGCAGATTTGCCTGTACCGAAAGTTCCTGTGCAGAAGCCGCACATTCCTCGCTTGTAGCGGAGTTTGTCTGTACTACCGAAGAGATCTGATCAACGCCGACATTGATCTGCTCTATAGCCTCAGCCTGCTCTGCGCAAGCCGTCGAGATCTCGCCTACCAGCTTTGTGGTCGCAGTTGTCGTATTGACGATTTCGGTCAGCGTCTGTGCCGTCTTGTTTGCAATCATCGTTCCGTTTTCAACAGCCTTCATCGAGTTCTTGATAAGTTCTGTCGTTGTGCTTGCCGCCTCAGCAACCTTGCCCGCAAGATTTCTTACCTCGTCCGCAACAACAGCAAATCCCTTTCCTGCGTCACCCGCTCTTGCCGCCTCTACCGCCGCATTAAGCGCAAGTATATTCGTCTGGAACGAAATATCGTCTATCGCTCTTATTATCTTTTCGATTTCGCCGGATGTTTCCCCGATTTCCTGCATAGCCCCAAGCAGACCGTTCATCTGTTCGTTGCCCGACTCAACGAGCTTTGTAGCCTGAGCCGAATTCTCAGCGGCATTTTCCGCTCTCACTGCGTTACGGTTGACCTTTTCCGCAACCTCGGTAAGCGATGCCGAAAGCTCCTCGACCGATGCCGCCTGCTTTGCCGCACCGCCCGAAAGACTGCCTGCCGCAGATGCCACCTGCTCAGAGCCTGTAGCAACACGCTGACCTGCCTTGCTTATTTTGTCCATCGTCTTATTAAGTGAGATCATTATAGATTCGTATGACTGCTTTATAGGCGCAAAGTCACCGAGATAAACATCAGCCGGCTTATATGTAAGATCGCCGTTTCCGAGCGTTCTGAGCATAGTGTCGATGTCGGATATGATTTCGTTTATATTCTTGCTGATAAGGTTCGTGCTTTCGCTCAGCTGAGATATTTCCTTGTCAATTTTCATGCCGAAGTCAAGCTCCTGCTGGTGAAGATCGCCGTGCGACAACGTAACGATTCTGTCCGAACACTGCTTTACGGGCGAAATTATCTTTTTCACTATCGTTATTATAAGCAGTACCGACAGCGCAAAGCATACGACCGCCACAATAGTGCCGATAACAACGGAATTATAAATGCTCTGCGTATGCTCAGACGGTGTCGCAACCATTATACAGCTCCAGCCCTCCGTGCCGTCTATAGGCGCATAGCTGACATATTTTGAAACGCCGTCAAGCGTAACCTCACCGAATCCCGATTCACCCGCAATTGCCGATGAAACGCAATCAGCCATAGTCTGATATGAGCCGTCCTGCGAAGCAAGACTGATATAATTCATCTGCTGCGGTATCAGTTCCGAGTCCGGATGTGCGATTATATTACCCTTAGCGTCAACCACCATCGCATAGCCGGTATCGCCGATCGAGATCTGACCGATAACATTCGAGAATACATTCACGTCAACGGTTATACGAAGCACCGCTCTCAGCAGCTTATTTATATCGTTTGAAATTATAGGCACGGTAACATCCATAACGACCTTGCCCGTCTTTTCGTAGAAATAAGGCTCGCCGACAACCGCTTTATTGGTTTCTATTACCTCACGATATGCAGGATCGTCCGACCAGTTGAGAGAGTCGTCGTTAAGTCCCTTGCCGTCCCTGTCAGTCATATCGACCTTTACATACATAGAATTATCTCTTGCGACAGAAATACATTTTGAGCGTATCGCGGATACATCTGCAACGTCAGAAAAATCGGCGTCGGCAGAGATCTGCGTTATTGCGTTTACAACGGATTCAAACTGATTCGAAATAGTATTCGATGCGGTATGCACTACCTCGTCCATCTCATTCACAAGCGCTTGCTTAAGATATGTATAGCTCAGCAGTATATTGATTGTGCAGACAAGCATAAGCGAACCGCCGACAGCAAGACACATCCACCTGAATATTCTGCCTGTAAGAGATTTCCCTTTCTTATGTGTATTTTCAACGTTCTCCGGAACTATTTCAGCCACGTCATATACATTCTTATTCTTCTTCATTCCGCTACCTCACACAAAGGATAAACAATACGGTTTTTGACCGTCTTTATATAGGTTTATCTTATCACATTGTGTAACTAAAGTCAAATTTAAATCACGTTTTCACATCATTTTCAACAAAACCGCCAAATAATTATCGGATTTTTTGTGGAAATGAATAAATACAAAGCAAATATATATACCGATTTTACGATATTGTCATTCCACCGCCCCACCACCCACAACCCTCTCAAAAGCACCGCCACCATTACGCCGACAACATTTTCTCATTAACAGCTAACAACAAAAAACTCCGCCCCCTGATAAACAGGTGGCGGAGTAAGCGTTGTTCAGCGGAATTCAAAAGCGGTTACTAAAGGATTCAAGCACACATTCTTTTAAGAATAGCGTAATTGTCGCAGACATTTGCGTACGCATCCCTTAAGCGAGATAAAAACAATTTCTCCTTTCCGGGAAGAACCTCGTAACAGTCTCTGCCTTTGAAGTCTGTGCAAGAGTATTTAACAACATCCGGATATGAGGATGACCTAAAAATATCATTATCGGGATCTAAAAATTCTTCGATGTAGTTTAAGATTAGTGTTTTCTCGAGCTCGGGTAAATTACAGTCGCTATTTACAAAACCAAACAGCTGGTCGTATCTCTCTTGATTCTCAAATGCGAAATCGTCTATGAACAATTGTATGCTACGCAGAGCTTTTCTGATAGAATTTCTTTGTTTGTTCGTCTTCATGAGTTAACCTCCGTTTTGTACAATTTTGGTGTATCGCAGTCGAACTCCGCCTACAATTAGGATATCACACTTTCGCAAAAATGTCAAGCACTTTTTTATTTTTCTTGTAATATTTATGAAATTCATTTTAGGAAAGAGCCTATCAATACTCCTCGGGAGTAATGAAAACGATGTGTTCGTTTTCTGCGAATGCCCAAAAATACCTTTCGTTATAAATGAAAACTTGCATATACGACGTTTTATAGTCAGGATTCTTTTTGAAGATACATCTCAGAGATTCGTATGCAACCCATAATGCCGTGATTAAATCATCATCAAAAATTTTCATATAGCCTTTTGTGAAGAAGAGACTGTTTTTTACTTTACTCCAATCATATAATTCGTCGTCATCTTCAGTTGCCTGTTCATCATAGTATAAAGGTGATGTCATTTCTTTAAATGTCAATAAGGCTTCCTCGTCAAGTTCATTAATTAGTGATTCGAACATATCAACAGCGAGTTTTAAAGGATCTCTTTTTCTGTTATATAGCATCATAATACTCAACATAATTTTTACCTCTTTTCAACAGATTTTGTTTTTAAAAGCGATTTTTCAGCGAAAGTGGGATACACGCCCCATTTCGGATAAAAGGTTACAAATGCCTGTGCATCTCTTCAACTTCCCATAATTATTCCTCCTATGCTTGTATTTTTACAGTTCGCCTGTTCTGTTTGTAGATTCCATAAATATAGTAGCATAGCTTTTTTAAAATGTCAACCTTTTATTTAATTTTTTCTAACATCAGCTTACCTTTTTTCACAATGTTATTGTTTCACTTAACACAAAAATACATTTCTGCTTTACAAATTCAACATTTATGCAATTCGTTTTAAATTGTTTTATTTGCTTGTCAGGTACCGACAAGCGCACTCTCACTTTCCCGCCAACTTACAGCAAGCTCTTGTCATGCATAACAAACCTTGTGCATTCATTACTGCTCTGCACCAACACCCTTGCCTCCCTTGTCAAAGGTGAGGTGCTGTCGCCCGAAAAAATTCTGGCGACTACCGGAGGGATTGCTTTCCTACCGCATCCTTTCCGTTTCTCTGACACCTCCGCTAACAATCCCTCAATAGTTGGCAGTGCTTCGTACTGCAACAGAAGCTCACCTTTACACAAGGGAGCTAAAGGTGATAGTGCTTT
>Ga0129313_1002164_pt1 | contig 10785 bp, 8 predicted proteins | sample O1105metagenome_FD_94436 | JGI IMG/M metagenome (GOLD analysis project Ga0129313, IMG submission 94436) | Orangutan group fecal microbial communities from fecal samples from Wisconsin, USA - O1105 metagenome | ecosystem: Host-associated > Mammals > Digestive system > Large intestine > Fecal... | reverse complement strand
AGTATGCTCCCTTTTTTTCAATTAGAGAATTGTGGCTACCGGTCTCTACTACTCTACCTTTATCAATAACAATTATTTGGTCAGCATTTTTTACTGTCGATAAACGGTGTGCCACCACAACTACTGTACGTCCTTTATAGAATTCGTCCAAGTTTTCTACTATTGCCTTTTCGTTTTTGGCATCAAGAGCATTAGTGGCTTCGTCTAAGAAAATAAAATCAGGCTTCTTATAGACTGCACGCGCTATGAGTATGCGTTGTTTTTGTCCTTGACTTAGTCCTACTCCGTCACGTCCTACAATAGTATTATATTTTAGAGGAAGTCCCATAACAAATTCATGTATATTTGCAATTTTTGCGGCTTGTTCAAGACGCTCCACATCTATCTTCCCATCGTCAACTGCAATATTACGGGCTATAGATTCAGAGAATATCACTCCATCCTGCATTACCACTCCACAATGTCGACGCCACCATTTTAGGTTGTATTTATTGATATTTTGTCCGGCAATATTGATTGTTCCGGACATAACTGGATAATAACCGAGCATGAGTTTTATTAGTGTGGTTTTTCCACTTCCTGATGCTCCAACTATGGCAGTAACCTTTCCTTCTGGTATATCGAAGGATACGCCTTCAAGCGTTTTCTTCAAAGCATGTGGATCGTACTTGAAGTCAATGTTGTTTATACTAATATATTTTTCCGACTCAAACGATTTGGTCTGATTTTCTTTAGATTCTTCGTTTTTTCCTTCATGAATCTCATTTATTCGTTCAAGGGAGATCTTCACATCCTGTAAAGAGTAGATAAACGACATGAATTGCTCGACAGGAGAATTGAGCTGTCCAACAATATATTGGATAGCAAGCATCGCACCAAGTGTTATTTGACCGTCAATCACAGCTGTTGCCGCAAAAACAGTTATCAGTATGTTCTTGACCTCATTTATGAATATTGAACCAGCTTCTTGAGCCTGTTGCAGTTTCAATGACTTCATCTGAACATTAAATAAATCAGACTGTGTGTCCTCCCATTCCCATCGCCTACGTTGTTCGCAGTCTTGGAGTTTTATCTCCTGCATTGACGTGATGAACTGGTATGTCTTGTTCTGATTTATCGCCTGCTGTTCAAACAGCTCATAATCAATCACCTTACGACGTCGTAGGAATGAGGATATCCATAATCCATAAGCAATGCTGCCAGTAACAAAAATCCCAAATATTATTTTATCGAAAATAAGCAGGACAATACCAAATATCATGAAACTTAAGAAAGTGAATATAATATTCAATACCTGTCCCGTAAGGAATTTCTGTACACGAGAATGGTCTCCTATACGCTGCAACAAGTCGCCCATGAGTTTTGTGTCAAAAAACGACATTGGTAGCTTCAGCAACTTAATGAAGAAATCACTAACCAATGAAATGTTTATTCGCATGGAGATGTGAAGCAATAGCCAGCGACGTATAAAATCAGTGGCAGTACGCCCTATAACAATCATCAGTTCGCCCAATAGTACAAGCCATATAAAGCCTATGTCACCATTTTTGATTCCTACATCAACGATAGCTTGAGTTAGAAAAGGCAAAATCAACTGTAGGATGCAACCCAACAGCAGACCAAGTATAATTTGAACAAAATACTTTCTGTATTGTTTTATGTATTCCAACAGATATCTAAAAGATCTTTTTTTAGGTACATGCTCTGTCATTTGTTTATGGAAACTTTCAGTTGGTATCAGCTCCATTACGATTCCACATGGTTCTCCATCATGTTCTGAGCTAATCCAATGATCTTCAAATTCCTTTCTTGAATAAGAAATCAATCCCTTTCCAGGATCTGCAATTTTAAATTTTTTGCCTTTCTTACCTAACTCATATAGTACGACAAAATGATTTTGATTCCAATGCAATAAACATGGCAATTGTAGTTGACTTAAAATTGCAAGTGGTGCTTTGAGTGCGGAGCATTTAAGACCGAGTTTTTTTGCTGATTCCTTAAGACCAAGCATTGACATACCTTCTTTGGTTGGCATACACAAAGCGTCTATCTCATCCAACGATATGTTCAACCCGTAATGGTGACATATCATGAATAGACATGCTGTACCGCACTGCATGCTGTCATGTTGTTTTATGAAAGGAATCTTTGTCATAAATAGTCGATTATTAATATAGAATCATTTTTTGTTTTTTGCGTAAGACTTATTTTGCTGCTGCATTAACAATATAAAATGTGGGTAGTGGTTTAATCTACTTAGTATATGATATCATTAGTGTCTCGTTAAAATCATGACCAGTTAAATATTAATTAAATAACCCCAGAAAGAGGGGACAATCGAGTTCTTTGACATTATTGAAATTAGTCCTTTCGAAGAGATCAACGAGTGGTGTCTTATCCATAAGAGTACAGCATTTGTATTGCAGATTCTTCTTGGTTCGCACAACAAAGAACGATTCATGCTGATGTATTTTGAAAAGTTCCTTGAATGCATTGTATCCACGGTCAAACACATAGTAAGAACCTGATTCATAAGGAATTTCCTTCATTGCCTTTGAGTCGAAGGCATACACATTGCCTTTCAACTTGAAGATATCTGTCACATGTTTCTTTCTGGCTTGCTCCATCATATAGAAAGCAAAGTCTTCAAAGATATGGTAGTTACGATTCTGATTGGCTGAAGCAAATGTCGTTTTCGCAATAGGCTTACGCCCTAATCCAAGATGGTATTGTTTTGCTCTATGTGCTTCAAAAGCATCAATCAAATCTCGCAAACTCTCTCGATTACTCAGTTGACCAAACATCATAGCAAGCAACTGATTCCAACACTTGTTATTGTCGAGGAATTCTATCAATTGGGCGAAAACGTATTTGTCTTTGTTCATTGTGCTGTATTATAGATAACAGCAAAAGTACAAATTTAAATCGTCGCACCCTTGAAATCTCTTGCAAAAGACAGTATTTCAATCAATTCAAAGAGCGATTAGTCCACTTTAACGGGACAGTAGTGATATGATATATTCATTCATCTTTACATAATTTATAATGTTCATAAAGGTAGTCTGCAACACCATCTTTGGTAAAAGGACAAAGAGGATATTTCGTTGAATGTATAGCATTATCCATACGGTGTCTATTACATCCTCCATCGCAAATAGGGAATAAAGAACATTTTGCACATTCTGTATCACTATATTTATCGGAACCAACCATATATTTAGCTATTAATGTGTTGTTCGTAATTCCAACAGACACGTTTCCAACACTTCTTTCCACGATGCCAATATCATTCCAGCACTTATAAAGAGAGCCGTCTGGAGCTATTACATAACTGTTCTCAGATGTAGCAGAACAAGAGCCAACACAATGTGTTGGAACAAAATTAATATTATCAATACCATCTTTTCGTTTAAGATTTAGGAAAAAATCAGTTTTATTTTGAGGTGTGCAACAGGATACCTTGCAATTAGTATTTGGCATAACAAATGCTGGAAATAATCTAACATTGTTTTGCTCCCATCTTTTACTGAATTCTTTGTATATAGTTCCAAATTCACTTTTATTCCCCTCATGTATATTTGTTCGTATGACAACTAGACATTTTGGGATAATTTGAGTAATCATATCAATGTTGCTGATAATTTGTCCATATGAATCTCCTCCATTTTTAAGTATTCGAGACTTGTTATGTGTTTTTTCTTGTCCGTCTATTGTTATCTGGACAAAATTCAGATTTTCATTTGAGAAATAATAAGCTATTTCTTTGGAAAACAAGTAACCATTTGTAATGATTGAATGATATGTAAGCGGCAATAAAGATTTTTCTTTTATTTTATTAAGTAGTGATTTTATTCTTTTAATGCCCAAAAGAGGTTCGCCACCTTCCCAGCATATTTCAAGAGAATCACATCGTTTGCTGAATGAATTAATAAAGTCAATAATTTTATCTTCAACTTCTTCTCTCATTATTGTCAAAGGTAAGTTTGCTTCATAACAATAAGGGCATGCAAAATTACAAGCTAAAGTAGGAGCAATCACAAGAGATAAAGTTCTGTTTCCAAAACTTTTAAGTCTCTTTAGATATTCCATTTTTAGACAGAAATCTTTACTGTTTGTATCATTATTATCGTCAATCATACTTTTAGTCTGAAGGATTGCATATGTATCTTTATTGAGATTATCCAAACAATTCGAATCGACAATTGATCTCTCAATGATATTGTAACATGGTTTGTCTATCCTAATCAAAGATAAACTTTGAGTATTGTATAGAAAGTATTCGTTATTTCTAACGAATGGGATTGTGAATTTTGATACTTTCATAAAAATGTATTATATAATAAGCAATATGTTGTTTTGATATAAAAGGCATGTTAATATTGATATTCTATGATACTATGTTTAGTAGATATTAGTAAAAATAATATTAACATGCCTAATTGTTATTTTCCTGGACAAGCGTTTATATCTTTCGCTTCATCAGTGGTGATTTTGCCCATGTTGCACTCAATGTCACCTTTTTTTCCACCGCCACATTCTGCCACTGTATTATCAGCAGAACCTCCTCTAATGGAATTCAGTTCTTCATCTAAAAGATTAGAAACGGGGATGATTTCCTTAAAGTCTTCCATAAGTTACAAGTTTATTTGTTATTTCTACTCATCTCGCTTTTCGAATTCCGCGCCTTTATATAGTTTGGTCTGTATGATTATTTTCGATTTTAATCTTTCCAAATGTATATTTGGGGAAATCCTTCCATATATGAAGTCGAATACTTATAATTTCATATGTTTATTTTTCCAGTGGCAGTCCAACCTTCACCATCGATACAAATAGTAATAATTCCACTATAGTTTTGTGGAGTATCTAATATTGTAATACCAGGAGAATATGCTAAAGTATTCCCTTTATCATCGTACAGGTATATTTGGACATTCATATTCTTACCACCCAGAATTTCTATTTGATGTAACTCGTTGTCATAATAAACATCAATAGGAGTTTTTATAGGGGAACGGCGTATTGTTGTGCTTTTATCTACATGTCCGGTTTGGTAGTATTCTATAATAACTTTGCTTTTCTTTGCGTAGGTTTGAATGTTCCCCATAAAAATCAAAATTCCAAGTATAAATAAAACCTTTCTCATATCATTGATTATTTGATTAAACATACGCAAATTTACAACAAATTAAGTTTTCAAGCAAGTATAAAAGTTTTACTCGTCTGATTTTATTTTGTTGATATACAGTATATTATAAAAATAAATAAAGAAAAAGTTTTACATTGCCACAAAAAGTTTTACATTGTTTATGAAAATGTGGCATTTTGTTTTATAAAAAGCGCCGCCCTTGTGATAAGGACGGCGCTATTGCAAAGATGTAAGTTATACATGCGGTTACTATTCGAGACCTTTCATAAGTCTACGTATATAAGGACCAATATTGGTTTCGTGTTCGTCAATGCCAAGCTTCTTTCTGATTTCATGGCTTACGATATAATGGCGTTTCGTTTTGATGTATTCTCCTACTTCCTTGCCACGCAATCCTATTGCATACAAGCAGAGATAATTGATTTCGTCAGCAGACAGTTCATGCTGTTCGAGATACTCAATAAACTTTGGGTGCGACGCCGCGAAAGCAAGGCGTGTGGAGTCCATAAATTTCTTTTTGTCATTACGTACGGCATCAATCCATTTATTATATGGCTCTGCATAGCGGTCGTTATTGGTTATCTCTTTTGCCAGCAGACCGTTGAGCAAATCAAGCCTGTTCTTTATTACGTCTTTGATAGGTTTTGACAGTTCCGACTGTTCCTTTTGCAATTCCTTCAGATTGTCACGCTCATCTTCCAGCTGGTCGATTTCTAATCTGAGGTTGGCAGCTTCCAATGTCTTCTTGTCACGTTCAAGCTCAGCCTTTTCTTTTTCTGTGCGCAGGTTTTCTTGTTCAAGTTGTAATCTTTGTCTTTCTTGAGCATCAAGCAAACTTTGTGCTTGTCCAAGTCTATAGCGATAGTATATATATACGGTGATAATCAGCAATACAAATACTATACACAGACTTAACCATATAATTTTATCAAACTTCTGTTTTTCCAATATGTTGGATTTCTCCATTTCATGACGTTTCTGTGCAAACAGCAAATCATGAGAGAAAATGCTCATGTGAATAGAGTCAATAACAGTTGAGAAATCTTGATATGCGTGCAAAGCCCCAGTCAAATCTCCGTTTAATTCCAGAATAGATGGTTTGATAGCCAGATATTTCAAAGACGAATGGGCTTTTGATTCCAAAGGTATTGAATACAAAATGCGCTTGGCATTGGACGCATCCCCAATTTTGTAATACGCTTCTGCTATATCTAATTTATCTATATCGTCTATTGATTCTAACGATTTATAATAATCCAGAATATTAATCACTTCTTCCTTATCACCAAATTTTAAAGCATAAGAAAGAGTGTATGGGACAATAATTTTACTCAGTTCGGAATTGTGTTTTACTCGTTCCTGAGCTACTGACATAACACTGTCTGCAAGATGTTTGTCATTATTAATAAAACTTCCATCCAAAACGTTAGCAAGAGAATATATCTCATAATCCGGGCGATTAATAGCCCTATATAAATTCGCTGCTTCAAGATTGTTTTTTATAAAATCATCAATCTTGTATATCGAATACTGAATGGTAGCTTGAGCAACCATAAGATTTGCCATAGTCAGAGTGTCAGATGATTCTTGGCAATATTCTCTTCCACACATAAAGCTTTGCATAGCTGCGTCATCATCGCCCTTATTCTGATATATCCTACCTTGATAATAATAGGTTCGAAGTTTCTCGTCTGGTTTGCCGTTCTTTATGTAATAGTCGATGGCAGGTTGGAGAACGTCAAAATTTGTTGTGTCGATGTAGTTCTTGTCCAATGCTATGGATTTGAGCAGCGCATATCTGGCGGCCACCTCCCGGTTGTTGATGCCTGCAGACGGGATGTTGTCCAATATGGCAAGGGCGGAATCCGGATGTGCATTCATAAGATTTTCCGCCACATTCAGTTTCTCACGCACAGTTTTGTAGCGGTCACAACTGCCTGTTGTCAACACAACCATTGACAACAGCATAAATTTAATCAGAATCTTAAAGGTAAAGATCATTTTAAGGTATTTCATTTTCAATTATTTGTTGAATCTTAGAACAAGTGTAGTTGCCATGAAGTTTATGTGGTTTGTAAGATTTTTTCTATAAGGTCTTTGGCACTATTTGCATGAATAATATTGCCTGTCTTCGCATCGTTAAGAGCTTCTTCAAGTCCTGTTTTGGGGGATGAAGTGTTGTTAATTGTCCATCCGAATTTTTTTGCTAAATCTTTGAGTAACAATAAATCCATTTTAGGGATTGTTATCGAGGTTGTGAGTGTTGTAGTATTCATACGTGTATTCTTTTTGATGTTTCAATGCAAAAATAAGAATTATTTGTGTAAGTGGCAAGTGTTTGTTGTAAAAAATAACGATGCAAATATAAGACAGACAGTAAAAAAGTGTTACAAAATAAAAATCGATTATAGAGATTTGCAGAGCGGTTTTTATGAGTTTTTGCAGTGTCCGACACCATGTTTTTATTCAATTGGGGCTTCTTTGCACTCCAATGGGACTACTTTTGGAGGGCAAAGAAGCTCCAATTGCAATGCAACGGAAGCCTGAATGCAATGCAAAAGTAGTCCTTTTGCAATGAAAAGGATAACTTTTGCATTGTGTAAAATTGCACATTTCCGTTGCGAAGATTGTAATTTGTTGAGTATAAGCAATATATGGTTGCGCGCTCAAAACTCACGAATTTCGAGCCAAAGATTTCCTCGTGCGTTCAACTCGCAGTTTTGAGCGGTTGGAAATGCAAATATTGTATCGGCAAAGCCGAGCCTTGAGTTTTGAATTAGGAGCTGTTCTTAAATATTTAGAATAAGCGTATTATAGCTATTCCCGTAAGAATTGCTATTGTGAAACTTGCAAATGTACCAATCTGAACATAGATGAGCACAGAGTAATTTTATGAATATGATGAGTGATTCCATATTACTGCTTGTTGTAGTTTGAGATTAGCGATTTGAAATATTCGATATAGTCCAATATAAGTTGTCCCTTGGCTGAACTCCAATGGTAATTGAAGTTTTGTCTTGTCATGCCCAATTCCTCAGCCAAATCTTTTTGAAGTTTTGGGAAGAGAATAGATTGATAAACAACTTTGGCTTGTTTTGCTGTCCATGATGTAATTACGTCGTCTGCAAAACGAGTGACAAGATCAATGGCGTTATCAAATTCTTGCCATGGGGTTGATATATTGAGTCGCTTTTTCCCTATATTGTCAAACGAGCGTCCTGATAGTCTGAATGCTTCTCCGTCGCTAGTTAGAATGTTGTCACTTTCAAAAGATACATCACCTATACCAATGGACAATCTTGCATCCCACATCTCTTGCTTCTCAGGAGTTGTTGCTTTTAGTTTGGCTCTAAGCGCAATGGCTACAGCCAAGGCGTATTCAGGTTTGTCAACAACAACTTGGAAACTATCGCCACGATACATCTCCATTTTCACGGGAGTAAGTGACATGGATTCTGCAATACATATATGTAATGCTTCCACTACTGCCTGTCTCCATTCTGCAGCAATGTTTGTGGAGTTTACCAAATCTCCTGTAATCACACCTTTTATCATAGAATTGTAAATTGATAAATCTGGTGCAAAGATAGTGCTTTTCTTTTGTAAAATCAAAGATATAACCTTGATTTTGTTGAATCAAATGTATTTCTTTGATTTTGTTGAATCAATCTTATTCCTTTGATTCGGTGTACTCACAGAAGATAGGTTCACGCATAGAATATGTATTTCATCATTCTTTATACCATTCGAAGAGCTTCTGCACCCCTTCTTCTATTTCCACTTTGTGTGTCCATCCGAGCGAATGCAGCTTGCTTACGTCGATGAGTTTCCGCATGGTACCGTCGGGCTTGCTTGTGTCAAACTCAATGGTGCCTTCGAAGCCTACGGCTTTGGCTACGAGATGTGATAGTTGGCGTATGGTGAGTTCCTTGCCAGTACCAACATTGATGTGGCAGTTGCGTATTTCGCCCAATGATGGGATGGCACCGCCACGTCCCTCGGAGTTGTTGCGGTCGACTATGCCGTCGGTCTTTGCGCCATAGAACACGCTGCTGTATTTCTCAATGCCTATGATGTCCTTGAAGTCTACATTCAAGAGCACATGAACACTGGCGTCTGCCATGTCTTCGCTCCATAGAAACTCGCGTAGGGGAGAGCCTGTGCCCCAAAGCACCACCTTATTATTATATATACCGTAAAACTCCAATGCCTTCAGTATGCGTTCGTGCGGATTGTTGCCGTCGACGTTGCCTTCGCCTATGATGGTGCGAAGCTTGTCGGTGGGGTTGATAGGGCGCTTGTTCATGTCGGCCTCTATCGTGCGCCAATCGCCCTCGTGAATAAGTTTCGCCAAGTATATCTTGCGCATCATGGCAGGCATAACGTGGCTGTTCTCAAGGTGGAAGTTGTCGTTGGGCCCGTAGAGGTTGGTCGGCATAACGGCGATATAGTTGGTGCCGTATTGCAGATTGTACGATTCGCACATCTTCAGTCCGGCTATCTTGGCAATGGCATATTCCTCGTTGGTGTACTCCAGAGGCGATGTGAGCAGACAGTTTTCCTTCATCGGCTGCGGAGCGTTCTTGGGGTATATGCACGTAGAGCCAAGAAAGAGGAGTTTCTTGACACCATGCTTGTAGGCGTTCTCTATCACGTTGCATTGCATCTTCATGTTCTGCATGATGAAGTCGGCACGATAGAGCGAGTTTGCCATAATGCCTCCAACGAATGCGGCTGCCAGGACAACTGCATCGGGACGCTCCTCATCGAAGAAGCGTGTCACCGCCATTTGGTCTGTAAGGTCCAACTCCTTATGGCTGCGCCCTACAAGATTGTTGTAGCCGCGAGCCTTAAGGTTGTTCCAGATAGCCGAACCCACAAGTCCGTGGTGTCCGGCTATGTATATCTTGCTGTGTTTGTTAAGCATGTTTATTTCACAATTCCTTTTTCCAGATACTCTGCAAGGTTCATTCGTACTTTTGCGGCAGCACCCTCGGATGCAACCTTTGCCATGTCGTGGTCTACCATAATCTTGACAAGTTGTTCGAATGATGTGGCGTTAGGATTCCAGCCAAGCTTAGCCCTCGCCTTGGTTGGGTCGCCCCAAAGATTTACCACATCAGTAGGACGATAGAAGTCGGGCGACACCTCTACGATAGTCTTTCCTACGAGATTCTCAGGTCCGCTCACGCAGATGCCCTTCTCGTTCTCCTCCTTGCCCTCCCATTTCAGTTCGATGCCAACGTAGTGGAAGGCAAGTTGTGCAAACTCACGAACGCTGTGCTGAACACCTGTGGCTATGACAAAGTCGTCGGGCTTTGGAGCCTGCAGTATGAGCCACATACATTCTACGTAGTCCTTGGCGTAGCCCCAGTCGCGCAACGAATCGAGATTGCCAAGATACAGTTTGTCTTGCAGGCCTTGCGCTATGCGTGCTGCAGCAAGCGTAATCTTACGTGTCACGAAGGTTTCGCCACGACGTTCGCTCTCGTGATTGAAGAGAATGCCGTTGCAGCAGAACATGTTGTAGGCATCACGATATTCACGTATAATCCAGTAGCCATACTGTTTGGCGACAGCATAAGGGCTGAAAGGATGGAAAGGAGTGTTTTCGTTCTGCGGCACTTCCTCCACCT
>Ga0129313_1002155_pt1 | contig 10810 bp, 9 predicted proteins | sample O1105metagenome_FD_94436 | JGI IMG/M metagenome (GOLD analysis project Ga0129313, IMG submission 94436) | Orangutan group fecal microbial communities from fecal samples from Wisconsin, USA - O1105 metagenome | ecosystem: Host-associated > Mammals > Digestive system > Large intestine > Fecal... | reverse complement strand
GGTATAACCCTGATTATAGGAAGAGAAAGATACCAGGGCTTACGGAGGATATGTGATGATTAAGGTCCTGCACTTTGTTTCAGTCCCGGCGAGATGGAGCGGGGTCATGAGTGTCATCATGAATTATTATCGGCATTTAGACCGGTCGCGGTCCAGTTCGATTTTCTCGACTTCATGCATCCAGTGAAGGATTCTTATGAGGTGGAAATCAAAATACTGGGAGGACGGGTCTTTTTTATGTCTAATCCATGGGCGAGGAATGGAAGCATAGAACAAATAGAGAAATTTTTACAGGAAATTAGATGATGGAAAAAATATTGACGGTAGTCGTACCGACTTACAACGCGGAAAAATATCTTCGTGATAATCTGGAGTCCTTTGTGATCCCGGAAGTGCTGCAGGATATTGAGATCCTTATTATTAATGACGGATCTACAGATCAATCTTTAATTATCGCCGAAGAGTACGCCACACGTTATCCGGAAAGCTATCGAGTGATTACCAAAGAAAATGGGGGTCATGGGTCGGGAATCAATTGCGGAATTGAACATGCGCAGGGAACCTATTTTAAAGTTGTCGATGCGGATGACTGGGTAGAAAAAGATGCATTTATCAGTCTGGTAAAAGCGTTAAAGATGAAAAACGCGGATATCGTACATTCTGGATTTTTGTGGGCTTACGATTGCGGAGAAACAGATAAAACGAAATTTCAGACGAAGGCTGAGATCACAACACCTTTTAAGGAAGTGGAATATCAGAAAGTATACCGGTTTGACGACATTGCGGACCGGCTGTATATGAAAATGCATAATATGACAATCCGGACGGAGATCCTTCGGGCAAATCAGATATGGATCGATGAACATTGCTATTATGTAGATACAGAGTATATCACGTATCCGATTCCTTTTGTTGAGACGATCTGTTTTGTAGACCAGTTTGTCTACTATTATCGTCTTGGAAGAGAAGGACAGAGTGTCGGTCTTGATAAGATGCAGAAAAATGAGCGGAATTATGATAAAGTCATCAATTCTCTGCTGAAATTTTATAAAAAACTGGGGCGGGAAATCACGTGCTCTGATGAGAAGAAAAATTACATAGCAGGGATTATCGCAAGGGTAATTGCCGGAAAAATAAAGATTATGCTCAGCTTTCCAGCGTCCAGACAAAAGAAAAAAGAACTGGTTCAGTTTGAACGAAAGATTCGATGTGAGTATCCGGAAATTTATTCGCGCAATAAAAATAAGGCATTATCGTTACTTCGCATGAGCGGATACCTTTTGTATTACCCGGCCAGCAAAATGGTTAGACGAATGTATTGATAAAAGCTATGAGACAAAGCAGCTTCTTATAAGGTTGGAAAGCTGCAATGAAACAAGATGGAGGAGCGATGATTCAATTACAAAGCATTTTGTTCCCAGACAGCGATGTGTGTCAGGTGGAGGAATTATATTTTCACCGGTATGATCAGACACAAAAAGGGGAACGAATTGATTTTGATGGATATTTTAATCTCTTTTATATAGAAAAAAGAAAAAAGTATACAAGAATCGAAGATTTAAGCCTGCAATTAACTCTTTACGGATATAAGGAACTGATTCTGGTTCATGATGGAACTGATATAAAAACATTCCCTTTATCACCGAAAGAAAATCAGAGTTATTCGGTTGAATTTCCATATAAGGAAGTGAACAGCGGTGCTTTCTGGTTTGCGTTAGTCAGAGATTCATCGGTTAAGGATTCCTATGTGTCTGGTTCTTACATTACGCAAAAAACATGGAATCCTGTCTATATAGGAATTGATATCTGTACGTTCCGACGGGAAGCTTATGTTCAGAGAAATCTTCAGCAGCTAAAAGAACGTATTCTGGACAATCATACGCTGGAAGTATCAGAACATGTGGCGGTATATGTGATTGACAATGGAAAAACGTTGAACAGCATTGAAAGTATACGAGAAATCCAGAAAACGTCCGGCGGAAAAATTCGTATTTTCGAGAATAAGAATGCCGGAGGAGCTGGCGGATTTACCAGGGGGATGATTGAAGTCCTTCAGGCGCGGAAACGCGGAGAAACCCCATTTACACATGTCCTTTTAATGGATGATGATGCTGTTGTAGAACCGGACGCTTTAGTGCGGATCTATGGCTTTTTGTCAACAGTCCGTGAGGAGTGGAAGAATATAACACTCGGCGGTACGATGATGCGGGAAGATTTCCCATATATGTTGTTCTGCGCGGGAGAATGGTGGGAAAATGGATCAATTGTGCGCCCGGACATGAATCTGGATGTTCGGAATAGAGCAACAGCTACAAGCAAATATTTAACAGAAACAGGACATGAAAATGAACTCTATTCCGGATGGTGGTGCTGCTGTTATTCACTGGAGACTGTCAGGGAAGATAATCTGCCGATCCCGTTTTTTATCCACTGTGATGATATTGAATTTGGAATAAGAAATAAGGAACAGGGAATTGTATTTCTCAATGGTGTGGGAGTATGGCACAAGGGATTTGAACTCCTTTTTTCGGGCTCTAATATATATTATGATACACGAAATAATCTAATACAAATAGCACTTCATCAGGAGAACGGAAAAAAACGATGTGCCGTGAAATACTATTTAAAAATGCTGACGGCAGCGATGTTCAGAATACGATATAAAGATGCAGAACTGATCTTCCGCGGACTTCAGGATTTCCTTAAAGGACCGGAATGGCTTCATGCACAGGAACCAGAGCTGTTGAACAATGAAATACGCGGGCTCACTTATCAGATGAAGAAACTGGAAGCTTGGAAATCTGAATTGACAGACGAGGAAATGTCCGCTATTCGACAGCAGATCACTACATGGACAGAGCATTTTTCACTGGAAGAAATTATTAAAAAGAATACAGAAAAGAAGAAGGCAACGCTTGTCCATTATCTTACATTGAATGGATGGCTGCTTCCTGCTGATGCGGATAAGATTACATTGATTTTATCAATGGATTCCCCTTTTGCAACGTTCCGTAAGAGAAAAATTGCATGTTATGAACCGGCAAGTGGACGACTTTTTCTCTCGAAAAAAAGTTATAAAAAACTAGTCCGGTTGTGTACGGTTTATTGGAGATCGTTTTGGATGATTCTTTTTCAATTGGGACCTGCGATGCGGGACTATAAGGAGCATATACAGAAAATAACGAACCAGAAGGCTTGGGAACAATATCTGAGAGAAATATAGGGAAATGTTCTTTGCCTGAACGATATAGCGGATTCATATATTCGCGTTTGAGAGGAGTTATGAAAAAACATAATGGATAAATTTATGAGAAGACTGGCTGTATTTCAACATTACAGACCTTTGCTATCGCAGCTTGTCGTGAAAGATATTAAATTAAAGTACCGAAGAAGTTTTCTTGGGTATCTGTGGAGCATTCTGAACCCATTGATGATTATGGGAATCATGGTGCTGGTATTTTCAAGTATGTTTCGGTTTGACATACAAAATTATCCGGTATATCTCATCATCGGACAGACTATTTTTAACTTTGTATCTGAAGCAACAAATCAGGCAATGTGGTCGATTACCGGAAATGCAGCATTGATGAAGAAAACATATGTACCGAAATATATTTTTACTTTATCAAGAGTAACTAGCTCGTTTGTAAATATGATTTTTGCGTTAGGAGCGATGCTTCTTGTATTTATTATCTGCAGAATCCATTTCAGCCTGAATATGCTTTTTATTCCTGTTATTTTAATTCAGGTATATATTTTTTCAATGGGACTTGGATTATTTCTGGCGGCCGGAACCGTGTTTTTTAGAGACATTCAGTATATCTATAGTGCGTTCCTGACCGCATGGATGTATGTGACGCCGATCTTTTATCCGATCAGTCAGCTGCCGGAAAATCTGCAGAGATGTATTAAGCATTTTAATCCGCTGTACGCATATATCACACAGTTCCGTACAATTGTGCTTGAGAGTATGTGTCCGGATATGAGATTAGTTGTATATGGATTTGTTGTTGCTTTTCTTATGATGGGATTTGGTACACTGGTATTCATGAAGAGCCAGGATCGTTTTATTCTGTATATTTAATCGAATGAGGGTAGAAAGATGGAAAATGAATATGCAGTGCGTGTAGAGCATGCCGTAGTACGATTTAATATGGCATCGGAGCGGATTGACAATTTGAAAGAATATTTTGTAAAGCTGTTACGCAGAGAACTAATGTTCAAAGAGTTCTTCGCGCTGAAAGATGTAAGCTTTGAGGTCAAAAAAGGCGAAGCCTGGGGAATAATCGGAACGAATGGATCCGGAAAATCAACATTATTGAAATTAATATGCGGTATTTTAAAGCCGTATAAGGGAACCGTGACGATCAATGGAACGATAGCTCCGCTAATTGAACTTGGAGCTGGATTTGATGGTGATTTGACGGCGAGAGAAAATATTTTCTTAAATGGAGCTGTTCTTGGATATGATAAAAAATTCATGGAACAACACTTTGACGAGATTGTGGATTTCGCGGAATTATGGGATTTTCTTGACATGCCGATAAAGAATTACTCTTCCGGTATGGCGGCCAGATTGGGATTCGCTATCGCGACGATCGTAAGACCGGATATATTGATTTGTGATGAGGTTTTGTCAGTAGGGGATTATGCGTTTCAAAAGAAATGTGAACGAAGAATGGCTGAAATGCGGGAAAGCGGAACAACACTTTTATATGTGTCGCATTCTATAGAATCGGTTAAAGAGATCTGTGACCATGCATTATGGTTAGACAAAGGCATTGTAAAGAAGTATGGAGATGTTGATACAGTAGCTGAGGCGTACATCGAAAAATTAAAACAAAAAGAAAAGAAATAATAGAAGTATAAAGAGGGAAAAATGATCATTCAAAATGTATTATGGCCAAAGGCAGATGTTTGCACACAGGAAGAAATGTATTTCCGAAAAAATAAGTTTGCTACACGCATAAATCAGACTTTTACACTGGATAAACATGGAAAAATAAGTTCGGATACATATTTCAATAGTGTATCGGTTGATAAATGGAAAAAATACACAGATGTATCAACTGTTAGCTTGATATTAAAAATCAAAGGACAGTGTTGTATCCGGTTACATTATAAGAAGAAAACACATGATAAGATTTACGAAAAATGTGTATTTGAACAAGTGTATCAGATGGACGATGTTTCAGAAATTGCTTTAGAGTTTCCTGCTGGTGAAGGAATGGCATATTTCTCAGTAGAGGCTTTAGAAAATGCATGTGCATTTTATGGGGGATATTATTCAACTGATTTAAAAGAAGAATATGCTTCTTCTGTAAAAATAGGAATTGGTATTTGTACTTTCAAGAGAGAAAGCTTTATTGAGCATAATTTACATATATTAAATAAATATATATTAAATAATCCATCATCTGAATTATATGGTCATTTAGAAATATTTATCTCTGATAATGGAAAAACATTAGATATGAATAAATTATCCAGTGCTCACATTCATATTGTGCAGAACAAAAATACAGGAGGAGCAGGTGGCTTTACCCGTGATCTGATTGAAATTCTCGATGCAAATAACGCAGGAATGGAAATTACACATGTTTTGTTAATGGATGATGATATTGTTATTGATCCGGAATCATTATTGAAAACATATAGAATTTTATCTGTATTAAAAGAAAAGTTTAAAGATTCATTTATCGGTGGAGCAATGTTGCGAAATGATGCTCAAAATATACAGGTGGAATCAGGAGCATCGTGGAATGCCGGAAAACTTATTTCCCTGAAATCTGGACTTGATATGAACTCATGTGATGCTTGTTTATACAATGAGGTCGAAGAATATAGAGAGTATAACGCATGGTGGTACTGCTGCTTCCCGGTTAAGGTAGTTTCAGAGACTAATCTTCCGATGCCAATATTTATAAGAGGAGATGATCTGGAGTATGGATTGAGAAATATGAAGAATCTTATTTTGATGAATGGAATTTGTGTATGGCACGAACCATTTGAAAATAAATATTCTTCATTTTTATCATATTATATCCTAAGAAATCAGTTTATTGATAATGCACTTCATTTTCCTGAATACAATAAACGCGATGCAAAAAAACAATTAATGTTAAGTGTTGTTCGTGAGGTTTTCCATTACCGATACAAAAATGTTGATTTATTATTGCGTGGTGTGAAAGATTATCTTGCGGGAATTGATTGGCTTATCAACTCTGATGGCGAAAGTTTACATAAAGAAATCATGGCTGCCGGATATAAGGCTTTACCAATAGATGAAGTGGATATGCCCTTTTCATATCCGAATTATGAATATAGTTGTCTGGAAAACGATTCAAAGCTACATAGAATTTTGAGACTGGTCACATTTAATGGATATTTGCTTCCGACAAAGCGCGATAATATTGCACCTATGGCGAGTATTCGACCGTTTAATGCATATCGTGTAAAGCGCATTCTTAACTATGATGTAGCTTCTCAGAAAGGTTTTATCACTGAACGTAATACGAAGTTAGCAGTTAAAAATATACTTGCAACATTTGCGGTAATACGGGAGATAGACAGAAAATATGAGAAGGTAACCAGGGAATATAGAAAGCGCTGTGGCGAAGTACAGAATCTGGAATTTTGGAAGAAATACTTAAATTTATAAAAATTGAAATGTTTGTATAAATATAGGAGCAATATGGAGAATAAATATTCAATGAATGAGATGAGACTAGTACAATTATGTGGTCTAATACTAGCTTCAGTTTTTGTTAGTTTGCAAAATGTGTGCTCACCTGTTAGCGAGCAAATTAATTACAGTGACAGTAGTATTTATCAATATATAGGTCATTTAATTAATATAGGAAAAACGCCATATATTGATGCATTTGATCACAAAGGGCCAGTATTATATCTGATTAATGCAATTGCAAATCTGTTAGGTACAAATGGTATTTGGATTGTAAATATATTATTTATCGTAGCATATACATACGCAGTTTATATAATTGCGAATAGATTTGTTACATCATGGTGGGCATTTGCTATTTCTTTATTAGCGGTGACCGCACTTTCTAATTCGTATTGGATTGGAAATACACCAGATTGGTACGCAACTTGTGCAACAACAATTTGTATGTATTTTTTTATGAAATATTTTCAGACTGGAAATTTAAAAAATATAGAAATTATAGTTATAGGCGCATTAGCAACTTTTTGCTTCTGGCAAAAGTTTACTACAGTCGGAATCATAGGTATTTATTGTCTGGCTATTTTTGTCTTATCTTTAAAAGATAATAGAACAAAATGCCATTTTCAGTTTAGGTGTATTACCTTGTTTCTGGTAACATATATGACATTAACTGCTTTTTTGTTTTTATGGCTTTGGCGTAAAGATGCACTTGCGCAAATGCTCTATGATTATTTTGGGTTTAGTATGTCTTATGGGACAAAAGCGGTTACTTTTCAAATGAAAGTTAGCGCTTTTGAATTTTTGTTAAGGGATCCATTGCTGTATGTAGCAGTTATAGTAATGTTTTGTTATGTTAATATTAGATGGGTCCTTTCGGCTACCGATGTAAAAAGTGAAAAATTGGCGTTGAAAAATGATTCTCAATTAATGAGCATAACAGTAATTTGCATTTTCGTACAAAGTGCTGTTAATGCAATGGCTGGACGAGAATATATTCAATATCGTTGTGCATTATATCCATGTGCGATAATTGTTATTTCTTTGTTTTTGAAGATACTTTTAAATATATTGGGAGAAAAGAACTTACAAAAGAAAGCTTTCCTGTGTGGTACGTTAATAGTATTGGTTATGTCAAACATAAGTGTTTCATTAAATAATCAGTTGGTGTTAAAGAATAGTAATGGTGAAAATGAATTATTGAATGAGATAAAAACATCTGTTCCCCATGGGGCGTCTATAGCAGTAGCATCGCCAGATGATTGTGGGATTTATATGTGGACTAATACAGAATCAGCGACGACGTATCCATATATTCAAGCAGATTTGTATGGCGATAAGAACTTTTGGAATGAGTATAACAAACAATTAAATGTAAAAAAACCAAGCATGATTGTTTGGAATAATAATTGGGACATAAATTATTATTTATTAAAAGAGATATTAAACGATTATAGTGAAAAAGAAATGGGAAGATTAACACTATATATACGTAAATGATGGAAAAATAAAAAATTGAATTTTTTATATCTTAAATAATAGGGGACTACGGCTTAGTCGTCAAGGCGTGAAAGGTTAAAAACTTGAATTTTCAATAAAAACGCTTACTTATATAAGAAGAATTAAACATGGATAAACTTTATATCACTATACCGGCTTATAATGAAGCAGAAAATTTGGACAATTTGATTAAAGATTGGTATCCCATTGTGGAACGTTACAATGCAAATGGGGAATCCAGAATGGTTGTTATCAATGATGGGAGCAAGGACAATACATATGAAATACTACAGGAGTATGCTCATACGCATCCGCTACTCGTACCGTTAACCAAAAAGAATGGTGGCCATGGTGATACCGTATTATTCGGATATAGGTACGCAATCGAGCAGGGAGCGGATTATATTTTTCAAACGGATTCTGATGGACAGACAAATCCAGAGGAATTTGTTCAATTCTGGAATAAACGCCATGAATATGATGCTATTATAGGAAACCGAGTTGTACGAGGAGATGGGAAATCCAGAAAGCTTGTTGAGAATACTGTTTGTATGTTATTACGGGCAATATTTGGTGTTAGAGTAGAGGATGCGAATGCACCATTTAGACTAATGAAAACGTCATTAGTAAAAAAATATATTGATAGATTGCCTAAAAATTATAACTTACCCAATATAATGTTTACTACATACTTTGTATACTATAATGAGAAAGTTAAATTTCTTCCAATCACATTCAAACCTCGTCAAGCAGGAACGAACACTATTAATGTGAAAAGAATTATTAAGATAGGTTGGAAAGCCTTGGGAGATTTCTGCACTTTCAAGGAGAATATGAAGAAATGAAAAGACTTATAATACAAATTTGTAAACAATATAAAGATGTTATTCCGTATGCAATTTTCGGAGTCTTAACTACAGTTGTGAATATTATTACATATTATGTATCGTCCCATTTTGGGGGCTTATCCGTTATGCAAAGCACAGTAATAGCATGGGTGCTCGCAGTTTTATTTGCATATATTACAAATAGAAAATGGGTTTTTCATAGTAATGCATGTTCACTTTATGGAATTGCAAAAGAATTAATCACCTTTTTTACATGCAGACTAACTACTGGATTTGTTGACATAGGGTGTATGTACATTTTTGTTGATTTGCTTGATATCAATGATATTTTGGTAAAAACTGCTGCTAACATATTGGTTATTGTTTTAAACTATATTGCTAGCAAGGTTATCATTTTTAAATAAATAATAGTTTATGTAATAAAAATGTTTTTTTATAACTATGTCAAATGATGAAAGGAAATAAAATGGAAAATATCACATTAGTCATCATGGCTGCCGGAATCGGCAGTCGTTTCGGCGGGGGAATCAAACAGTTGGAACCAGTTGGTCCAAACGGTGAGATCATCATGGATTACTCGATCCATGATGCACTGGAAGCAGGCTGCAATAAGGTTGTCTTTATTATCCGCAAAGATATTGAAAAAGATTTTAAAGAGATCATCGGAAAGCGGATCGAGAAGATCGTTCCCGTAGAATATGCTTACCAGTCTGTGGATGAACTTCCTGCCGGGCATAGAAATGTCTGGGAAAGGACAAAACCGTGGGGAACCGGACAAGCTGTTCTCTGCGCAAAGAATGTAATAAAAGATCCATTTATCGTCATCAACGCTGACGATTATTATGGAAAAGAGGCATTCAAAAAGCTTTACAAGTACATGACAGCCGAAATGGATCCTGAGCGCCCGGTCTATGATATTTGCATGGCGGGATTTATTCTTAAAAATACATTAAGCGACAACGGTGGTGTTACCCGCGGCATCTGCACTGTAGATCAGAATGATTATCTGCAGCGTGTCACTGAGACCTATGAAATTCAGAAACAAAATGGTATTCTCACAGCCTGCAACGAGGAAAAACAGCCGGTTTCCGTCGACGAAGATATGCATGTGTCTATGAATATGTGGGGACTGCCGCCAAAATTTCTGGATATGCTGGAATCGGGTTTTTCAGAATTTCTGGATCAGCTTGGGGATGATGGTATGAAAAGCGAGTATCTGCTTCCGAAGATTATTGACAGGCTGTTATCTGAGAATAAAGCCAGCGTAAAGGTTCTGGAGACAAATGATAAATGGTTTGGAGTTACATACAAAGAGGATAAACCTGCAGTAGCTGCGGCAATTCGTTCTTTAATCGAACAGGGCACTTATGGAAAGAATTTATATATGTAATAGCTTGTCTAAATTCCAAAGTATCACAATATCTAAATCAAAAAATGAATGAAGGAGAATGTTTAAATATGTATGACTATCTTATTGTCGGCGCAGGACTCTACGGTGCTGTATTCGCACACGAGGCAAAGAAACACGGAAAATCTGTACTTGTAATTGATAAGAGACCAAACATCGCCGGAAACGTGTATACAGAGGATATGGAAGGTATCCATGTACATAAGTACGGAGCCCACATCTTCCATACAAACAACCGCAAAGTCTGGGAGTATGTCAACCAGTTTGCGGAATTCAACCGTTTCACAAACTCCCCGGTAGCAAATTATCACGGGGAACTCTACTCGCTTCCGTTTAATATGTACACCTTCAATAAGATGTGGGGAGTTG
>Ga0129313_1002154_pt1 | contig 10811 bp, 11 predicted proteins | sample O1105metagenome_FD_94436 | JGI IMG/M metagenome (GOLD analysis project Ga0129313, IMG submission 94436) | Orangutan group fecal microbial communities from fecal samples from Wisconsin, USA - O1105 metagenome | ecosystem: Host-associated > Mammals > Digestive system > Large intestine > Fecal... | reverse complement strand
GGGCGCCCATTACGACCTGGATGTGCTGCTGGACGCAGTGGACAACTACATGGGCAGTATGCGCAGCCGCTGCACCTGGGGCTATTCTGTGCCCTACTTCCTGGCGGGCATTTACAGCGCCCATGTGCACAACATCACCTACCTGTCGGACAAGCCCAGCGTGCGGGCCAAAGATATGCGCTTTGTGCTGGAGCAGCTGCCTGCCGATGTGCGCAAACGATACGATTACGACCTGGTGGATAAGCTGTACGCCAGCCGCCTGGCCAGCACCGGCGATGACAGCACCAGCCGGAATGTGTTTGCCAAAAAGGTGGAGGGCCGCAGTGTGCTGCTGGTGATGCCCGGCCCCACCAGCCGCACCTATGCGGACAAGGTGGCGGCCTGGAAGCAGGCGCACAACGCCCTGACCATTACCGTGAACCAGCTGCCCGCCGAGGGCGAGCCGCTGCCGGATCTGTGCTTCTTCTCCAACCCCAAGCGGTACGATTACTGGAAGCACGACCCCCGCTTTGCCCAGGTGGACAAGGTGCTCACCTCCAATCTGTGCGAGAGCGAAGGAGAGGGCCAGTGGGTGGTGAACATCGCCCCGCTGCTGCGCCCCGGCTTTAAGTACGCCGACAACGCTGCCCTTCTGCTGCTGACCCTGCTGGACGGCTGCCGCCCGGCGGCTGTGGGGCTGGCCGGCCTGGACGGCTACGACGTGGACAAAAAGAACTTTACCACCCAGGACATGGAACGCCGCTTTGAGGCCCAGCAGGCCGCCGAGATCAACCAGGGCATTGCCGGGGCACTGGCCGACCTGGCCGCCCACCGCAAGGGTGTGCTGCCGGTGTTCGTGACCCCCAGCCGATTTGAGGATGCATTGAAATGACGCAAACAACCAAGGAACTGCCGAACATCCGCCTGCTGGTGCTGGATGTGGACGGAACCCTTACCGATGGCAGCATCTGCATGGGGCCGGCCGGTGAGGTGTGCAAGCTGTTCTCGGTGAAGGATGGCCTGGGCATTCAGATGCTGGCAGCCGTGGGCATTCAGGTGGCGGTCATCACCGGCCGCACCAGTGAGATTGTGGCCCGCCGAATGGCCGAGCTGCCGGTGGCCAGGGTGGTGCAGGGCTGTGCCGATAAGCCCGCGGCACTGAAGGCCCTCTGCGAAGAGCTGGGCATTTCGCTGGCGGAGGCCGCCTTTTTCGGGGATGACCTGAACGACCTGGCGGCGATGGCAGCCTGCGGCCTGGCGGCCTGCCCGGCGGATGCCGCCCGGGACGTGCTGGAGCGGGCACAGTATGTGGCCCCCGCTTCCGGCGGCAAGGGCGCCGTGCGCGCGTTTGCGGAGGACTACCTGCGGCAGAAGGGCCTGTGGGCCGAAACTGCCCGCAAGCGCTTTGGTGCCGTGGTGAACAACGGCTGAACCAGCAAGGCAAAAGCCTGCAATAAGCCCGGACGGCTGACATACGCAGAAGAAAGCAAAAGAAAAAGTCAGACACGGCTGTGTCTGACTTTTTTGCTGTGCAGGCGAGGAAGAAGAGCGGAACGCTCAGTCCACCCGAATTGCGTTGGGATAAATGCGGGCAATCACGTCATCGCCGTAGTGGGTATCCATGTACACTTCCCAGCCGGAAGTGGCGGGCAGACCGAGAGTGCGGGTGTCGTACCGCAGCAGTGCGCCGCCGCTCATGACCATGTTGCAGACCATAAACACCAGAACGACCCAGGTGACGGGCTTGCCGATGCGGCTGGGAATGCACTCGATCCAGGCGGAAAAGTGGGGGTAGCACACTTTGAACCAGGCCACCGCGGCAAAACCCCAGAAAAAGCAGTACAGCAGGTTGATGCGGCCGCCCAGGTTGAAGGGGAGATGGCTGTAATCCCAGAACACCGTGCCGAATACCTTTTCGCTGGCCACGCTGCACAGGTATTCATAGGCACCGCCCAAAAAGGTACCCACCGCGAACAAAAAGCTGGCGGGCCGGTCCTTGTAGCGGTACAGCATCCAGGTGGCCAGCGCCAGAGCGCCGCCCCACACAATGCTGAAGGGGCCCCACACCAGGCTGGAACGGCTCATCCACACACCAGCCGTGACGCGGCAGAACAGCGTTTCGGTCAGATCGCCCAGCAGCGAGCCGATGAAAAACAGCAGCACCAGCTTGTAAAAGCTGCACCCGGCGGCGAAGGTCTCACTCTTCGGGGCCTTGACGTGGGAGAACGTGGCCTGGGGGTGGGCCTTGACGATGCGCCGCTCGGTGCGCAGCAGAATCCACTCGCCCAGGCGCACGGCCACGGCAGCCAGCCGGCTGTCCAGCGCCTCAATGCGGGGCAGCTTGTGCACCATGCCGGTCAGTGTGAGAATGGTGCCCAGCGCGTCCACCGCCAGCACGCCCAGCAGTACCCACAGCGTGATGTGCATCACCAGAGAAGGCACCAGCCGGTATACAAACATCAGCAGCGGGGTGCCCCACTGCACAACGGCAAGGCCCATCAGGCCCCAGAGCAGCGAGGTGGACAGGCTCACATAGCCGTCCAAATTCCACCGATGGTTGGAATAATCCCACCAACGGGTGTGGGTGATGGCTTCCAGCAGGTGGCCGGCGACCCATTCCACCACCGTGGCGTAAATGGCACAGCCCAAAAACAGAAACAGCCAGTTGCCGCGCAGTTCCCCCAACAGGTGGACCATCATCAGGCCGCCGACGCCGTACACGATGCACAGCGGGCCAAACAGCACCGAACGGTCAACGTAGCGATGGGTGCGCACCGCGGCCGCGGCGGTCTCCAACAGCCAGCCGCTGAAGGAAAAGCAGAAGAACAGGAACACGCTTGAATAGAATAAGAGCATATTGCCTCCTGAGCCAGTAAAAATGTCATAATATTTCTATTATATCGAAAGAAAATGGCGGCCGCAAGGCAAAACGATGAACGTTGTATTACCATTTGACGCACAATGGGAAAGCCCGTATACTGAGACTAGAACCGGAAAGAAAGCCAATCGGGAAGGAAGATGACCATGAGAATGATCTTTTTTGCGCTTTGGGGTCTGTCGCTGCTGCTGATGCTGGCTGCTGCGGCACAGCTTTGGCGCGCATTCGTCCGAAAAAAAGAGGAGGTCACCCGGGCCTTGGCGAAAAGCCTGGGCCTGCTGTTTGTCAGCATCTTCTGCGTGCGGCTGGCGGTGGGGCTGTATCTGGCCGACGGCGCGCTTGTGGAGGAGCCGAACGGGCTGAACCTGTTTGAAACGGCGCTGGACAGCGCCGTGCACAGCCTGCAGACCTTCAGCATGGACGAGGGCTACACCGACTATCTGTTTGCCGGGCGGGACCTGTGGCAGTGGATGAGCGGCTCGGCCGCGGCGGTGACGCTGGCCGGCATGTACATTTCGCTGCAGAACCTGCTGGCCCCCATTGCGGGCGGCGCCATTTTGCTGGATCTGTTGAGCAACCTGTTCCCATGGATTCGGTACTATTTGCAGGGCGGCCGGCGCAAGTATGTCTTTTCGGAGCTGAATGAGCAGGCGGTGCTGCTGGCGGAAGATCTGGCCCGCGCGGAGCAGGGCGTGGGCCTGGTGGGCGAAGCGGCGGCGAAGGGCCGCATGGCGGTGATTTTCACCGACGCCTATGTGGATAAGGAGAACGAGCAGCGGGCCGAGCTGCTGGCACGTGCCCGGAAGCTGGGGGGCATTTGCCTGGAGGACGACCTGCAGCAGCTGCGCCTGCCCGGCCGCGGGCGGGTGACCTACCTGCTGATGGACCAGGACCCGGTGGCCAATCTGGACGCGGCCATTGCCCTGCAGACGGATTGTCGCACCCTGTGCCCGAAAGCGGACGAAATCGACATTCTGGTTTTCTCGCAGGACGAAAACGCCGGGGAGATCCTGAAACAGGCCCGGGCGCGGCTGGGCGAGGGCGCACCGGTTACCAAAGTGGTGCAGGAGGACGTGACCCTTGCCTACTGGCTGCTTACCCAGCAGCCGCTGTATCTGCCCCTGCTGAACCATCCGGCCCAGACGCTGAAGCTGCTGGTGCTGGGCGACACCCCCTTTTGCCGGGAGTTCATCCGCGCAGCGTACTGGTGCGGCCAGATGAGCGGGCCGGAGGAAGAACCCGTGCGGCTGGAGCTGCATCTGGCCGCGCAGGACCCGGAAACCCTGAAAAACGAGCTGGCCATGGCCATGCCGGGAGTGCATCTGAATGCAGAGGACTCCTATGCGGCCTTTGCCTTTTATTCCATCCGGGCGGACGGCCGGGACCTTGAGCAGCTGCTGCAGGAGAACCCGACGCTGAACGGCTGTGCCTACGCGGTGGTGGACCTGGGGGCAGACGGCTGCAGCCTGGACGCGGCCCGCTGGCTCCAGCGCCGGTTTGACCTGAATGCACTGACGAACCCGACCCGGACGTTTGTGAATTATCTCATCCGGGACCCGCACCTGTGCCGGGTGCTGAACGAAGAGCCGCGCACGGAATGGTGCAGCTGCCGCGCGTTCGGCAGCGAGGAAGAGCAGTTCAGTGTGGAGAACGTCTTTGCGCCCGTGCTGGAGCAGCGCGCCTTTGACGTAAACGCCCATCACAATCCGGACGACTGGAAGAAGTTCCAGCAGGATGAGTACAAGCGCCGTTCGTCCATGGCCGTGGTGGTGCATGCGGGCTATAAGCTGTTCTCGGCCGCGCCGCAGCTGCTGAACCCGGAGGACGGGCAGCCCTGCTGCGAAAGCGTCCAGGCCCGTGCGGCAGTGCAGGAGAAAAAGGCCCTGCTGGCCTGGCAGGAGCACCGGCGCTGGAACGCCTACACGCTGTCCATCGGGTACCGGTGCCCCACCGCGCAGGAGCTGGCCCACTACATGCTGGCGGACCCGGCCAAGCGGGACGCAAAGCAGGAGCACCTGCGCCTGCACCCCTGCCTGGTGGACAGCCGCCCCGGCGAAGGGGCCATCCGCCCGGCGGACTGGGCGGCCGTTGAGCGGGAGGACTTTGACGACCTGGACAACTTCTCGCTGAAATTCCATCACCTGCTGCGGTGCAAGCTGCCGGACGCCTGGGCGGAACTGGAGGTCCGGCGGGCTGAGGCGGACGCCGTGATTGGCCGCTGGCTGTACGGCCCGGAGGCCGGGGCCTGGGCGGACTGTGTGAGAGATATGTATGGCTGCCGGGCAGAGCTGGAGCATCTGGGCCTGAGCCAGGATGCGGCCATGCTGGCGGTTCCCACCGACTTTAAGCAGTGGGACTACGAGATGCTTTCTGTAATCCCCGAATATCTTGGTATGAAACCGCAAAAGGAGAGCTGACCATGGAGCGATACATTCCCCACCCGAAAGATACCCGGAACGTGACCCTGCCGGACGAGGTGCTGGCCCTGGCCGAGCAGCTGGCCCGGAACACCCATGAGGTGTGGGCCGCCCAGCGGCTGAAGGACGGCTGGGTGTGGGGCCCGGCGCGGGACGACGCAAAAAAGCAGCACCCCTGCCTGGTGCCCTACGAAGAGCTGCCGGAGGAAGAGAAGGACTATGACCGGCATACTGCGCTGGAAACGCTGCGCCTGATCCGGAGCATGGGATTTGAGATCCGGCGTGCAGAATAACCCGGCCTGCCCGGACACACAATGCCTTAACAGGAAAAAGCGGAGCCCACTGCGCACAACGCCGGTGGGTTCCGCTTTTTGATTATGGTGAGAATGCGGTTACAGGGTCTGCACCAGATCGCTCAGCTCCTTGCGCTGGGTGTGCAGACGGGAGGGGTGTGCCCCTTCGGCCGGGTAATGGTAATGTAGAAAAAGTGCAGCAGTCATATCTAATACATAATATACAAAAATGCAATATTTTTCTCGTTTTTATCTCGGGTCATATTTTACGGAATTGAGACAGGGGAATTGTCTGTATTGGATAAAAAAACGAAAAGTAAAAAAGAAATAAGAGAAGAAATAGACGAACCAGAAGCGGAAAGCTATAGTCGTTCATACAAACCTTGCGGAGCGGGTTGTGCGGCTCCAAAGGGAATAAAAATGGGAGGAAAGAACTATGAAGAAAAAATTGTTGTCCGCTTTGCTTGCTGGAGCAATGTTGTTGTCTCTGGTAGCATGTGGTGGAACTACGGGTGACGATAAACCCGGGTCTAGTTCCACAGAGTCCACAGTGCCCCCCGAACAGAAAACAACCTACATGGAATTTCCCGCTGAGTACCAGAGTTGGGACGAGAATGGTAAGGCGGTTAATTTCGAGCGCTTGGGTACGGCTGAAAATGGCATGGTCGTTTCCCTGCGATATGAGGCATCTAAAATTGGAACACAGATTATGGAAAAAGGCGGAAATGCCGTTGATTCGGCCGTTGCAACGGCCCTGGCGTTGACCGTTACTATGCCGGAGATGTGTGGTCTGGCTGGCGGCGGCTTTATGACCTACTACTGTGCAGAGACTGGGGAGACAGTGTTTTTGAGCTTCCGGGAAACGGCGCCGATGTTTCAGACTGCGGAAATGTGGGTCGAGGATGCGGACGGTAACGTGATTGGAAACCATAATATGTTTGGTGGTTTGGCCGTTGGCGTTCCTGGTGAGGTTGAAGGACTGTATTACGCACTTCAGGAGTATGGCACGATGGAGTGGGCAGATGTGGTTCAGCCTTCTATTGATATCGCGCGGGAAGGCTTTATCATGACCCCTGAACTTAAGGAATATACCACCATGATCTATGATGTGATGGCAGCCAACAAAGAACTGAGCGAGATATATCTGGATGAGGCTGGCTTTGTGAAGGAAGTCGGCGATGTGATCTATAACGAGCCGATGGCAAAGGCGCTGGAAATCGTGCGCGATCAGGGTCCTGATGGTTTCTATACTGGAGCAATTGCAGAGGCTATGGTGAAAGCAACCCAGAACGCTGGCGGCGTGCTGACAATGGAAGATCTGGCCAACTATGAATGTTGGGAAGATGAGCCGGCCACGAATACCTATCGCGATTATACAGTCTATTCCTCCAACTTCCCCTCCTCTGGTGGCGCTTATATCATTGAGACACTCAACATCATGGAGAATTTACCTGTTCACCCCTTTGATTCTGTTGAACACTGGCACCAGCTGGCCGAGGTCCAGAAGATGGTTTGGGCTGATCGAGCCGAGTATGCTGGCGATACCCGCTTTGTTGATGTGCCTGTAGCCGGCATTACAAGCAAGGATTATGCAAAGACGCTTGCGGAACAGTTTGACCCTGCCAAGGCTCAGGATTATAGTCATGGTAATCCCTGGGAGTACAATACTGAAAGCCAGAATACGACTTCTTTCTCTGTTGCTGATAAAGCTGGCAACATGGTCACCATTACACATACCATCAACTACATTTGGGGAAGCCGTGTATATGTTGACGGCTATGGCTTCTTTATGAACGACCAGTTAGGCGACTTTGTCGTAGGCACTGGGTACTCCAACTCTCTGGAGCCCGGTAAGTGCCCCTTGTCTTCTATGAGTCCCACTGTTGTGATTGATCCAGAAGGTAAGCCCTTCATGACCTGCGGTGCGCCTGGTGGTGTCCAAATATTCCCTTGCATTGCACAGGTCATTATGAATGTCATTGATTACGGTATGAACATTGATGAGGCAGTCAACTCTGCCAGAATTGCGGCTACTACTGGCAGCTTTAACTACAGCTTGGAATTGGGAGAAGATGTGGTGTCCGGCTTGGAGGCTTTGGGCCACAAGAATCTTCAGGAAAAGGGTGCAATTGCACTGCCGTCTGCGATTATGTATATGCCTGATGGGACAATGCAGGGTAGTGTAGAGTATAATTCCGGCATGGACCTCTTTACTGACGGTGTGGCTGTAGGCTATTGATATCTTTACCTTGAGATTTTTCTAATGCAAAAAAGGAGATCCATATAACATAAAAAAACTACTTTCTTTGGCCCTGGCTGCGGCTATGGCCCTGTCCCTGGTGGCTTGCGGCTCTAACGGTGAGACTCCCTCCTCCAACGATAAGAGCAGCGGCGGCGAGGTCACCGGCCTGACTGAGGTCATTGCCGAGCAGCCAATCCTTCTGACCTCCGGCGGGCAGAGCGCCGACTACGCCATGATTGCCACTGTGCTTGAAAAGCTGGGGATGGACATTACCTCTGACGCGACGGTCAAGGCCGGACGCCTTGGGCGATGCTAAGACCCTGATCGTGGTTGTGGGCGGCTCCTCCAAGGGCCTGGGCGCAGCTGGTATTGACGCGGACGGTGAGCTTGCCCGTCTGGATGAAGTTCTGAAGGCCGCGGAGGATGCGGGTATGACCATCATTGTCATGCACACGGGCGGAGCTGCCCGCCGCGGCGACCTGTCCGATAAGTTCATCGCTCCGGTCTTTGCCCATGCCGACTACGCGGTTGTGGTGGAGGCTGGCGACACCGATGGACTGATGCAGGGAATCTGTGCGGAGAATGGAATCCCCATGGATCTGCTGAGCAGCATTGGCGATGTAGCGGAAGTTATCCCCAAGGCATTTAAGTAAATGAGAAGAAAATCGTGGTACAGGCCATCTGGCTCACCCCCGTTTCAACTTACATATGTGCCTGCCCCAATAGTGCGCGGCAGCACCTCGATGGGCGGCAGCCTCGGGAGAAATGGTCACGAAAAGCAAGATGACTCAAATATCAAAGAAGCCCTGTCAGTACGCAGTTAGCGTATTGACAGGGCTTCTTTTTGCCTATTCAATCTTCATCGTCTTCAAAAGTAAAGACTTCCTCAACCGTCTTATTAAAAACTTTGGCTATATCCATCGCAAGTTTCAAAGAGGGGTTATATCGACCATTCTCCAGTTTCCCAATCGTCTCCCGCCTCACTCCGACCATTTCTGCCAGTTCTGCCTGCTGAAGATTTAGAGCTTTTCGAAATTCATACATTCGCGTCTTGAGGACTGGCATGATTACGCCTCCTCATACTTCCAGAAGAGGATTCCGGTAATGAGATTTTGAATACCAAGTATTACGAAGAATGTCCAGGCCATTATTAGCGGCCAATCCCAAGAAGCGCTTGAAGGGACGAGCTTGAGAAAAGGAGTAAGAACTGTTGCGATACAAAACACACCATGCATGACATCTTCGGTTTTAGCTTGAGCATGTTGGTAATTCTCTAAGAACATCTCGTCGTAGATTTCTCTTTTAGCCTTTACAAGAACAATCAAAGCGATCACGACACTTGCCAAGAAAATGATTTGCAGCACATCTGTAAAGACGGAATCAAAGTACCCAGAAACACCTGCACCGATCCAACACAGGCCAGCAAAGGTCTTGGCAAGGAATATTTGCGTTTTCACGCTCATGTTTCTCTCGGTAGGTTTGCTTTCCATCGTTCAGCCCCAGATCGATCACGTTTTCTCTGCTCAAGAGCCATCACCTCCTCCACCAGTGCCGAATACGCCGCCGCAACCTTCCCCCTGCCGTCATGGGCAAAAATGCTCTTGCCCTCTACGCTGCACTCCGCCGCCCGGACGGAAAAGGGTATTTCCGTATTCAGCACCTGGAGACCGCTCCCCATCTGCCGCAAAGCGGCGATAATGCTTTTGGCGTTATTGGTGCGGCTGTCTACCATGCACAGACAGCAAGCTCTATGTGGCAATGAACCTGTCCTTTGCCTGCTCTCTGCGTATGGGTGAAATCCTGGGGCTGACCTGGGAAAACGTCCATATTTCCGATGAAGATATTGCGGCAGATAATGCCTATGTCTACATCGACAAGGAGCTGACGAGGGCTTCCAAACGGGCGATTGAAACGCTGGGTGAGAAGGATATCTACTACATCTTCACTCCGCTCATGCCGAACACCAGCACAAGAATTATTTTGAAAAAGCCGAAAACCGACTCCAGCATCCGTAAGGTGTGGCTGCCGAAAACGCTGGCCTACATCCTGCGGGAATGGAAGAAGTCCCAGGACGAGCTGAAAGGCTTCCTGGGCGACGAGTATCAGGACTTCGATCTGGTTGCGGCACTTCCCAATGGACGGCCCTGCGAGGATCGGATCATCCTCAAAGAGTTTGCAAAGCTCCGTGAGGACGCAGGGCTGCCGAAGGTGGTCTTTCATTCTCTCCGTCATTCCAGTACCACCTACAAACTGAAACTGAACCACGGCGATCTGAAAGCCACCCAGGGCGATACAGGCCATGCCGAGATCGACATGATAACCAGTATCTATGCTCACATTCTGGACGAGGATAGAAAGGTCAATGCTCAGAAATTCGAGACAGCCTTCTATGCCAAGCCTGATCTTCGCAATGTCCGTCCGCCGGAGGAACCGGCAAAATCGGAGCCTGCGACCTTGGACCTTGAAAGCCTTGTGGAGCAGCTTCAGAAGTCGCCGGAGCTGGCAAGTGCGCTCGCAGCCCTGATAGCAGCGCAAGCCCCGGCAAAGTGATTCGAAAAATCGAATTAGCAAAACGCAGAATTTTCTTAGCAAATTTCTGAAAAGCGTTCGAGTCCAATTAGCAAATATACATCATGCGGCGTATAAGAATCTCCCGGTAACGGAAGTGAAATTACCGGGAAAAGGAGGAACAAAAAACGCTGCAAACCCCGAAAAAAGGCTTGCAGCGGTGCTTTCTGGCGTCCCAGAGAGGATTTGAACCTCCGACCCCACGCTTAGGAGGCGTGTGCTCTATCCAGCTGAGCTACTGAGACATTTATAAGTTTTATGCAATTTTCAAGGCTCGAAGGAATCGAACCATCTGCCGCTTAGGAGGCGACCGCTCTATCCATCTGAGCTACAGAGACCGATGTAAAATTATGAAGCTGTATACAAAATTTAGGCTTGAACAAACTGCCGCTTAAAAGACGATGAATCTTCTGCCCGGCCGAAAGAAGCACGCC
>Ga0129313_1002153_pt1 | contig 10811 bp, 11 predicted proteins | sample O1105metagenome_FD_94436 | JGI IMG/M metagenome (GOLD analysis project Ga0129313, IMG submission 94436) | Orangutan group fecal microbial communities from fecal samples from Wisconsin, USA - O1105 metagenome | ecosystem: Host-associated > Mammals > Digestive system > Large intestine > Fecal... | reverse complement strand
TCGTGGCACATGGTGGAAGGAATATTCAAAATGTGCATGACCTCATTGTAATTCGCTTCCATGGAAAAAGGAAAGTAATATCCCTGCATATGTTGCTGGCACATGAAATCCGAAAACAGCATAGCCTTTGGTCTCGGATACCAACCGTCCAACTGCGGGTATTGCTCCCCAAGCCGCTTCATCTGTGCTCTGGCTTCATCTGCCATAGCTGCAAGACCTTTTCTCCATTCCTCATCATAACGATTTGATATCCTTGTCCCGTCAGAACTTATATAAACTACCATACCGGTATCGTCCCGCTCTACCAGTTCAGCCAGCCGATTGCACTCTCCCGCAACCATATTATACAAGGCAAACAGTTCCGCAGAGGTATAGGACCCATCATCCTTCCCAAAATAGTGCTCGGAAAAGGTCGAAGCATGATAAAGAATCAGACAGTTGAGAGTCATAATCAAGCAGACTGACAACAGTGTCCACGCAAAAAAGCGGTAAAAGCCCTTTGTAAACCGATAAAAATTTTTATGCTTCCTACCGCTTCTGAAAAAACATATTATTCCCATGATTATCCGGGCGAACCCTATCACTACCGCTGCGGCAACCAACAGGATTCCTGCCACTATCAGCCATTCTCCCACTGAAAAAGGAACGATTCCGGTAAGCCTGCCGTAAGTGTTCACCCAGACAGGGAAAATGTATGAAATATACCAATCACAAAAAGCCGTACTGTTCCGGGCTGCAATATTCAGCAGAACAATTACGGCTGTGATAACACCAAATAATATGCCCCTTATGGGCTTAGGATGCCTGTTATTCCTTATGACTCTCAGCTCCCACTTTTATTTTTTCCTTCTTCCAAATACCGGCCAGGTAAAGCACAAACAGTATAACGGCGGATATACCGTTGCTGACTACCACAGAATACCAAACGCTTCGTACCCCCATGTGAAGAATACTCTCACAGAACCAGAGCGTAAGGAAACGGAATACCCAGAGCCTTGCCGCATCCACCGCCATGGTTACCTCTGTATGACCTGTTCCGTTAAACAACCCCACCGTGGAATTATATACACCGTTGGTAAAACACCAAAATGCCATAATGCTCAAGAAATCTGCTGCCATTGCAATGACACTTTCATCCTCGGAGAAAATACTAACAATGGCTGTAGAGATTATACTTCTGGACAGAATCATACCTCCCGCAAACAGAAACACAACAGAGATGCCCATGGAAATCCGATAGCTCTTTTCCGCTCTGTCCTGCTGCTTTGCCCCGATATTCTGACCCACTATGGTAGCAACCGCTGAACCGATGCCGTTAGTGGGCAGTGTAATCAGACTGTTTACCTTATTTCCGATACCATATGCGGCCATTGCCTGACTTCCGTAAACAAATACATTTCTGCTCATAAGCAGAAAACCAAGCTGCATGGTGCTCCCTCCGATAGCTGTCGGAAGTCCGATTTTCAATATTAACTTCAGCTTCTCCTTTTCCGGCCTCATGTACTTTTTGTCCAGACCGATAGAATTATCCCTGCGGGACAACAGGAAAAATGCGGCAAAGGCCGGCACCAGCTTTGCAAGTAATGTGGCAAGCGCTGCTCCCGCCACACCCATGCCGAAAGCTACAATCAGTGTGGGATCCAGAACCATATTCAAAAGAATACCGCCCAGGTTTAAAAACATGGGTGTCACAGTGTCACCTTGGGACTGATGCACTGCGGAAAATATATTTACCATGTACAGAAACGGCATATCCCAGATGACAATGCGCAGATACGTCACCGCATGGGAATAAGTATCTCCGTCAGCACCCAGCCAGCGCACAATTGCCGGTGTTAACAGAAAACACACGGCTGCACATACTACGGCAAAACCCATGGCACACACAAAAATCTGATTTGCCATGCCGCGACCGTTTTCTTTCTCTCCGGCACCGATATACTGAGCAATCAATACAGAACCCGCGACAGTGATTCCCGAGCCGAAATTGACAATAATATTCTGCACCGGCGAAACCAGATTTATTGCGGCAAGCTGTTCTGTCCCAAGCTTTCCCAACCAATATGTATCTGTCAGGTTATACATAGTCTGCAGAAAACTGTTGATAATAACCGGTACGGCAAGCGCCAATACCGCTTTCCACAGGCTGCCTCTCAATATTTGTTCCTGATTTTTTAAAGCGGATACCTTCATTTTGCGTTCACTCCTCATTACTCAGGAAAATCCCCTGAACATGATTCATTGTACAGCAAAATTACTGCGGTATCCGCTTTAAAATTGATAACTCTTCTAAAAACTACTGTTTTTTTACTTTATTACTACATCATCCCATGTATCGGATGGAATCAGGCTGATATAAGTCTTACCGGTATTGATCTCGATTTCTTTGCCGGTCTTCTTATCATAGAAAACGGTGATTCCGTTCTCTGTCGTCTTTTCCCAAGTCACTTCAATTGCCTTACCGTTGGTAATATAATATCCGTCACGTCCTTTGTCGATGGCATTGTAAATCAGATAACCATTCTCATCCAACTGGCAGAATGTAGTGTCCTGAAGCAAAACATTCTTGAAAGTCAGCTGAGCATTGTCATGCACAGGATCCAGATGTGCAGCACCGTACTCGTAATAATCGTAGGTGCCGGTCTCCTTATTATATTTCAGCATCGACTTATTATGAGGGAAGGGAAGCTGAATATCCTCTGCGTCAATGGCATCACTTCTGTCAGAAAAATCAAGTTCTGCTTCGGCAAACTTAAAATGAGGTCCCTCATAATATTCGTTATAGGTTGTGCTGTAATGTGAATTTGCAAAACGCTTTTCGAGACCGCCATAGGTTGTTTCTCCGCCCTTGCTGGTTGGTCCCACATGATCATCATAGGTCAAATACTCGGTATATTCCCAATTCTTGCCGTTGTCAAACCGGGCAAATCCACCGCTGAAGTTCGCGCTGTAACTCTTCTTTACCCAATCATCGATATAGAAAGGACCGCCGTCATGACAAAGAACGGCATTCCACTCGGGAGCCAGCAAAAAGTTAGTGGGACGGGCACTTCTGACACTGCCAAACTGAGTAATGTTTCCCCAATCCTTTACGATTGCCATGAAACGGGTAATTCTGCCATTGGCTGTACTGTTCATGATTTCATATACTACATCTGCCTCGGTAAGTCCGAAGTGAGGAAGTGCTGTTTTCTCATTATCTACCATAACAGCAATAGGACGCTGATCCTTCAGACTCTCGTCTATCCACTCATTGGTAAGCTCGCTGCGGTACATATTGTCATGGTTTTCCTCTTCGGGTGCATTGCTCTCTTCCCCGGAAGCTTCCTGAGACTCCTCTGATGTGCTTGATCCATCGATTATAACGGGAGAAGGATCCAGCGTGGAAACGGGGGAGGACGGGGTTCCTTCTTCTCCGCATCCCGCGAAAATACCCATTGTCATTGCTATTACAAATGCTGCTATTAATTTCTTTTTCATGAGAAATTCCTTTCTAAATATATTTTACTCTATTTTATCTCTAAATCGACCTTTTGTCTATTTATTCAATGTAAATTTATGTAGAAAAAATGCGCCAAATTTATCCACAATTACCAAATATTTATTACTCGATTCCCAGCCAATTCTTTATGTTTTCTTTCTCTCCGCTCAGAGAACCCATCCTGCTTTCGGCATCCTCCATCCGCTTTTGCCACATTTCCGCTGCTGCATCGCCTGCTTTGTCATACATATAGAAATGGGTAAATGCCTCAAAATAATCCGCCACCGCATAGTATTCCTCATAATCGGCATCTCTGATGCCGATTCCCATGGCACGATTCGCATTGCTTTTTTCCAACAGAGTCTGATAGTGTTCTCCGCCCATGGAAATCTGCAGAGAATACGCATCGTACCCCTTATCCCTGTCTTCAAGAAAGCTGTAAACCATAAACCACAGGGCAAACACCATCACAAGGCAAAAAATCACAATCAGAATGTCCATGATAAAAAGACCTGCACGGTGCACATCTTTAGCAAAACGATTCCTTATCCATCCAATCAATCCGCTCTTACTGTCCATTTTGCAGCTTCGCCTCCAGTTTCTCCTCCAATAAGATATTTCTCCTTGCCTTGCTCATCTCGGGAAATGCCGCTGCCTCCTCCTCTGTAAACCCACAGTAGACGGATAATATCAGCTCAATATCCCGTTCCATACCGTCCAACGCCCTCCGGTACTGTTCCGGCTCTTCCTTCCTATCAGTATAGAAAAGGTTCTCATTTAAATAATATTTATAGAAATAGTCCAATGCATCACCCGTCATTTCCGTGACATAGCTTACAGAATCATCTTCGTCAAAGTCGGCAAAATCAAACAGAGCCTCGTATGCACCCGCATACCAGGTACAGGCATTAATAATTTCACCGTATTTTTCCCTGTATACGCTGTCATAGGTATAAAGCCCTTTGGTTTCACAGAAAGTATTAAATTCCAAGTAATCTCCGTCCTCCAGATAGCCGTCCAAGACAAGGGAATACTCTTCAAACTTCTTTTCGGCACTTTTCTTTTTGATTTCCCGGCTAATTTCCCACGCATTGGCACCCACCGCAAAAAAGACAAGAATCAATGCAATCAGAATAGATAAAATGACTACCCGCACAGTGATTTCCGTATACCCGATTGTCTTGTCGCGGACATATCTCTTGGTATCTTCAAATTCCCCCTGAAACCTGCGCATATCATCAATATGTTTTCTGGCATGTTTATTTGGCTTTCCGCAATGAGGACAATACTCATCCTCCAGGGAAAGATTGCCGTTGCAGTATTCACATTTCATTTATCTGCTCTCCTTTACCCATTCCTGTATAAACGCTTCCGCCTTATCAAAGGAAACGTATCTGCCGCTGTTCGCAGTCAGATTAGTATAAAAATCCTGATACTCTTCTTCGGTCAGCTTCCATCTGGATTCAAAATCTGTCTCGGAAAGCCGGATATAGGGCAACATTGCCTCATACTCCTGCTCCGTATAATTATCTCTCCGCAGAATCATTCCCTTTACCTGCCATTCCTTATCGAAAAGAGATACAAGGTTATACCGGTCGAGCGGCTCCTTTTCACTTTCCAAACAGCGCATGACAGACTTTGCCAAAATGTAATCACACATAAATTCATTGTGTTTCCAATCCAACAGGTTCGCATGCTCATCCTCGCTCAATTCATACAAAAGTTCCTCCAGCTCGTCATACATTCCGCTGTCATATAATGCATCCATCTCCGGGTAATGCTCCTGCTGCCACAAATACTCAGCTTTGTAATCCCTCTCATCCGATTGGTTCGCAAAAAAATATATAGCAGCAAGAATCAATACAACTACCCCTACGGACAGCAAAACAATCCACAGCCTTCTTACCTGTTTTTTTACAGCCGCCTGAAGTTCCTCCGCAGGAATCTCATCAAGTTCCTCCAGCTCCTCCCGGACGCCCTCCAGCTTTTCCATATAGTCTTTTTCCGCACCTTTTATGTTGCCGGAACCGCAATAGGGACACTTCGTCAGTTCGTCATCATAGCAACCGCCGCAATTTGCGCAGCTAATCGTTTTACCCATTATGTATTCCGCTCCTTCCCACAGGTTAGTATAGCATACTTTTTCACTGCATGTACAGAAGAAAACCGACTCTCATTTCTTCAGTCGGACAAGTCTTCATAGGAATTTTCCATAACATTGGGGAGCAGGGTATATATATTGCAGCCACACAGTTCATCAAAATGCTTTTTATTTGCCATACTTGCTTTCCACTTTTCCGGTGCAAACTCCGGTACACCGTAGCGCAGCGCCACGTCTATCAGGCGCTTCTCCATAATGCAGGCTCCGCTTGGCAAAGAAATTGCGTCGCAAAGCTGAATCAGCCTGTCATAATCGTCATATTCTACGTTGGAAATATATTCATGTAAAAACTGTTTTTCCTCCTCCGTACAGTCATACTTCCCAAAGTATGTGTCGCTACCCTTCCCCGGAAAGGAATGGGTCAGGCAGATACGTGCAATTTCCGGCTGTCCGATTTTGTTCATATAATAAAAACCCTCCAGAATATGCCTGATGGCAACAACCCCTACTCTGCGTCCGATATCATGTAAAAGGCCCATACAGTAAGCCTTTTCTGCATCCATTCCCTCTACCTTTTCCGCAATCAGCCTCGCATTCTGAGCAGTAGCCCTGCTGTGGTCAACCCACTTACCGGGATTCAGCGCCCCCGCTATTTCCAGTTCTCTCTCCGCATCCTGCATTGTAAACATAAAAAATATGCCCTCTCTTTCATTTTTTCCACAATTCTATCGGACAAAGATGAAAATAGACGGCACATTTTCTTAAACATTTCTTATTTTACTGCTTCTTCGGTACAAGATGTACTTCCACTTCCATATCCATGGCTGCTGCAATACGTACCAGCATTTCCAGGGAAGGATTGTAATGTCCGCTCTCGAATCTGGTAATATTGGGGCGGGAGATACCGGACTGTTTTGCCAGTCTGTCCTGGGTCATATTTTTCTCCTTGCGGCACTTCACATATGTGGCAATCGTCCGTGTCCTGGTGTCCTTCTGCAGACCCTCGATCAAAATCTCCTCATTGTCCACGGTAAATACATAGTCCATCGCTTTTCTCATGTTTCACTCTCCAATATGTTTTTTCCTTTTTTCATGTGCTTCAGAGCTTTCCGCAGACCCACACAGCTTATCGGACCGGCTACATATTTTACTTCTTCCACCTGCATATACGCTGTTCCTTTCGACGCTTCCACACGAAGAATATCTCCCGGAACCACAGATTCCTTCAGCGTATAAATCCGGGAGTCTCGTTTCTCGCTGACAAACTTCCACTCCCATGATATGTATTTCACATATCGTCCTCTCACTACCTTCACAACGGGCTTTGAGGCTCGGATTTCAAATATCTGCGGTCTGACGCCGTATTTCTTCGCAAGCAGATAAGTCACATACCCGGCACGGATATTCCAGCATTCATCCACTATGACAGCATTTGCGAAACACCCCTTCGCCAGAAAATATTCCTCATAGTACTTTATCTTTTCCGGCTTTGGAGTAATCATCCCTGATACATTAATTTTATCTAAGTTTAAAATCGATGTCAATTCCACAATCATAGTTATACCCCTTTTTTTCTGTCGTATACTATTCGATACATCAACGGTATCATATTATACACTTCCTGTCAATAAAAAAATCCCCTTTGTCAAACTCATGTCCGACAAAGGGGATGGTACCTTTTTAAAAATCTTTATCTTCTCCTGCGTGAAACACATCCGCCACTTCCGCGATGGAGATATATGCAGTGTCATCATTTTCTTTTACAAGCTCTTTCAGCTTCGGCACCTGAAATCTGTTTACCACCACATACAGTATCGTTTTTTCTTCTCCCGAATAAAAGCCCTTACCTTCCATCACTGTAATTCCGCACTGGAAAGCTTCCGAAATTGCGCTTCCTACGGCCTTTTGCTTCGTGGTCACAATCGTGGCCGCCTTGGATCGGTCGATACCTTCCACCACAAAGTCCACGGTCTTCAGCCCGGCTGCATAAGTGACAATGGAATAAAGCGGAAGAATCCAGCTCTTCATGACAATGCCACAGGTTATGTACAGCAAAATATTGTACGCCATGACAAAGGTACCCACTGTGATGCCAAGCCGCTTCGCAAAAATGACGGCCATTACCTCTACACCGTCCATGGCGCCGCCATACCGGATGGCAAGTCCGCTGCCCAGACCGGAAATGATTCCTCCGAACAACGCGCATAGCAGCAAATCCGTTCCCGCCAGAGGCGATGCAATGCTCACGTCCACCGGCAGTACATCCGTAATCAGCCAGGCTGCCACGGAATAAACACATACAGTATAAATTGCATAAATGCTGAATACAGTACCTTGTTTTTTAAATCCGATAAAAAACAGGGGCAAATTCAAAATCAGCAAAAACAATGACAATGTCCAGTTTTCCGGTGTAATCTGAGATAGAAGGATTGCCGTACCGGACATACCGCTGTCATAGAGCTGCACCGGTGCGATAAACATGGTAACGCCGATGGCATTGATAATTCCGGCTATGGTCAGAAACACAAAATTCTTCAGGTTTAATTTCATTCAGGCTCTCCTTCAAAACAATTTTTACGTGCGGCTGGGAATTACAACAGCTGCGATAATGTAAGCCAGAATCCCGCTTCCGCCCGCAAAGCAGAAAATAATCCAGGCAAGACGAATCAGGGTTGGATCAACGTTAAAGTATTCTCCGATTCCGCCGCACACACCTGCAAAGGTTCTGTTTACATCTGATTTATATAGTCTCTTATCCACTATTTTATCCTCTCTTTCCCGCTGTGACAATTTCTTTTTCAGCATATGTCCATTATAGCAAAGATATTTGCATATAAAAAGTCGAATATCCGCATATTATCCCATTTTAATGTGCAGTTTCCGCACATACTTTTCTATTCGACAGCGGGAATGCACCGACTGATAATATCGTAATAATTATTTCTCAAAATATACGCACTGAACACATACCGGCAATTCACATCCTGCTTTTTCGCTTCCAGATAGGCATTCTGTTCTTCCTCTGTCAGTTCTTTCATCCAGGTTGTGGTTTTTCCCTTTTTGTTATATATCACGGTATCGGTTACAAAGCTCTTATCCTTAAAAATGACTAAACCTTCTTCATCGCAGAAAATATCTCTTCCCGCGTACATTCTGGAGTCATAATCAAAGCCAAACAGATTCAGCAGCGTCGGCAATAAATCCACAGAACAGCATGCCTTATCCACAATTACAGGTTCTTCCATCGCCGCGTTCCAAAGTATCAGGCTGTTCCGATAAAGATCCATGTCATTGGACAAATCCTTCCCCGCCAGTTCCTCATACTGCTCCTCGGTCATTCCGTACGGATAATGATCTGCGCTGAGACAAATTACGGTATTTTCCAGCTTTCCCGCCTGTTCCAGCTGCTCCAGCAGATATGCCAGTGCCTTATCCAGCTCAATGTTGCAGGCAATATATGCTCTGGCATTTTCAGACATATCAAGTCCTGCCACTGCATCCTTATTGTTGCCTGACATCCTGTTTCCCTTGAAACTATAATTCATATGTCCTGACACCGTCATATAGTACACATGAAATCTTTCGTCATTGATGTACTCCGGAATTGTACCTACCATCATATCGTAATCCGATGCCGGCCAGGCATTTTTATTCTCCATAGGGAATATCTGTCCGCCCCATTCCTCCTGGGATAAATCACCCAGCAGAGAAGCCTTAAAATCATAACCCAGATTCGGATGCGTCAGGTATCTTTCATAATAGGACAGACTGTTATTGTGGTAAGCTCTGCAATATACACCCTCCGCCGCGAAGAACTTCGGCAAAGTATACGCCATATTGTTGGATGCACTTTTCCGCATGCTGAACTGCCCGTCCGGAATCAAACCCGTACAATTCACATATTCCCCGTCGCTGGTACTGGTTTGCCAGAGCGGCACATAATAGTTGTTAAACACAAAGGAAGAATTCACCATTTTATAAAGTGTAGGAGTCAAATCCTCCCTGATGGCATAGGTGGAAAATCCCTCTGCCGTCAGGAAGATGAGGTTATACCCTTCAAACATTCCCGTGTATTCATTGCGATTGGTCGGGGTCAGTCCCGCAATATAGTCCGACAGCCACTTCATCTCCTTGTTATCCTTAGACAATTCCGCCAGCTGAGTCAGGTCGATGTTCCACGCATGGGGAGATGTATCCGGCTCTGAAACAGGCGGTTCGGTAATCTCCGGTTCTTCTGAATTTATCCCTTCCTCAGAGGATATATCTGCAGATTCACCAATATCTTCTTCCCCCGGTTCTTTGCTTTCCGACGAAGGATTTTGCGCCGCTGCCGTTTCTCCCGATGTCGGAACAGAGGGTTGCGCAAAAGTCAGTTGCGATGTCAACTTTTGCATTTCATAAAAGCCGTCCCTCTGCACCATGACAAGGACACCCATATTTCGCATTACCGTAGCGGGGTCATAATATTCCCGGTATTCTTCCGCATAATCGGCACCTACCATGTTTCCGATTAAAACACAGCAGACACTGTAAACAAGCGCAATCCAGGCTGCGAGGGCCAGACGCAGCTTCTGTATCCCTTTTAAAGGCTTCGGCTCCCACTTTTTCACTTTTCTCAAAATTTCTAAAACAATAATGGGAAGTGCCAGCAAAATCAACAGTGGCATTGTCTGCAATATTCCAAGCAGTGCCTCTCTCCAGTAGTTGGTCAGGGCATCCTGCCCGCCCATAAACACCGCCGTTATCTGCAACGGCTCGTTAAAAATATGAAAATATACTGCCTGCACCGCAAACATAAGAAACTGAATCCAAACCATAATACGGAATGCCCGTTTTTCCCCTTTCGCTCCGAAGCACCCACTGATTAAGGCCTGAAAGGCTGACACAAGCAGAATCAGTCCCACGGAAAACAGGGGATTGCATCTCTGTAGCCCAAAGTTTCCCAGATGGAACACAATTTCCATATAAAGCAATATTCCTGCATAAATTAGAAAGCGTATCATTTCTTTTCCCTTTTGTATATCCTGCCCTTATATAAGTTTTCATTTGCAATAACAATATACATCAAACTCTTTTTATAAACAATCCTATTTTCTGATATCGGAAAGTACCTCTGTCGGGATCACAAATTCCACAGCTCCCATATACATCGGTGCCACATCTCCTTCATTAAATCCGATTACAAGGTTATTCTCCTGATTTAAATAAAATGAGGTATCCTCCGTAATG